>Ga0206812_1116_pt1 | contig 15484 bp, 10 predicted proteins | sample Alteio_BWOrgCont_54_FD_152912 | JGI IMG/M metagenome (GOLD analysis project Ga0206812, IMG submission 152912) | Enriched cells from forest soil in Barre Woods Harvard Forest LTER site, Petersham, Massachusetts, United States -... | ecosystem: Environmental > Terrestrial > Soil > Temperate forest >... | reverse complement strand
ACGGGTACGTCGGAAACGCTTGTGAGTGCCGGATATCAAGCGAATGTTGTCGGTTTCGGTTGGACCAATGGGGTTTTTCTTCAACTGTTAGAAGAGCTGCCGAAGACGATGATCGAACCGTCGGTTAAGGAAAAAGAGGAAATGCCGTCAAGCCATTAGCGGGCTTCGGGTACACAACCGGAAAGTCTTGCGAGGCGGAAGGAAAAGGGGGAGGGCCTTTTCTGCGAACCTCAAATCAACCGGGAGCTCGCAGTTGCTGGTTGTTGTTTGCGCCGGAACAACATCGCTGCAAAGCATGCGAACCCGGCCAGGAGCAAATACATCATTGAGGAACCGCCTTCGGGCACCTGCATCAAGAACTCTTGACCCGGGCAAGAACCTGGGCCCCTGGTGCAACCTTGCGGAGTCAATAGGACAAAGTTGGCGAATTCGCTGGGCGTCAAGTTCGACGGAATTTTTGCCAGCCAACTATCCACGCCTGCCAATTGAGTCGAAGTCAAGCCACTGAGAGCGGCCTTGTCGAACAATGACCAGATGGCGAACGAAAGATATCCCACCGTGGTGGCGTTGCTCGGGTTGCCGTTCAAGGAGAGCATCTGGAGAGTAAGCCAAGCCGCTGCGTCGTAATTCGCGGTCTGGTTGCCCCACAACGCGTTCCCCAAAGTCGAAAAGTTGTTGGCAGTGAAATTCCACGAACTGCCGATGTAAGATTCGTCCGCGAAGTCATCGCAAATGACGGGCGTATTCGCCACGCCGTTTACGGTCGCATAATAAGGACCGACGTACACTCCGTCCATGACGTTGTTTCCCGCACCGGTCATGGTTAGAGTGCTATTGGCAAAAGCAGAGGGTGCAAAACACAGGAGTGCAATTGCAGCTACGCCCCACCACTTTCGGGTTGAATTAATCATTTTTTCTCCCTAACGGTTCTAATCGGGGGAATTTTGGATCCAATTTCAGAGGGGGGAACTACCGGGTATCGGCAAATATCAGGTGGGGGCCTGCTGAACCTTATCCCTAAAGCTCTTGGACTAATGTAATTGAGCCGACTCGACCGGTCAAGACTGATAGTTTTTGCGACCCTTTGCAATTACTTGCAACTATCTCTGTAAACTATTGAAATGTAAGCAGATAAATCTCGCAATAACATGTTCGCGCCGCTTCACGCCACAAGAATCAAGCAACTTGATCGGGTTACGAGGCGGCACGGTGTGATTGCGAATTGGAAATCATAAAAGCGGCCATATCCACATTGACCGGCAGTCCCGAGGAGAGCGACTCGACGGCTCGCAAAGTGGCCAACGTGGTCGAAACAATTTCATAAAACGGGATTGGACGCTCGCCTCTTCCGAGAACCGCAGCGGCAAAAGCTTCCAGTTCAGCGCGATGCCCTTTGTCCTGGCAGAATCGTGAGCGAAGTGTTTGTTTCTGCCCATGACGCACGAGTTCTAGACGTCGAAAATCTTCCAAAACGGCTACCGCGCCTCCGCCGAACACTTCCACTCGCTCTTTGGAGAAGGATCGGTCGCCGTTCGCCAGATAGCTGATGGTGCCACGGGATCCGTTCGCAAATCGCAGCGCGATGTCGACACTACCGTTGGACTCCACACTGTCCGCACTGCTGGCTTGTACTTCTACCGGCAGAGCATCGGTAAGAAAGGTCAGGAAGTCGACAAAATGGCAGACTTCACCGAGAATGCGTCCGCCGCCCTGTTCGGGATCGTTGACCCAGTGATCGCGCGAGATGGAACCAGCATTGATCCGGTAATGCAACGCCAGTGGTTCGCGGACCTGCTTGAGAAATGCTCTCATCTTTATCGCCATGGGCGCGAATCGACGGTTGAAACCCACCATGAGTATCGGGTCGAGAGCCGACCGGTTGGCGTAGTTGCGAACAATTTCCGCCAAATCGATTTCGTTCAAGCAGAGCGGCTTCTCGCAGAAGATGTGTTTGCCAGCTTCGAGCGCGGCCACTACCTGGGGCCCGTGCAAGTGATGCCGAGTTGCGATCAAGATCGTGTTGACATTAGGGTCGTCGAGGATTCTCCGTCCGTCCGTCGTGCAGTACTGGAAGCCGAATTTCTCCGCTGCGTGACGGGCGTGTGATCCGCTCGCAGCACACACTCCCAGCATATCCGCACCGCGAATCCGCTTGATGACTGGGAGCAACGTGCTCATGGCAAAGTTGCCTGCGCCCAGAATTCCGATTGCCATTGATTTGCCGCTGGCAAGAATTAGGCTGCTTCCCTTCCCGACCAATTGGATTTCACGACTCGCTTCGCGCTGTTCCGGATAGGTTATTAACACGCCGAGGAAAGGCTGGCCCACCCTTCCCGTTATTAAATCGTAGGCATCCTCAGCGCGATCAATCTGAAAGCGGTGAGTGATGAGCGATTTCACATCAAGTTTGCCTTGCGAGAGAAGTTCTAGAAATGCCTCCATGTTCCGAGTTTCGGTCCAACGCACGTAGCCAATGGGATACTCGCGGCCTTTCTGCTCATAGGCCGAATCGTAACGGCCCGGACCATAGGAGCGCGAAACCCGAAAGTCCAGCTCCTTTTCGAAATAAAGCCTGCGTTGAATGTCCATGCCGACCGTTCCCACCGCAACCACAACACCGCGGTCGCGTGCTATTTCTCCCGCCGTGTCAACTGGTTCGTTGCTGGGGGTTTCGGCAGTGATCAGAACAGCGTCGGCGCCGTGTCCGTTTGAATGGTGCAGACATAAATCGCGCAAGCCATCGCGCGAGATGGTGACGTCATCCGCGCCCAAGCGCAAGGCCAGATCGGCACGTTCGGGAGCGAGATCCATTCCTAAAACGCGACAACCGGCCGCTCTTAGTATCTGAACGGTCAACTGGCCGAGCAGCCCGAGACCAATCACCGCGACGACATCTCCCAGCTTCACTTCCGCCGTGCGAACACCATGCAATGCGACTGCGCCGAGAGTCGTAAACGCAGCATCTTCGAAGCTGACCGCAGACTCGGGATCAATGCGAGCCGCCAACAAGCGTGGGATGCAGCCAAACTCCGCATGCACCGCATGGTTCGCCCCGGCGCAGGCAACGCGATCGCCTACATGAAGATCGGTAACGCCGTCGCCAACCTCAATCACGGTTCCAGAACTGCTGTAGCCCAGAGCGTTCGGCTGATCGAGACGGCTGCGCACCGCAACGATTGCCGAGAGCATTCCATCCCGTCGAACTTTGCCGATGACTTCGCGAACCAGATCAGGGCGGGCCTGCGCCTTCTGCAGCAGATTCTTGCGGGCAAATTCGCAGGAGGCGCGTTCCGTGCCAGCTGAGACCAACGATGCCGCCATGCGTACTAAAACGCACCCCGGAAGTAGCTGAGGAGCGGGGACATCCATCACCTCAATCTCGCCAGTGCGGGCCTGCTGCAAGACCTGTTTCACGCTGACTCCGTGTTCTGGACGGCGTTTGACGGCTTCGCTGCAATACTATCGGGAATGCGAGTGCTTCCGGTTGACACACTCGGCACGCCCGTTTGGAAACCCAGGAGCGGGGCGCGGCTCCAGCCGGGATCACTTGGTTCCGGCTATCTTTTTAGATTTCTTGGACGAAAGTTTAGGTCAGGCGTTCTTGCTACAGGCTTCTGGCCTGGGACTCCTGCAGATCAAGCCGCAATTGGCGAAGCTTGGTCGCCTTGGCGGGATCGATTCCGGGCTGCAGATCGGTCTCTTCCACAAAGTAGCGCCAGCCTGAGCTGCGGTCTTCCTGAGCTTGGCACCATTCGAAATCGTTGAGGGTTCGTTGCGCGTCTGCGGCTCCTTTGACGACGGCCACAACTCCACCGGATATGTAGGTCTTCTCGTTGAACCGAACGATCACAAAAGAATGTTCAGAGTTGTTTGTCATTATTCTGATTTCCTTGTCGGAAGATTCGGACGGGCAAGCTCGTCTTCGTCGAACGGTGAACGGCTCAATTTACTGACGACTGACGAACGTTCTTACCCGAAAAACTCTTCGCCGCCAAAATACTTTTCCCGAGAGATTTCGTAAATGGCCTCTTGGTGGGGAGGCGGTGGCACACATTGGGTAAGGTGCAGGACAGGCGATCCAGAACAGACTTGCACCACTGGAACTCAGCCGACGCAGGATCTTCTTGCGATCGGTGTGACGGTGTTTCCTAAAAAATTATGCTTCGGAACGAATAAACCTGTGTTGACAAGGACGGCATCCCGAGGTAGCCTCGGGCGGACGTTCTGAGCGTCAGTCCTGTCGAAAAGAGGTCGCATGAACAACCTTAAAGTGTATGTTTTTGCACTTTTAGTTTTCGTTTGCCTGTCGGGAGCCAATGCGGTGCCCGCTGCTGCCCGCGCGAGGCAAGCCGCAGGAGCGGCGCAGGCGCCCACGGCGGGGCAAACGCCCGCGCCTGCACCAGCGCAAGGTCGCAAGAAACGCGTGGCTGTTTTCGACTTCGATTACGCTACGGTGCATGCCGGAGTGTCCGGAATTTTTGGTCAGGACGTCGACATCGGCAAGGGCATCTCTGACCTGTTGGTGACGTACCTGGTCAAGGATGGCAGCTACTCCGTGATTGAGCGGAAAGCGCTGGACAAGATTCTTGCCGAGCAGAACTTCTCCAATAGCGACCGCGCTAATCCCACCTCAGCCGCTAAAATTGGGAAGTTGCTGGGCGTGGATGCGATTATCGTGGGCAGCATTACTCAATTCGGCAATGAGACCAAGAATACGAACGTCGGCGGCTCAGGCGGCGGCTTTCCGGGCTTCGGCGTCGGAGGATTTGGCCACAAAAAATCAAAGGCGATCGTGGCTCTCACTGCACGTCTCGTGGACATCGACACCGCCGAGATTCTAGGTGTGGCCGAAGGCAAGGGGGAATCCACGCGGGAAAGCACATCCCTGCTGGGCGGCGGGAACAACTGGCACGGATTTGGCGGAGGCAATGCTGACTTTGGCAGCAGCGATTTCCAAAGTACCATCATCGGCGAAGCCGTGAAAGCCGCCGTGGAGCAGACCAGCACAGAAGTCATCGCCGATAAAGACAAACTCGTGACCCGTACCGTCACAGTGCAGGGATTGGTCGCGGCAGTCGATGGCGGTCAGATCATCCTTAATGTGGGCGCCAAGGCTGGAGTGAAGGTCGGCGATCAACTCAACGTGGAACGCGTGACCAAGGAAATAAAGGATCCAGCGACGGGCCAAGTGCTTCGCCGTTTGAGTACGACGGTGGGAGTGGTAAAAGTTACCGATGTCGATGACATCTCTTCAGTCGCTACGCCGGTTTCCGGGTCGGGTTTCAAGACCGGCGATGCTGTCAAAACAGCGACGCAATAGCGGGATGCTTTGCCTTTCGATGTTTATCTGGGCTAGGGGTGGGGCACCCTTAGGCTATCGGGCAGGCTCTACATTCTTCTGAACCACCTTCTGAACGACGGCCCATCCCGATCCGGTGACGCCGTCAGTGTCCGAGGAAGTGCTCCAGCGCTTCAGCATCGCCTTCGGCCATAGTGGCGTGCTTCTTGGCGGCCGCTACATCTCCTCGTTGCATCGAGCTTTCTGCCCTGGAGAGGTTTGTGTTCATGCTCGCCTGTCTAGCTGCCATGTCGCCGCGAAGCCCGTATCCGGCAGCGCTCTGCTGTTGCTGCAGCCTGTCCAGACTGCCATTCACCGCCGCTGCCCGGTTGGAAACCTGATCGATCTGACGCTCTACTTCATCGCGATCAATCGCGGGTGCTCCTTGGTCCGGGCTCGCAGCTTGATTCGCGCTTGGCAAAGGTACGGCAGGCTGCCCGACCGCGAGCGCTTGGGAATTAATCTTCTTTGGACGAGGGGCAGCTGGCATCGAGAGAACCGGACTGCTCTGCGCAGCATTCGAAATTCCTGCTGCAGGAGCAGTCGTGGTCGGAGCTGTTTGCACCGATTCGGGAGTCGGGGAGGTGGGAACTGTGGCCGCAGGCACGGTTTGCGCCGGCAAAGTATTGGGAAGCGTATTAGAAACCGGCGCGTTCGGCGGTGAAGCAGGAGGAGCGATTGGCTGAGCATCATTCTGCCGGGCTTCTGTCTTGCTATGACGCGGCAAGTAGATTCCACCGGCAACCAATCCCGCCAACACAATGAACGCACCGAGCGCCATGTACAATCCGCGGTGACCGCTAGGCGGCGACTGGGCAAGAACGGACGCTGGAACCGAACCCGCAGCCGGCTCGGCAGGCGTCGGGGTGCGAACCGGCGTTATGACTCGTTTTGGAGGGGCGGCCGGAGCACTCGCACTCGGGGCAGACACTGTGTACTCCGCCGTGGAAGCCTCGGAAGCATTCACTGCTGCAACCTTCTCGGCGGCCACACCCGCAGTGACACTGCTTAGGGCATTTGCGAAAGCCTGGGCTGACTGGAACCGTTGCGCCGGGTTTTTCGCAATGGCCATCAGAATGATTTCATTCAACGCCGGCGGCAGTCCCGGCTGCAGCTCGACCGGCGGCTTCGGCAGCTCTCTAACATGAGCGTTCATGAGAGAAAAATCACTGTCCGCGCGGAAAGGCCGTTGCCCCGTCACCATTTCATAGAGCGACACACCCACTGAATAAAGGTCGGAGCGCGCATCCGTGACTTCTCCCTTGACCTGCTCCGGGGACATATAGCCGATCGACCCCAAAGTAGTGCCAGTCATGGTTAGGCCGTGTCCGTCCCCGGCACGGGCTATGCCAAAATCCATCAGCTTAACCGCTCCCTGAGTCGTCACCATAATATTGGCCGGCTTGATGTCGCGATGAATGATGTGCTGCTGGTGTGCGTAACTCAGCGCGTTCAGGACCTCACTGATGTAATTTACCGCCTCTGGCACCGGAATCGGCCCATGCTTTTCCAGGCGGTCAGCCAGCGTGCTGCCCTCGACGTATTCCATGATCATCACCAGCTGGTTATCCGCGGTGAAGGCGGTTCTAAGCTGGGCGATATTAGGGTGGTCGAGGCTGGCCATGAGCTTAATTTCGCGCAGGAACCGCGTAGCTAATTCCTGTCGACCGGCAAGGTCAGGCAGCAGAACTTTCATGGCTTCGATGCGATCCGAAATCACATTTCGCACCTTGTAAACCCGGCCCATCCCGCCGCTGCCCAACTCATTGAGAATCTGGTAGTCGCCAACCCGCTTGTTGATCTCTTCACCCATGGAAAGGAACTCCTGTTTTGCCATGCACCTGGACGAACTATGGATTCAATCGCTGCCCGCGCCGAATCGCCTACCTATGCGAGCATGCCTGAACCGAGCTTCAGGTCCGCCATTATCCTCCGGCGACCCTTGGTGGTCAAGAATTTGAACGGATTTACCGTGTATGGCATGCCGGCAGGGATCGTTACCCGAAACGCCGGGAATCGGGTGTCGGGACTTAGTGCTGAAATCCGAGCGGGGTCTGGACTTAACTGTCGGTGCGTTCCGCCACCTGAATTTGCGAAATACCTTCTACGCGTTCGTCGACTCCCATCGGGTTCGAGCCACATTCAGCTTGTACTTTGCAATGTTCAAATTGTTCGTGGCTTTGTCCTGCATCTCTTTCCAAGTTTCAGGCTTGGCCGGGTTCCCGCCACGCAAAATCCGGATGTTGGTTTCAGCCTCGCCGGAGTAAAGCGAAGCTGCCCCCATGTTCTCTCCCACAATCGGATCGATCGCATTCGCTCGTTGGGTCGCGATGCTGAAGTCACCAGGCAGAATTCTGATCTCGTCCGGCAGTTGCGGCAACGTGACCGAACCGATTCGCTGGATCCAATCCTCGATCGTGTGGATCGCAACCTTCAACTGCAACCCCACGGTTGCGCGGTCTGCGGTTCGCTGCTGCTCAATCTGTTTCCGCAAGATCGAGAGGGTTTCCGCGGCAATTTCTCTCTGTTGGTTTGATGTCTCCACTTGAGCACTGCTCGCGTCCGCCTGCCGTTTGGCATGCCAGGCGTAATAAATGTTGATGGAGGTGAGCACCACGACGAGCAGCACGTTAGCTACAGCCGCGTATGCCATCACCTCATTAACGCTGAGTCCGAAAACTTTGTCGGGCACGGGAGGCACCATCAGCGAGAGTATATATCCCTACGCCTTCATGAATCCGAGGGAAAAACCGCGGTGGGAGACTCAGCAGAAAAAGGTAAAGGCCGTGATATTGGTTATGCTCTAGCCGCCAGCTCCTGCGAGGGAGCTAACTGCGTGGAGTATGCACCATCACGGCCCTTGATGCGATCACTGCTTTCGCAGTTCCAAACCCCAACTACTCCTCGCAGAGTGGTCGGTTTTTTCGGGTCTGGTCGTTCGCCAAGTCGCCCCGGCTCACTAATCACTCAGCTTACTTTGGACTGGCTAACGTTTCTTTTAGCCAACCCTTTCAGCCGTCGACGGGGCAAAGGTAAACAGTTGCGTGATAATTGTCAATGCCGCTTATTGGTGCAAACTGCGTGCGCAACCAATCAAAGCGGTGGTGCGCAGATGATTGCAAAATGGGAGGTTGTGGAAGGCCTAATCCGCCCTTCCTGCTTTTCCACAACTTTCTGCACAGAGCCTAGGTTAAGCCCCGAAGCAAGAAGCCAGATAATTCGCTCGAACCAATTAAGCGTCTTGACGGCGAACGGGTTGTAACGCATGTTGACTTAAGGATAGAAAACAATGTCGGATCTAGTGGCCTACGTCGACGGCGGTTCCTTGGGAAATCCAGGACCCTCGGGAATTGGAGTGGTCCTTGACGGACTAGCAGGAAAGACTATCAGGATCGCGAAATGGATTGGACGCCAGGATAATAACGTCGCGGAATACGTTGCCCTGCTCGAAGCGCTGCAATATGCCGTGACGCAAAAAGCCCGAAAGCTCCACGTCTACTCCGACTCCCAAGTGGTAGTCCGGCAGATGAAGGGAGAATACATTTGCCGCAGCCCGCGCCTCTACTCGCTGAACTGGATCTGCCGCAAGCTGGCCAGCAGCTTCGATTTTTCCATCTCGCACGTCCCCCGCGAACTCAACGCCGAAGCCAACGACCTGGCCAACTGCGCAGCTCGGCTCCACCTCAGATGAATTGGCTATTTTGGTGAGGAAGCTCTTTGACGGCTCTTCCCATCAGGGAGCAGTGAAATCGAGCACGCGCGCATCTGAAGATGCAAGTCGCGTATCGGGCCGTCTCTAAGGGTCGAGCCATGCACTTCTAAATCGGATGACCACGAAGTTCACTCCACTGCACACATTTAGACCGTCCCCCGGGCCCGCGCACAAAGTGCACCTTCGGCACGACTGGGTGTTAAACTAGGAAACCTAAATTCAGCTTATTGTTAGCCGAGGAGGATAAGTTAATGACGAAAAAAAGTTTCCTGACCAACATGATTCTCGTCGTGGCCGTGTTCTGCAGCGGCTTGATTTTAGCTCAGGCGCCGGTACAAGACATTGACAAGAAATGGCACCCCAATCTCGCAATGGCACAAGACCATCTGGTTCAAGCCACCAACTACATCGCGGTTGCACAACAAGATAACAAATACGACATGCAGGGTCACGCGGAGAAGGCGAGGCAGCTTCTGATCCAAGCAAACCAAGAGTTGAAGCTCGCCGCTGAGGCTGCGAACCAGGCGAGACAGCGAAATAAGTAGATTAAGCTCTGAGCAATCTCCGCGAGTGCAATGCGGGGAGCATGTGGAGGTGCCATCCGTCGCAAGGGCTTTTCTTTGCCTTAAAAAAAGGCGTCTGCCTATTGCACGACCAATGTCATCTTCACCGCATGGGTCAACGTGGTCGAGCCGGATTTGAAAGTCCCCGTGACCGTAAGTGCGTAGCTCCCTGTGGGCGTGCCCGCCGTTCCGCTCCCTCCACCAGGATTGCCGCCGCCTCCGCACCCGGTGATTGCGAATACTAATGCGAGCATGCACAGGAACGCCGGCCTGCGGATCCATGGCAGACTCCGCTCGCGACGCCAACCCATCAGGCTCGCCAGAAAAATCAAAGCTATCCCGCCGAATGTCACGAGCAATGATCCAATCCAGTTGCCAGTTGGCGGCACGTCATAATGTTGCGTCAACCCCGCTGTCGCTCCGGTGGTGACTACCGCGACGTTAGCCGCCACGTCTCCCGACCCGTTCAGCGTCACCGAGGCCGGCGTAACCGTGCAGGTAGCCTGCGCCGGGGCTCCGCTGCAACTCAGTTGAACCGCCTGATTGAATCCGTTTACAGGAGAGACGCTGACTGCATAGTTCGCCGCCTGCCCCGGCGTCACGGTTAACGAAGTCTGCGATGTGGTCACGATGGCGAAATCCTGCACCGTCCCCGTCAAGCCTATCGCTTGTGGGCTGTCAAACCCGTCGTCCGCGATGCTCACTGTCCCTGGCACAGTTCCCGAGGCCGTCGGAGTAAACGTAACTTTGATCATGCAACTCGATCCCGCCGGCAGGCTGGCCGGACAGTTGTTGGTCTGGGCGAACTGGGCACTCGCCGTAATGCCGCTAATCGCAAGGGTTGCGCTGGCGGGATTCGACAAACTTAAGGATTGCGGAGCGGTTGTGGCTCCAAGGTAGGAGACAAAGTTAAGGCTCGAAGGAGCGATCGTGACGGCCGACACCGTGCCCGTCAGGGCCACTGTCTGTGGACTGCCGGAACCATCGTCCGTGATGCTGAGTGTGCCTTGCACCGTTTGCGACGCTGTTGGAGTGAAAGTAACTTTGATCGTACAACTCGATTTGGGTGCCAGGTTTCCGCCGACCGGACAGTTATTAGTCTGAGAAAAATCAGCACTAACGGCAATGCCGCTAATCGCAAGGGCGGCGCCAGCGCTATTGGACAAGGTTACGGTTTGCGGGACACTCGGCACTCCAATGTAAGAAGAGAGGCTGAGGCTGGCAGGAGAGAGGACAGCATTGCCCGACTGCAGATCAACCCAAATCGTGTTGTCGCTGTAATTAGCTACCACGACATCGAGTTTCCCGTCTCCGTTGAAATCCGCGGCGGCGACCCAAACCGGGTTCTGTCCGAATGGAAAGTTCTGACCCTGGGAAAATTCCCCCGTACCGTTTCCTGTAAATAGCTCGAATTGCGTCGCCAGATCAAGAAAGCCGTTTCCGTGGAAATCGCCAAGGGCCGCGGCACCGCAGCCACCGGCGGTGACGCCTGGAGTTTGGAATGTTCCGTCCCCGTTGCCGAACAGCACGGACGAATTTCCCTCATTGCAAGCTATGAAGTCGAGATTCCCATCGCCATTAAAATCGGCTGCTGCGACAAAAGGCAGGACATTATTGCCGTTTTCTGGGTCGCCCCCGGAATAGCTCGTCGTAAACGTGCCATCACCGTTGCCCAAAGCGACGGTAACGGCTTGATTGACACCTAACGGATTGAAGAGCGCCGAGGCTAAGTCGATCTTGCCATCGTTGTTGAAGTCGCCAGCGGCGAGCGTGGTACCATTCGGTGCCGAGGAGATGTCGATGTAGGGTTGAAATGTGCCGTCGCCGTTACCCAGAAAAACGGACGTGTAATATTCGCAACTTTCGAATAGACTTCTCGGGCCACGCTTCCCGGGGAGATTGCATTCGCTATATCCCGCCGCCAAATCGAGCTTTCCGTCCCCGTTAAAATCCGCTGCGACAATTATCCCGCCCACCCACGTGCAATCTCCGCAAATAGGGTATCCCGGATAGTCGACCTGAGGCTGAAACGTGCCATCGCCGTTGCCTAGCAAGACCGAGATTTCACCCGAAGCAACAACAGCCAGGTCAAGAATCCCGTCGCCCCTTAAGTCCGCAGTAATGACTTGGAAGGGGGACGTTACGGTTGCATAGTCCACCTTGGGCTGAAATGTGCCATCGCCATTGCCGAGAAAGATCGAAACCGTGCCACTACCGCTGTTGGACACCGCCAGATCAAGATTCCCGTCTCGATTGAAATCTCCAACCGCAATAGAATCGGGCCCTGCACCTGTAGCGAGAATTTGCGTATTGGTGAAGAAAACCGAACTGGCGGGTACGGACACCGGGAAGAAAACCGGGTTGGAAGCCCCGCCTCCTGGACTTGGGTTGGTGACAGTAATAGCAGCCGTGTTGGCCATAGCAATGTTCGAAGCAGGAACGGTGGCCGTCAATCGGAAAGCGCTAACGAACGTCGTGTCCAGCGGGCTGTTATTCCAGTTGACGACCGCCCCGGAGACGAAGCCCGTGCCATTTACCGTCAGAGTAAACTGTGGCCCACCCGGGGCGGCGCTGGTCGGCACAAGAGGTTGATTCACAAATGGAACCGCATTCGTCTGGGCCAGCGCGGCCAGGCGGAGTAGAACGAAACAAATCCACAATCGTGCCCGCATGGTGCCTCCCTGACGAACTGTTCGCCCCTTGCCGATCCAACGCCTGGACCAGCGAAAGTGGAGCTTCAGAAATCGCCCGGCCTATGAGTGCGGCTACTGCACCGTCAGAGTCACCGCACTCGTGTGCTGCGTCGATCCCGAACTCCCGGTAACCGTGATCGTGTAGTTCCCCGCCGGAGTGCTCGTGCCCCCTCCGCCACCGCCACCGCTATTGCCTCCGCACGCCATCTGCAAAAGCAAACCGGCAAACAGTATGGACCCGATCGTTACGCCGAGAAGCTTGTTTTTCTTTCTTCCTCCGGATGCGAACCCCATTCCAACCAACGCCACTCCAAAGATCGGAAACACCATCGCGTAGATGGGACTGAAGCTACGGTCGATGTTCGGTCGGATAAGATCCGCCGTCGCCGCAGTCGTCTTGACCGTTAACGTCGATGTCGTCTGTCCACCGCTCGTCAATGTTGCCTGCGTCGGACTCAACGAGCAGGTCGGCGCTGACGCAGGCGCCGGTGTCACCGTGCAAGTCAACGTCACCGCCCCGGTAAAGCCACCGCTCGAGACTGCGGTCACCGTCGCCGTCGCCGATTGCCCCGCCGTCACTGAACTCGGCGTCGCCGAGGATGGCGCTGAAATGCCGAAGCCCAGCTGCGCGGGCTTCACTGTCAGCGTAGGGTGCACGCCGAACTGCTCACTTCCCGACGTGCCGATCATCGAAAGCGAGTAATTCCCGACGACCGCGGACACGCTCGGCGTCACCGTCACCGTCGAACTGGCGCCGCTCGCCGTGGGCACGACGCTGGCTGGGTTCGCTTTACACGTTCCCGCGAACGGCAGCGGGCATGTGATCGCGACCGTGCCGGTAAAGCCATTGGCGGTTGTGGCAGTGACCGTGAAGGTTGTGGGATTCCCTGCACTCACGGTCTGGCTCGCCGGGCTCGCTGCCAACTTAAAACTCGACGCCTTCTGGCCGGTGTTGAGCAGAATGGTCAGGAGGCTGCTGACGTCGTTGTTGGCGACGGCTACGTCCAGGCTGCCATCGTCATTAAGGTCCCCCGCAGCCACTGCTCCACCTCCAGCGGTTGAGTACCTCATCGCACGGCGGAAAGTACCGTCGCCGTTCCCCAGGAGCAAGCCAACGTCGTAAAGCTCCCCTAGCGCGATGTCCAGGTTGCCGTCGTTATTGAAATCCCCCAATGCCAGGGTCGTGGCGTAGGTTTGGGTCGCGTATGTGGGTGCTTGGAACGTGCCGTCGCCGTTCCCCAGAAGCATAGCTGTGTTACCATCACCCGTTACTATCAGGTCCAGCTTGCCATCGCCATTAAGGTCTGCGGATGCAATCCCGCCCCCCGCCTGCAACAAAAAGCTGGACTCGGCGAAGGTTCCGTTCCCGTTGTTTAGGAATATGCTTACCAGGGGGATTTCGCCGTTGGCGCCCTGCTGCCTGTTCGAAACGGCCAAATCCAGCTTGCCATCACCGTTGAAATCCCCCAGAGCTACCGAGGTCGGTTCCAAAACACCACCGAAATCAATGTGCGGCTGAAAGGTTCCGTCTCCGTTGCCGAAAAGGATGCTGACTGCGCCGGTGCAAGTTACGACCAAGTCCGGTTTGCCGTCGCCATTCACATCGCCGACCGCCACGAACGACGCTTCATCTAACGTTGCATAGTCCACGTGGGCCTGAAAGGTGCCATTGCCATTGTTTATCAGCACACTGACGCTGCTCGAGCGATTCGCCGTCACCAAGTCGGGGCTGCCATCGCCGTTGAGGTCCGCAATGGCTAGCGACTCGGGGCCTATGCCCGTGCTGTAAGTCACAGGCGTCTGAAGTGTGCCATCGCCGTTGCCCAAATATACGCCGACATCGAAATCGTCGGCGTTTACCACCGCCACGTCATTTTTGCCGTCTCCGTTCAGATCGGCGACGGCGGCGGAGACCGGATTGTCTCCTGTCGGGTAATTCACAGACGTACTGGGGAACGCACCCTCGCCATTTCCTAAGAGAATGCAGGCGAAATACGTCCCAAATAAAGGGGTCTCGCATAGCACCGCGATATCCGCCTTATGATCTTGGTTGAAGTCCGCGGTAACTGCCCCGCCACCAGCGCCACCTGCACCGTAGAGTAAGGTGGGCAGAGAGAAGACGCCGCCCTGGTTCAGATAGATACTTACGGTTTCTTCGGAGCCATTTATCAGGCCGAAATCTATTTGGCCATCGCCATTGAAGTCGGCGATGACGATTGAGGTCGGCGAGAACCCATCCGCATACTGTTGCTGTGGTTGAAAAGTGCCGTCGCCGTTCCCCAAAAGCACGCTCGCGCCTTCGGAGTTTGCAGTCGCCAAATCGAGAATCCCGTCCCCATTGAGGTCTTCTGCCAGCACTTCAACGGGGCCAGAGCCGACAGTATAATAAACGGCTGCTTGCAGGGTGCCGTCCCCATTGCCTAGAAGAACAGACACGGCACCGTTGTTCGCGTAACACCCTAGGCTGTTTCCGCAGCCAGAAACCGCGACGTCCAGCTTCTGATCGCCGTTGAAGTCGCCGATAGCGACGGAGGTAGCGTTGTACCCAGTGTCAAAGTCCCTTCTCTCAGGAAATGTCCCGGTTCCGCTATTCAGAAAAATGCTCACGAATCCACTGCCAGCCGCCACGGCTAAGTCCAACTTCCCGTCCCCGTTGAAATCTCCCACGGCGACCGAGGACGGACCGAGAGCTGTTCCGTAGTCCACCTTGGCCTGAAATGTGCCATCTCCATTGCCGAATAACACGCTCACCGTGTTCGAGATGGAATTTGTTACAACCAAGTCCAGCTTCCCATCCCCGTTGAAGTCTCCGACGGCTACTGAAGACGGAAATTGGTCCACGGGATATTGAACTTGGGTTTGAAACGTACCATCTCCGTTGCCGAGAAGAATGCTGACGGTGCCAACGGGATTATTGACATCGCAATTGCCGGAGACACAAAAATTGGCGACGGCGAGGTCAGGCTTGCCGTCACCGTTGAAGTCTCCCGCCGCGATAGCCTTAGCATTGCCTCCGACGGGATATTGAGGCGGTTCGACGAATATTCCGGTTTGAGCTACCGCTGAAATTCCCGCCAGCAGGCAGAAGACGACCACAAGGCACAATCGGGCGCGCATAAAGCCTCCTCAATGACAATCTGATTTTGCCACTTTGAGATCGGGGTGCTTTGCTACCGGT
>Ga0206812_1115_pt1 | contig 15582 bp, 10 predicted proteins | sample Alteio_BWOrgCont_54_FD_152912 | JGI IMG/M metagenome (GOLD analysis project Ga0206812, IMG submission 152912) | Enriched cells from forest soil in Barre Woods Harvard Forest LTER site, Petersham, Massachusetts, United States -... | ecosystem: Environmental > Terrestrial > Soil > Temperate forest >... | reverse complement strand
CTTTCCGGCATTCGCGAATTGGGTCGCGAGATCGCGGGCGGGAGCGGCAAGCGTATCCCGCTTGGCGGCAAGGAGCGCGGTGACCTGGCTCGCGGAGGAGAGAATGCTTTTGGCGAGCGCCTCGCCATCGGCTTCGGTCAGGAGTTCCGGGGCGAAATCCGCGTCGGCTGGATCGGCGGCGAGGGCGAGATGCAGTTCGCCGGTCCGGGTGCCGAGTTGCGCGGCGCGGGAAAGGGACTCCGCTTCGATCTGCGCGGCGTTGCTGGTGTCGCCGGCGAGCAGGGCTTCAAACCAGTGAGACAACTCCCGCAGTGTGAAACTCCACGCATCGCCGTTGTTGGGCACGAGGCCGGTGGCGAGGGCGAGGACGGAGGTGTGGCCGTCCGTGTCGCGATATTCGATGGCGCCGGCAAAGGGCGGGGAGTGCGGAAATCCACGGCGACTCAAAAAGCGCAGGATTTCCGCATCGGGGTTCAATCCAGGCTCCAAGCGGCGGTAGAGTTTGAGAAAGATGTGGTTGCCGTAGATAATGGAAGAGTTGCTCTGCTCCACGGCGTGCGCGCGCGAGGGCGGTGGAGCGTCGATGCCGCGCACGGCCGGGCCGGATTGGGCCACGAGCGCGCCCCGCTCGCTTCCCGTGGTGCCGTCGCGGGCGATCAAGCCGAACAACGCGGTGTGGAAGGTGTGGTCGTGAAGGGCATCGCACAGCGCGGTGCCCGGGGATTGCGCGACGATGGCCTGGGGATGCTGGGCGGCCAGGTCGGTGGCAGCGTGGCCGGTGATGAGTTGCAAGGGCAACACCCAGGTGTCCGTGGTTTGGTCGGCGTACTGGACATCGACCAACATCAATTGCGCGGCCTCCGGAGACGCGCTGATGGGAATAAGGTCGCGGATGGAGAATCGCTGTGGGTCGCGGGCTTTGCCGGAAAACCAGCGACAGCGCGGGATGTAGGAGGGCAGGAGTTTCTGCTCGAATAACGCGCGTGGCGCATTCGACGCGAAGAGAAGGTGCCGCTGCAGAGAGTCGGAAAGCTCGTTGTCTGATCCGCTGTTGCTCATGGGAAGTAGGGGATGGTTTGTCCGAAAACTCATTCGGGCGCGAGCAGGGAACTTGCCGGGTGAAATTATCCTAGTGCCGGAGGATGCGCGCGAGAAAATCGCGGCATTCGGGGCTCTGCGGGGCGGCAAAGAGCTGCTCGGCCGGCGCGTGCTCGACGATGCGGCCCCGGGCGAGGAAGGCCACGCGGTCGGCCACGTGGCGCGCGAAGCCCATTTCGTGGGTGACGAGGAGAAAGTCGCGCCCTTCGTTTTTCAGTTCCTCGATCGCGTCGAGCACCTCGGCGGTCATCTCCGGGTCGAGCGCGCTGGTCGGTTCATCGAAGAGCAACAGACGCGGCTTGATGGCGATGGCACGGGCAATGGCCACGCGCTGCTTCTGGCCGCCGCTGAGTTCGGCCGGTTTTTTCAACGCATGATCGGCGAGGGCGAAGCGGCGGAGCGTTTCGCGGGCGAGTTGCTCCGCGGCGGCGGGGGACATGCCGTGTACTTTTTCCAGGGGCAGGGTGATATTCGCGAGCGCGGTGAGATGGGGAAAAAGGTTGTAGGCCTGGAAGACGACGCCGAGCCGGAGGCGATGCGCGCGGAGGGAGGCTTCGTCGGAACCGACGGTGGCGCCGTCGAGGGTGATGACGCCGCTGTCGGGCGTCTCGAGGCCGGCAATGATCCGGAGCAGCGTGGACTTTCCGCCGCCGCTCGGGCCGATGAGGGCGAGGCTGCGCAGTTCGCCGAAATCGACGGTCATGTTGTCAATGACCCGTTGCGGGCCGAAGGATTTGCTGAGGGCTTCGAGCGAAAGGCGCATACGATCAGGTTTCAAACCGCGCGCGGCTTTCGAGCCGCTGCGTCCACAAGGAAATCGGCAACGTGAGAATGAGATAGCCGAAGGCGATGGGCAGGTAGAGTTCGAACGTGGTGTAGGTAATGGAGTTCACCTGGCTGGCCGCGAGGCTGAACTCGGCGATGCCCAGCACGGAAAGGAGCGATGAATCCTTGATGATGCTGGCGAACTGGCCGGCGAGAGGCGGCAGGCTCTGGCGCAAGGCCTGCGGGAAAATGACATAGCGGTAGGTCTGGCTGCGGGTGAAACCGAGCGCCCGCGCGGCTTCCAGTTGCGTGGCGCCGATGCTTTCGATGCCCGCGCGAAAGATTTCGGCGATGTAGGCGCCTTCGAACAGCGACAGGATGAGCCCGCCGGCCAGGAGACGATAGTCGGTGGAGAGTTTTTGCCCAAAGGCGTACCAGTAAATGAAAAGCTGCACGAGGAGCGGCGTGCCACGGGTGAACTCGACATAGATGCGGGCAAAATCGCGGAGCGGCAGCCAGGGGCTGCGGCGGGCGAGGGCGAAGAGGAGCCCGACCAGGCAACTGAGCGGCAGGGCGAGCGCGGAGATGCCCAGCGTGGTCAGCCAGCCGTCCCAGAGGAGCCGCCAGTAGCTGCCCGCCAGTTGCCACTGCCACTGGTAATTAAGGAGTGCAAACGCGCCCGCGCAGATGCCGCCGAAGAGGGCCAGCGCGAGGACGAAACTTGTCACCCGGGCCCAGGCCGGGGTGGGATGGCGGTCGTCGGCGATCAGGGGCACGCGCATAAATCGGCAGACGCTTTCAGTTTTGCCCGCGAATCACGATCCACTGGAGGGCCGGAGGCGCGACTGCCAGATCCAGCTCCAGGGCAGCGCGCCGAAGCTGAGCATCCAGTCGTTGAAGCGCTGGAGCGCCCAGCCTTCGCGACCGACGAGTTGCGCGTGCAGGCGTTCTACTTCAAGGCGGCCGAGGAGGTAGCTCATCGGGACGGTGGGCGAACTGGTGTACCAATTCACATCGCCGCGGGCGCGCGCGGCGGTGAAGCCGACGCCGTCCTGCAGGCGCTTCGCCGCGGCGGCATAGCTGAGCTGGCCGCTGTGCAGGCCGCAATCGATGACGATGCGGTGCGCGCGCCAGAGGGCGTCGTGGATTTGCGCCAGCCGGGCCTCCGGAAAATCGACGATGCCGAGGTCGACGGCCTGCTTTTCGCACCACAGCGTCCAGCCCTCGTAGAAAATGGCGTGATGCATGAGCCGGCGGATTTTGCTCGGGTGGCGGTTCTGCACGACGAACTGCAAGTGATGCCCGGGGTAGGCTTCGTGGGCGCAGGTCAGCGCGAGGCCGAAGTGCTGGCGAATCTCGGCGGCGCGCTTTTCCGGAGTGGGTTGCTCGGCGCTGAGGTCGTTGACCCAGAAGATGCCGGTCTGGTCCCGGTCGAAGGCGCCGGGTTGGTGGTAGGCGGCGGTCGGAAACTGATGCCGCAGATATTCCGGCACGGGGAGGACGCGGCATTTTTCGCGCGGCGGGAAGGTGACAAATTCGGCCTTTTGAAACTGCCGGCGGGTGGTGGCGGTGACCCGCGTGTATTCATCGAGCAGGGTGCCCGGTGGCTGCCAGCGCGCGGCCGCGGCTTCGAGGATCGCCGTCACGGACTTGCCGCGCCCGAATTTGCGCGCCTCGACCCGCAGTTCGGCGCTGAGTTGGTCGACCAGGGCGTGGCCCAGGGCCTCGGCCTCCTCCAGATTCAGGGCGAAGCCGAGCCGCTCGCGAATGAGGAACTCGAAATTCTCGCGGCCCACGGAAAAGCCATCGACCGGCCCGGGCGGCTTTGCTTCGGTGGCGCGGGCGTAGCGTTGCAGGGCGTCCAGGGCGTTTTGGATCAACTTCGCCGTCTTTTGCGGCTGCGGAGAGACAGCGGCGAGTTGCGCGCCGATCTTTTCGAAGAACGATTTCGCGCCATCACAAGTTTGGCGTGCGAGTTTGGTCCAGAGCGGCACTGGCCGGCGCAGGCAGGCGGCGCCCTCCTCGAGGAAGCGAGGCAGGGCGGCGAGGCGCGACTCGATGGCGGCGCGCGCCGGCCGCAAATCCTCCGCATGGCGGATGACGAGGCTGAAGATGGCATCGATCGCCGCCCCGCAATGCACCTGGGGATCGATGCGCCAGTGCGGGAAGGTGCCGGAGGAAAAGCGCTCGGTGCGCAGGAGGGCGAGCAGGCCGCGGCGGTCCAGCCAGTCGTCGCCCGTGAAGGCAAAATCGGGCAGCGCCTCGATTTCGTGCAGGGTGGTCTCGACCAGGGCGAGATACTCGTGGTGGGTGGCCGCGTCGTTTCGGCCGAGCAGGGCGTCGAACTGGTGCAGGCCGCGCTCGCTGGCGACGTGCGGAAAGAGCCGGTGCGATTCGTCGAGATAACGCGCGGCCAGCGCGCGGAACCGCCGGACCGGCGCGTTCATTCGTCGCCGCTGCTGATGCGCTTGTTCAGGTCGCGGGCGAGTTCGCGGATTTGTTTCACCTCGTCCTTTTCGATGGGCGTGTCGACCGGCTTGGAGGTAATGCGCTTCACTTCCTGCAAATTCTTTTCCAATTGCTGGCCGAGCTTGGTCTTCTTGAAGTTCGGATTGAGGGTCGAGACGCGGTCGATGAAGTAGTCGAGCAGTTCGGGCTGGATGAGCCGGCGGGCGCGCTCGGGGGTGTAGTCGTCCGCGGCCACTGTGCTGGTGATCTCCAGCGCGCGCAGCCAGCCCCCGAGGGCCACGAGGTGGGCGATTTCTTCATCCTTCAGCCCCAGCATGGCGGTTTCCACCTCGGCCTGGGTGCGCACGAGTTCCTGCTTAATGTCCCCCCACTGCTGCCGGGCGGCCTTTTCGAGGATGCTGCGGCTGTGTTTGCTCACCCGGTCGCTTACCCCGAGGCCCTTGGCGAGCCGGAGCAAGGCCCGGCCGACCGGTTCGATGCGCGACTGCTTTTCGCTGGCCACGGCGAGGAACCCGTCGGCGATGACGGCGCCGGTGCTCAGGGCGAGCCGGGCGCGATCCTGGGGCGTGGCGTCGGGGACGTCGCGCCAGACTTTGTCGAAGGGAATGGGCTTCAACGAGTCGAGTTCCTGGAGAATAACTTCGATTGAGGGGGCGGTGAAACCGTTGACCCCGAGTTCCTCGCGGATGTGCTCGATGTCCTCTTCGGAGGGCTTCGGGGCAGCTTGGGAACTGGCGACCAGAAGGCCGGCAACAGGGAGAAATAGCCAGCGCGCAGGAATTTGCATGGGAAGCCATGATGCCAAAATGCTGGCGGATTGCAGCACAAATCTGGGCTGGCGAGGCCCTGTCGGAAGGCCTTGGGGATACGAGATTTCCCGCTTGACCATCAGAAGCCACCCGCCATGATTCCGCGCTTACTTCGGCCGGAAACGGCCCAAAATTCACTATGCAAGGAAGCTTGGGAAACACAATTTGGACAATTTGCTACTTTATCGTCCTTTTCGGCCTATCTCTTTACGGCCTGCACCGCTACGTCATCGTCTATCTTTTTCTGAAGAATCGCCACAAGCCGCCGCAGCCACAGGCGACTTTTGAGAAGCTGCCACCGGTCACGGTCCAGCTGCCGATTTTCAACGAGATGTACGTTGTCGAGCGGTTATTGAAATCGGTCGCGGCGTTGGATTACCCGCGTGAACTGCTCCAGGTGCAGGTCCTGGACGACTCGACCGATGAAACCACCGAGATCGCCGCCAAACGGGTCGCCGAGTTGCGTGCGGCCGGTTTGGACATCGAACTGGTCCACCGGACGGACCGGACCGGGTTCAAGGCCGGCGCCCTGGAAGCGGGAATGCCGTCCTGCAAAGGCGAATTCGTCCTCATTCTCGATGCCGATTTCGTGCCCGCGCCGGACATGTTGCGGAAGACGGTTCATTTCTTCACCGACCCGCAAATCGGCATGATCCAGACCCGCTGGGGGCACCTGAACCGCACCTACTCCGTCCTCACGCGCGTCCAGGCCATGTTCCTCGACGGGCATCTCCTGCTCGAACAAACCGCCCGCAGCCGTAGCGGACGGTTTTTTAATTTCAACGGGACTGCGGGCTTGTGGCGGCGGACGTGTATCGAGGAAGCCGGCGGCTGGCAGCACGATACGCTCACCGAGGACCTCGACCTGAGCTATCGCGCGCAGTTGAAGGGCTGGCGCTTCATCTTTCTGCCGCACCTCGTCACCCCCGCGGAACTGCCGGTCGACATGAATGGGTTCAAGTCGCAGCAGCATCGCTGGACGAAGGGTTCGATCCAGACCTGCCTCAAACTGCTGCCGGCGGTGTGGCGGGCGAAGTTGCCGGTCATGGTGAAATTCGAGGCCACCGCGCATCTCACCTCGAACTACGCCTACCTGCTTCTGTTCTTCCTTTGCATTCTCATGCATCCCTCCACGGGGGATGGGAGCTACCACCCGTGGCGGACGTGGCTGGTCGACATCCCGATCTACCTCTCGGCTTCGTTCCCGGCGGCGATCTTCTACATTTGCGCCCAGCGCGAATTGTATCCCAAATCGTGGCTCAAGGAGATCCTTCTCCTGCCCATGGTCCTGGCGCTTGGGATCGGGCTCGCCATCAACAATGCCCGCGCGGTCATCGAGGCGATGTTCGGGCACCAGTCGGAGTTCACGCGCACGCCGAAGTACGGCATCGAGAGCCGCACGCAGTCGTGGAAGAAAGCGCGCTATTTGCCGATGAAGACCGTGCTGCCGTTCGTCGAACTGGCCTTCGCGATCTACTTCAGCTACCTGCTCGGGTTCGCCATGGCCCACGAGCAATGGCTCAACGCCGCCTTCCTCTCGCTGTTCCTCGTGGGCTTTACCTACGTGGCGCTTTGCTCGCTGGCCCAGTGGATGCCCAATCTGCGCTTCCCTGGCCGCGACACCGGCGCACCGCTCCCGGCCTGAGATTCGGCTGAACAGGCCCGTGGTCGTCGATGCGGGTCCCTACCCGCGCGTCGCCGTGCTGTCGAGCAACTGCTCCGGGGTGACGCCGTGCAGGGCGTAGAGACGCAGGATGGTTTCCTCGATGAGATTGTTCGGGCAACTGGCGCCGGCCGTGAGGCCGACGGTGACGGGACGCTCGGGGAGCCAGTTTTCCGTGGTGATTTCGCGTTTGGCGTGCTGGTCGAAATGCACGATGCGCTGGCGCGATTCGAGCCGGCCGGCGTTGCGGATGAAATAGGTCGGGAGCTTGGCCTCGCCCATTTCCGCCAGGTGCGAAGTGTTCGAGCTGTTGTAGCCGCCGATGACGAGAAGGAGGTGCATCCGCGACTCGAGCATGTCTTTCAGCGCGTCCTGCCGCTCCTGGGTGGCACCGCAGATGGTGTCGAAAAAGCGGAAATTCTGCCGGGCGGACTCGAGGCCGTCGCGGTCGCGGATGGCCGCTTCCACGCGGCGCTGCACTTCCTCCGTTTCGCCGCGCATCATCGTGGTCTGGTTGGCCACGCCGACGCGCCGGAGGTGCAAATCGGGATCGAATCCCTCGCTATGGGCGCCGCGGAATTTTTCCAGGAACGCCGCCTTGTCGCCGCCACGGCGAATGAAATCGCAGACGTAATCGGTATCGGCCAGCGTGAGCACGACGAGATAGTGGCCTTTGCCGCCGACGACCGCGCGTGACGCCGTGGCCTTGGTTTCCTCGTGCGAGGCCTTGCCGTGAATGATGGAGGTCACGTCGTCGCTGGCGTTTTGCCGCACGCGCTTCCATACGCTCATGACGTCGCCGCAGGTCGTGTCCACGATCTGGCAGCCGACTTCCTTGATGCGCGCCAGGGTGTCCACGTCCGTCCCAAAGGCGGGCACGATAACGACGTCCTGCGCGTGCAAGTCCCGCAGGGTGGCTTCGTTTTCGCGGCCGAGCAGGTTCCGAATTCCCAGGGCGGCGATTTGCTCGTTTACCTCGGGATTGTGGATGATCTCCCCGAGGATGAAGAGGCGGCGGTCCGCGAAGACCTTGGCCGCAGCGTAAGCAAGATCGATGGCCCGCTCCACGCCGTAACAAAAGCCGAACTGTTTCGCCAGCCGCACCGTGACGCCATCACACGCCAATGTGCCGCCGCCGGCCCGCAGCTTCTCCACGATCTCGCTGCGGTAGTGCGACTCGACCTGGGCCTGCACCGCCGCCATGACGTCCGGCGTGCGCAGGTTCACGCGAGCGGGATTGGCCGGAGCGGGTGGGTTCATGGTCGGTTCTTAATCTTAATCTTAATCCTTAATCGTAATCTCACTCCCCAAACCCACTCCCAGCCGAGCGCTTCGCGCGGGGGAGATTAAGATTAGGATTAAGAATGGGAATTACGGCCGGTCGACGAGAAGCGGCTCGGGCGGCTTGGAAAAAGCGCGATCCGAGATGAGGATGGCCGGGGCCGGATCGGGGTCCTTGTAGTCCTGCGGGCGCTTGAGATCCTTGCCGATGGTCGCGTCCTCGGGCTGCGATTCGGCGATGCTCACCGGGGTGCCGACCTTCGCGAGCGCATAGAATTTCGGGGCGACATTGTGATGGAGGCGGATGCAGCCGTGCGTGCGCGGGATGGGCCACACCGCGCCTTCATGAAAGCCGTACCCGGAGGTATATTCACACCACCACGCCATCGGGAAGCCCACGTAATGGCCCGAGGCTTCGCTCGCCTTCGCCGGGTGGATGCTGTCGCCACTGACCGAGAAGCCGTACTCACCGGAGCGCTTGTTCGGAATCTTGTTGGAGATGCGGAAGTTGCCCGGGTGCGTGGGATTCGTGGGCTTGCCGATGGCGCAGGCCGTGACGAGCAAAGGGGTGTTGCCCTCGAGCACGTAGACCGCGCGGTTCGAGAGCGAGACCTTGATGCGGACGTCACTGGGGTTTTTCGGCTTGTAGGCGACGACGTCGTAGTTGGAACGGGCCATCGGTCCGTTGGCGCACCCCGTGAGCAGGGCGAGCGTCGCGAGACCGGCGAGAGTGAAGAGGGTTTTCATTGGAGGCGGCTATGCAACGGCGCACCGAGGGCTTTGTCAAATGCTTCGCGGCGCCGATGCCCTCTGAGGGCGGCGATTTTCTGGGGCCAAGCCCCGGAGATCGGCCATTCCGTCCAAATACGTACCCGGGCACTAAGGAGTATTTGAAAACCCTATCCCGCTGTCATTCTGAGCGGAGTTCCATGTGGGCGCAGGCGGGATGGAACGAAGTCGAAGAATCCCGTCGAACAACCAACGATAATCGCTGGTAATGCCACGGGGTTCTTCGACTCCGCTCCGCCCGCCTCGCCACCTGCGCTTCGCTCAGAATGACTTCGAGAATGAGTTTTCGAACACTTCCTACCCCTTCGCGACGGAGCGCTGGAGCTTTTCAAATTTTGGCGATTCGTGGGCGTAGAAGGGGTAGGGGCGGGTTGCATCTTTCGGCCGGTAGCGGAAGTGTTTGTACGGCCAGAGCCAGAGGTCGGGCCGCTGGCGCAGGATCGGCTCGAAATAATCCCAGCACTGCTGGGAGATTTCCTGCAACGAAGCGTCCGGCGGAAAAACGAGGCCGGGATGCGCGATCACGCGGCACGAACCGTCGGCCTGCGGTTGCGTTTCCACCGGGACGAGGAGGGCGTTCACGCGTTGCGCCAGCACCGCATGCAGAACGGGGACGCACATTTTCAGGCCGAATCCCTCGATGACCGTGGCCGCCTGGGAGGGGCGCAGATTCAGGTCGATGAGCATGCCGGTGGCCCCGCCGCGCTTGACCACCCTGAGCATGCGGAGTAGCGAATTCTCCTGCGGGATCATCGTCTGCCCGGAAATCTGGCGCAATTGGCTGAAGATCGCCGTGAGGCGCGGGTTCTTGAAATTCTCGGTGACCACGACGTTGAAAAATTCCTGGAAGCCCGAGATGAGGCTGGCCCATTCCCAATTGCCCTGGTGCACGCACATAAACACCGTGCCGCGTCCCTCGCGCCGGAGTTGCTCCTGGATCGCGGCGAAGCCTTCCGGCTGCATGTAATTCCGGTAATTGCCAGTGACGAGTGGACGGGCCCAGAAAAGGTCGAGCATCGTGCGCGCGAAATTCCGGTAGGACAGGCGCGCGATCCAATGCCGCTGCGGCGCGGTGTAGCGGTCGCCGAAGACGCACTCGAGATTGGCCAGCGCCACGGCGCGCCCGCGGCGATCCAGGAAATAAGCGAGGTCGCCGAGGACGATGCCGAGCTTCACGCAATGAGCGCGGTCGAGGTGCGGGACCAGCCAGGCCAGCCAGCGGCAGCCCGTTTCCTCGAGGATGTAGCGAAAGCGTTTCCAGCGCGAAAGTTCGGCGGGGGTGCTGGTTTCTGGTTTCAAGCTTCCGGTTTCAGGTTTTGGGTTTGGGGATTCAGCTTGGCAAGCTGTGGGACTTCAAACCAGAAAGCAGAAACCAGAAACGAAAAAATCTTGTGGAGACCGATTCCCTGCTCGCCCTGATCCGCTCCGTGCTCGCCCAACCGACCGCGCCTTTTCATGAGGATGCGGTCCGGGCGGAGGTCCTCATGCAGCTCGCGCAATGCCCGCACGTGCGGGTGTCGCGGGACGCTTTTGGCAACGTCGTTGCCCAGTACCAGCGCGGAACGGCGGTCCCGCGCTATGCCTTCGCCGCGCACATGGACCATCCCGGTTTTGTCGGCGACGAATTTCTCGGCGGCGTACCCGAGGAGTATCGCGCGAAAAAGCCGCCGACGCGCGATTTCGGTGCCTTCGCGATGTGGGACCTGCCGGCGTTTGAGTTGAAGGATGGGCGCATCCATTCCCGCGCCTGCGACGACTTGATCAATTGCGGGACGATCCTCGCGCTTTTCCGCGAACTCGAGGACGCGCAGACGGAGGCCAGCGTGCTCGGGCTGTTCACCCGGGCCGAGGAGGTGGGGTTCGTCGGCGCGATCCAACTCGCCCAAGCCGGCCTGGTGCCGCGCGAGGTGACGATCGTCTCGCTCGAATGCAGTTCGGAACGGAGCCCGGGCGCGGGCCGCATGGGAGAAGGCGTCATCATTCGCGTCGGCGACAAGACTTCCATCTTCGACGACGGCGCCACCCGCGCGCTGACCTCGCTCGCCGTGGAAAGCAAGATTCCGCATCAGCGTTGCCTGATGAGCGGCGGCACTTGCGAAGCCACCGCCTTCCAACTCTACGGCTACCGGACCGCGGCGCTGTGCGTGGCCTTGGGCAACTACCACAACTGCGCCCCGGAGACGACCATCGCGCCGGAATTCGTGTCGGTGGAGGATGTGCAGGGATTGGTGCGGTTGCTGGTGGCCGCGTCCACGATTCGCGCCGCACCCGATCCGATCGTCGATCTGCGCGAGCGGCTGGAAAAGGGCTTGGAGAAATATCGGCGATTCATGTGAGCGGGCGGAAGGACGGGAAGGGTGTGAGCGCGGACTGTTTGTGGTGCAGCCATCCTGGCTGCTTTAAAGCGGTTTAGGTAAAGTTGCAGCCGATCATCGCAAGGGCAGGTGATTTTAAAACGCAGAGACGCAAAGGCGCAGAGGTCGCAGAGGATTAGTGGAGAAAATGGGGCTCGGCTTCAAAGTGGCAGCGGCATCCTTGCCGCTGATCGACACACGCCCAGCGGCAGGGATGCCGCTGCCACTTTATTCCCATCCCGGTTGGCTCCGTTCCTCCTCTGCGACCTCTGCGCCTTTGCGTCTCTGCGTTTTCCGGATTCAGAGAAGGCCCTCTGAAAGGTTCTGCGTTTCGGCTTCCCGGCCAAGCACAGCGAGTGCCGTATTCCTCGAAATTGGATGGGTGGAGCGGTTCACGTTGCCAAGCCCTGCCGCGCTGCTAGGAATCACGTAGTTCTTTGCCAGCTTAATGCTCCGGCCCGGTGGCCGGAACAACGGGGGAACCAACCACCGCCGCGCGTGAAATACTTGTCGCGCGGCTTCGGGGCGAACGGCGCTTGCGGCGCCGGGGGCACTTGATAGCCCAAGCCCGACAGCTCACTCCGTCAGCAGCATTCAAGAGGCAGAAAGGACGTCCCCGATTTCCGACGTGACAACGGAAGGCGTGGCGCTCTGGATGCACTCCGAACGTCATCGTGCCGCGGTTTTCGCAAAAAGCCGCGGCGCACAAAGATAGAAAGCTAAATATATGGACGGCATTCCCTTGCTGTTCTCAATCGTGATTGGAACCGCGAAGTTCATCTTCGCGCTCACCGTCATTTGTCTCCTCATCGGCGTGCGGTACATTCCGCATCGCCGGGTGGGCATCCTCGAAAGGCTCTGGTCCCCGCGCGGCTCGCTCGGGCAGGGGCGAATCATCGCCCTGGCCGGTGAAGCGGGCTTCCAGGCGCGCGTCCTGCGCGGCGGCCTGCATTTCGGCTATCCGTTCTGGATGTACAGTGTGCACGCCGTGCCGCTGGTCACCATCGCGGAAGGCCGCATCGGTTACGTCTATGCCCGCGATGGCCATCCGCTGACCGCCTCGCAGACCCTGGGCACGGTCGTGGAGTGCAACGGTTTCCAGGATCCCGTGGCCTTCCTGACCAATGGGGGCCTGCGCGGACGCCAGCGCGCCATCCTGCGCGAAGGTGTCTATGCGATCAATACGGCGCTCTTCGTCGTCATCACCGAGCAAGGCATTCATGCCGGGCCAGTGGGCCGGCAGGAACGCGAGCAGTGCGCTTCGTGGCAGCAGGAACTCGAAACGGCGCGGGGCTTTGCGCCGGTGCTCATCGGGTCCGCGTTTTACACGCAGCGCAGCGGCGACACGTCCATCCAGACGGATGCGACGAAGCTTTCGCCGTACGACCTCCTCGGCATCATCACCGTGCACGACGGTCCGACGCTGGCGCCGGGTGAATTCATCGCGCCGCAGGTCGGCTCGGTCGATGGCAGCGGCCACAATTACTTCCAGGATCCCGAGGTGTTCCTCGCGCTCGGTGGCCGCCGGGGCAAGCAATTGCAGGTGCTCACGGACGGCACCTACTTTATCAATCGTTGGTTCGCCACCGTCGAGTTGCAGCCGAAAACGCTCATCCCGATCGGCTACGTCGGCGTGGTCATCAGCTACTATGGAGCGGCGGGTGAGGACGTCACCGGCGCGCAATTCCGTTATGGCGAGCAGGTCGAATCCGGCCAGCGCGGTGTCTGGCGCGATGCGCTCGCGCCGGGCAAATACGCGCTCAACGCCTACGCGTTGAAAGTCGAAGTCGTCCCCACGGTGAACTTCGTCCTGCGCTGGATCACCGGCCAGACGGAAGCGCATCGTTACGACGAAGAACTCGCGAGCATCCCGCTGATCACGGCGGACGGCTATGAGCCGCTGCTCCCGCTCTCGCTCGTCCTCCATATCGACTACGCGAAAGCCCCGCGCGTCGTGCAACGCTTCGGCGACGTGCGCCGGCTCATCACGCAAACCCTGGACCCGATCCTCACGGCCTATTTCCGCGACGTCGCGCAGTCCTCCCACATGCTCGACCTGCTCACCCATCGTGAGGAAATCCAGCGCCATGCGACCGAGGAACTCGGCCGCCGGTTCCAGGATTTCGACATCAATTGTGTCGCCGTGCTGATCGGCCGGCCCGAGACCGGTTCGCTCAAGCCCGGGCAGGAAGACCCGATCGACCGGCTCTTCGATCAGCTCCGCCAGCGGCGTTTGGCCGAGGAGCAAAAGGCGACCTTTGGCAAACAGCAGGAGGCCGCGGTGCAACTCAAGCAGCTCAACCACGCCCAGGCGGAAGCCGAGCGCCAGACGCAGCTCACGCAAACGCGCGTGGAAATCGAAATCGCCGGCAACCGCGGTTCGGCGCAACTCGCCGAGGCCGAGCAGCTCGCCAAGCGCGACATCGCGCAGGCCGCAGGCCGTGCCCGTTCGACCGAACTCGAAGGCCAGGGCGAAGCGGCCAAGGTCGCCCAGATCGGCCAGGCCGAGGCAAACGTCAGCCGGCTGAAGGTCGAAGCCTTCACCGACCCGCGCCTCTACGCGCTGAACCTCATCGCCGGCCAACTGGCGAACAGCAAGCAGCCGCTCGTGCCCGAGCGCGTCGTGCTCTTCGGCCAGGGCGAAGGCAAGGGCGCCCCGGAGACCGGGCTCTTCCAGTCGATCCTCCAGGTGCTCACCGCCTGGCAGAACATCGGCGGGGAAACCGAGCCGCCCAAGCCCGCGCCCAAGCCCAAGCCGGAGCCGAAGCTGAAACCTGAAACCTGAAACCTGAAACTCCGGCGTGAGCTGAAACTCACGCCGGCCCGAGCCGTGGCGTCCCATCCGCCACGGCTCTTTTTTTGTTGCGACGGCTCGGTTAAACGCAGAGGTCGCGGAGGAAAAAGAGAGGACCGCAGAGGAATGTGGTTTCGCGCGCCCCCTCGTGCCCAAACTCCATTTGGGCACGCGCTTGGGAGCGAGACTCCATCTCGCACGGAGGGGGTGTTCTGCGGGTGGGGTCTTCGACTGCGTGGCGCTCACGGGCGGAGAATGTCTACGGCCGCCAAGCGTGTGAAGAAGGCCGAGGTCAGAGGTCCTTCGCAAGCTCAGGATGACGGTGGTACTCCGGCCCGCAGACACCCCCGCCGCGCGAGATGGAGTCTCGCTCCCAAGCGCGCGCCCAAATGGAGTTTGGGCGCGAGAGTGAATTGCTGTTTCTAAAGTCCCTCTGCGGCCCTCTCTTACTTCTCTGCGCCCTCCGCGTTTCACCTAGCCGCCGCTATGGATTGCGCCCCCACGGAATCCATCGCGCGCTTTTTATTGTAAGAATCTGCTATAATCTCCCGTATTCCCGGCAATGCCCAACTCCGAACTCGCTCCTACCACGCTGCCTCGGCGCCCGATTCGCCGCCTCTGGGTTTTCCTCTTTGTCCTTCTGGCCCTTGGCTTTGCGCTGGTCAATGGCGCCGCCTACCTGGCCGCGCGCAGCATGACGCACTACATCCCAAATGCCGACCGCCCGCACATCCACGTGCCGATGACGGCCTGGGACAAGACGCGACTCTTCCTCGGCGAAATCGCGCTTCCCCGGCCGGTCAACCACCTCACTCCGGCGGATCGACGGCTCGACTACGATACGCTGCACTTTCCCGGCGCTCATGGGCTCCAATTGGAGGTCTGGCGCATCCGCGGGCAGGAAGGCCAGCCCATCGTGTTGCTCTTTCCCGGCTACTGCGGCAGCAAGGATTTCCTGCTGCCCAACGCGCGCGAATTTCACAGCCTCGGCTATGAGACGTGGCTCGTCGATTTCCATGGGGTCGGTGGTTCGCAGGGGCATACCACGACCATTGGCTGGGATGAGGCCGACGACGTGGCTGCCGCCGGGCGGGAAGCCGCACGGCTGCGGCCCGGCGCTCCACAAGTGTTCTTCGGGACATCGCTTGGCGCGGCGGCGATCCTGCGCGCCGAGCATTTGCACACCATCCAGCCGGCGGCCCTGATCCTCGAATGTCCGTACGACCGGCTCGTGACCACAGTCGGGCACCGCTTCACCGCGCTGGGCATGCCGGCGTTCCCGATTGCCGATCTCCTGGCCTTCTGGGGTGGGCAGCAGATGGGCTTCAATGCCTTCGACATGAATCCCGTGGAATATGCGCGCGACGTGCGCTGCCCCACGCTGCTGCTCGAAGGGGATCGGGATTACCGGGTGGGCCAGTCGAACGCCCGCGCCATCGCGAAGGCCCTGGGCTCGCATGGCACCTTTGAGCTGTTTGCCGGCCAGGGTCATGCTTCCTACCTCCAGCATGCGCCCGATGAATGGCGCAAGTCGGTCCATGGCTTCCTCGCGGCGAACCT
>Ga0206812_1114_pt1 | contig 15616 bp, 12 predicted proteins | sample Alteio_BWOrgCont_54_FD_152912 | JGI IMG/M metagenome (GOLD analysis project Ga0206812, IMG submission 152912) | Enriched cells from forest soil in Barre Woods Harvard Forest LTER site, Petersham, Massachusetts, United States -... | ecosystem: Environmental > Terrestrial > Soil > Temperate forest >... | reverse complement strand
GGTGGCAATAACGCGCCCTGGATGCCTATAGTTGGCGTGGTGAAGGACTTTAAGACCAATTCCTTACGTGATGCGGTGAAACCCATCGTGATCTCGCCTCACAAATCACTGGGCCAGGAAGTAGCCATAAAAATAGAAACCAAAAATCTTGCAAAAACAGTGGCCACTCTGCAAAAAATGTGGGAAAACACCTATCCAGAATACGCTTATAATGGCTTTTTCCTGGATGAGAATATCGCTCAATTTTATAAACAGGAAAACCAGATGGCCCTCATCTACAAAATATTTGCGGGCATAGCCGTCTTTATCTCGTGCCTGGGCTTATATGGCCTGGTATCTTTCATGGTAGTGCAAAGGACCAAGGAGGTTGGGGTGCGCAAGGTGCTGGGCGCGTCAGTAGCCAGTATTGTTTACCTGTTCTCAAAAGAGTTTATCATACTGATAGCCATATCTTTTGTGATTGCTGTTCCGCTTTCGTGGTATATGATGATGGGTTGGCTGCAAGGCTTTGTTTATCGTATCCCTATAAGTATAGATGTGTTTTTAATGGCTGTAACAACGTCAATATTATTAGCCTGGTTTACTGTAGGTTATAAGGCAATTAAGGCATCGCTGGCAAATCCGGTAAAGAGTTTAAGGAGCGAGTAGGTGAGTGGGCAGTTATAAGTAAGCAGTTAGCAGTTTTAGAAAATCAGAACTGCCAAGTGCTTACTTATAACTGCAAACTTTTTCAAAAGACTGTATCATAACCGTACGCACCCTGTTACATAAGCGAACAGTATCTAAAACCCAATCGTGTATAACTATCTGATAAATAATATATTACAACTTTGGTATATTATTCATTGCTTATGCAGAAATGAATTACTATTATTATTCGATAATCAATAATTCATTTAAACCAGTAATTCAATATTTAAACAAATGCTATCATTACAACACGTATCAAAATATTACCAGGTAGGCGGAAATAAAAATTTTGTACTAAACGACATCAGCCTTGAAGTTGATGAAGGCGAGTTTGTTTCTATCATGGGGCCTTCAGGTTCGGGCAAATCAACTTTGCTGAATGTGATCGGGATGCTCGATGATCCATCCGAAGGTTATCATTACTTTGTTGGCCAGGCCGTACATCAGCTTAAAGAGAAACAACGATCAGCTTTATATAAACAATATATCGGCTTTGTTTTCCAGGCTTATCATTTGATTGACGAACTGACTGTTTATGAAAATATTGAAACCCCGTTGATCTACCAGGACTATAAAAGTGGGGAGCGTAAGGCAATGGTATCCGATATGCTCGATAGGTTCCAGATCGTTGGTAAAAAAGACCTATTCCCGGCCCAGTTATCGGGAGGTCAGCAGCAATTGGTGGGTATAGCCCGTGCGTTAATAGGTAAACCCAAACTGATACTGGCTGACGAACCCACCGGTAACCTGAACTCTAAACAAGGGGAAGAAATAATGGCGCTATTTAGAAAATTGAATAAAGAGGATGGTGTAACTATCATCCAGGTAACACACTCTGAAAAAAATGCAGAATACGGTACAAGGATCATTAACCTTTTAGATGGTAAAATTGATTCTTCGAGAAAATTCTGAACGATAAATAACACAAAAAATGCGATTTAGTAGATATATTTTAACATTCCTTTTTTTTGCAGGCGCTGCTTTGGCGCATGCACAACAAACCCACGGTGATACCTTAACCTTGCAACAATGTTTGGATATTGCAGTGAAAAACAATTTACAGGTAAAACAAAGTGACCTTACTGCCCAATCTGCCCATATTGATGTGCTGCAGGCAAAAGAGAACTTATTGCCTTCTATAAATGGATCAATTGGGCGCACACTTAGCCAGGGCCATTATTTAAACACTGTTACCGGTGGTTATGCCAATCAATCCCAAACCCAGGATAGTTATAGTTTGACAGGTGGTATGACCTTGTTTAACGGGCTCGCATTACAAAATGCGATAAAATCAGCATCGCTGGCTTACCAAGCCGGTAAAATGGATTTTCAGGCAGCAAAGGATGTAGTTACTGTTAATATTATAACGGGGTATTTAGCCATATTGGATAATGAGGAAGTATTAGCCACAACTAAAAGCCAGTTTGCTGTTCAAAAAGAAACGGTTGACCGGTTAGAGATACTGGAGAAGCAGGGAGCAAACAAAGCAGCATCAGATATTTATGATCAAAGGGGACAGCTTGCAAGCAACCAGGTTGCCTTGGTTAACGCGCAGAATTCATTAGATGCGGCTAAGCTTAGCCTGTTCCAGACAATGAATATCCCTTATAAACAAGGTTCCGAGTTTCAGCCACTAAACGCGGAAGACCTGTCAGGGAACTATGGATTAAGCGCCGACCAAATTTATCAAACTGCCCTACAGCAATTTGCAACTGTAAAGGCTGCGACTTTAAGGCGGGAAAGCTCTGAAAAGAACGTTAAATCGGTTAAAGGCTACTTATGGCCTCAACTAACGCTTAATAGCGGAATATCTACCACTTATTCCAGCACCGCGCAAAGAGCAATACCTGGGGATACTACCGGCGCAACGCAAAATATTAGCTACGGTGACCAGTTTAAAAACAATTATGGTACTTACATTGGGTTAGGGCTCAATATCCCCATCTTCACGAATCGTTATAGGTATAATAATGTATCAAAGGCAAAACTTACTTTACTGGCCAATCAGAACGTAGAGGATAATGTCAAGATCGTATTAAAACAAAATATTGAGCAGGCTTACTATAATATGACCGCTGCTTATAAAAAGTACCAGGCAATATCTGAACAGGTAAAAATATATACCGAAAGTTTTCGCATATATAAGCTTCGTTTTGATTCGGGAGTGATCACTTCTGTTGATTTTATCATTGCAAAAAACAACCTTGATGCAGCTAATCTGAACCTGATAAGCGCCAGGTATGACTATTTTATCGATAGTAAGATATTAGATTACTACCAGGGTAAATTATCATTTTAATAATGATATATTAATTTGCTATTGTTAAATATTTTCTGAGATTTATACCAGCAAAACGTTTCATATCCGGTTAATACTTATCGCCGTTTCTGTAAGTATTAGCCGGATATCCCCATAAAGATCCAATCATATTTTTAGTAATTGAATTCCCCGCGTTTCAGCTTCCCGTACATACTGTTTAAGTTATAGCTCACTTTTCCTGAAGATTTTCAATTTTTAGCAATTATCTGGTTGTCAATTATTTATTGAAATAAGTGTTATTTTAATATTATAATTTGTTAGGATATTTGCTGGTTTAGTATTATACTTATTGTATAAATTACACTATATTTAAGGGCCAATTAAAACCGATGTTTAAAAAAGCCTTTACATTATTCAGCGTTGTCCTTTCGCTGCTTTGCATCAATGGGTATGCGCAAAATTTAGCGGGGGACAGCGGCGTATTTAAAATACGTTTAAACCAGGTAGGGTTTTATCCTAATGCACCCAAAGTAGCTATCATACTAAACGGTAATGATGGCGATTTTTTTATTCAAACAACAGACAAGAAAATTGTATTCAAAGGCACCCTAAAAAAATCTGCACAGCCTGATCTTGGCGGGAATTATGCCCGTACAGCAGATTTTTCGTCTTTTCAGAAACCCGGAACATATATATTAAATATACCCGGTGTAGGAGACTCCTATCAATTTATTATTTCTAATTCTGTTCACCGTAAAGTTGCTGATGCAACCATCAAGGCTTTTTATTACATACGTGCCTCAATACCCATACAGGAAAAATACGCAGGCAAATGGCAAAGAGCTGGAGGACACCCGGATACCCATGTGTTGATCCATGCTTCGGCAGCAACTGCTAAACGACCTGAGGGAACCATTATTTCTTCGCCACGCGGCTGGTATGATGCCGGGGACTATAACAAGTATATCGTTAACAGCGGCATTTCAACCTATACTTTGTTGAGTCTTTATGAGGATTTCCCTGACTATATGAAAACCGTGAAGCTGAACATCCCTGAAAGCGGTAATGGATTGCCGGATCTGTTAAATGAAACATTATGGAACCTGCGCTGGATGCTGACCATGCAAGACCCTAATGACGGGGGAGTATATCACAAATTGACCAACGCCGAATTTGATAAAATGATAATGCCCGACCAAGCTACTACACCCCGCTATGTGGTGCAGAAAAGCACCGCCGCCACACTTGATTTTGCGGCGGTAATGGCACAGGCCAGCAGGATATTCAAACAATTCCCGCAACAGCTACCCGGGTTGGCTGATTCATGCCTTAAGGCGGCAATCAACGCGTGGCAATGGGCGCAAAAAAATCCGCAGGTTATTTATGACCAAACCGGGATGAATCAGAAATTTAGTCCAAAAGTGAATACGGGCGAGTATGGCGATAGAAATGTAAGCGACGAATTTATATGGGCGGCCTCAGAGCTTTTTGTCACCACCAAAAAAATTAAATATACAACCGAGGTAAACCTGGTGCCAGATGATCGTATGCCCTTGCCTTCATGGAACCAGGTACGCATGCTGGGTTATTATTCAATCCTTCTTAACCGCGATCTATTGGCTAATACCGGTTTTAAAGAGACCCTAAAGCTTAAACAAAACTTTTTGGCTTTTGCTGACGATTTGATCAAAGGCACTGATGAAACTGCCTATAAAACTGTCATCCAAAAAAATAAGTCTAATTTTATATGGGGGAGTAATGCGGTAGCGGCTAACCAGGGTATGGCATTGGTGCAGGCATACAAACTAACGCATGATAAAAAGTATCTTAAATACGCTTTGGCTAATCTGGATTATATTTTAGGTAGAAATGGTACAGGTTACTCTTATATAACAGGCTACGGAAGCAGACCAACCATGCACCCGCATCATCGCCCTTCGGTTGCTGATAGTATTGTTGAACCCGTACCGGGATTAATGGCAGGAGGGCCAAATCCGGGTATGCAGGATCATATTAAAGTGCCATCCATAGTACCGGATGAGGCTTATATTGATGACGACAGGGCATATGCGGTAAACGAAATAGCCATCAACTGGAATGCGCCAATGGCATACCTTGCAAATGCTTTGGAAGCTTTACAAACTCAACTAACCAATTAATATACAATTGAATAAACCATTTTAATTAAATTAAAACCTTAACTCATGAAACGTATTTCTATACTCATTATCAGCTTACTTTTCTTTGCTGTTTCTGGGGTGATGGCCCAATCGCACAAACCTGCGCAAGCCAGCGAACTCGACAAAAAAGTAGACGCCCTGATCGCCAAAATGACGCTGGAAGAAAAGGTAGGACAGATGACAGAAGTTACATTGGACGTAGTAACAAAAACCAATGCAAGCCCGCACCAACTGGATGCCGATAAATTAAAGGACGCCATCATGAAATACCATGTGGGTTCCATTTTAAATGTGAGCGGGCCTGCTTACGACCGTAATCACTGGCATGATGTAATATCATCCATTCAACAAGCCGCCAGCGAAGACAGGCTGAAGATCCCGGTTATATATGGTATAGATGCCATCCACGGCGTTACTTATACTTTGGGCAGCACATTGTTCCCACAGGAAATTGCGATGGCTGCAACCTTTAATACCGATATTGTGCACCAGGCAGGGGAGATCACCGCTTATGAAACAAGGGCAAGTTATATCCCGTGGAATTACTCACCGGTTTTGGATCTGGGTAAATCACCACTGTGGCCGCGCATTTATGAAACTTTTGGCGAAGACCCTTACCTCGTGAAAACTATGGGCGCATCTATCATTAAAGGCTACCAGGGCAATGATGTGGGCGATAAATACCATGTTGCCGCCTGTATGAAACATTATCTGGGCTACAGCTATCCGCTAAGCGGAAAAGACCGCACCCCAGCATGGATACCTGACCGTTACATGCGCGAATATTTTTTACCCTCATTTGCCGAAGCGGTAAAAGCAGGTGCTAAAACAATAATGATCAACTCGGGCGAGATCAATGGGGTGCCTATCCACGCCAGTAAATATATGCTGACGGATGTGTTGCGCGGCGAACTCCATTTTGACGGTATAGCTGTATCCGACTGGAGGGATATCGAATACCTGCATGATCGTCACCATATTGCCGCCACGCAAAAGGACGCGGTGATGATCGCTGTAAACGCCGGTGTTGATATGAGCATGGTGCCTTTAGACTATTCCTTCTATACCTATTTGATTGAATTGGTGAATGAAGGTAAGGTGCCAATGAGTCGTATCAACGAAGCGGTTCATCGCATATTAAAAGTTAAATATGAATTGGGTTTGTTTGAACGCCCTGTCGGCAATCCTGACGATTACCCTAAATTTGGTTCAGAAGAATTCCGCAAGGTAAGTTTACAGGCTGCTACCGAAGCGATCACCCTGTTGAAGAATAACAACAATGTATTGCCGCTAAAAAAGAACATTAAAGTATTGGTGACAGGGCCTACTGCCAACACCATGCGTTCATTAGATGGTGGCTGGAGCTATACCTGGCAAGGCGATCTGTCTGATAAACTGGCTACAGGTAAAAACACCATCCTTAAAGCTATACAGCAAAAAATAGGCAATGATAATGTTATTTATCAGCCGGGCGCATCATTTGACAAATTGCAGAATTTAGATGATGCAGTAGCAGCGGCGAAAAATGCAGATGCCATTGTGCTTTGCTTGGGTGAGCTATCTTATACCGAAAACGTTGGTAATATTGATGACCTGAGCCTGCCAGCAGCGCAAACGCAACTGGCCCTTGAACTGGCTAAAACAGGCAAGCCAATTATCCTGGTACTTGCTGAAGGCCGCCCCAGGGTGGTGACTGAAGCAGAGAGTCACTCGGCTGCCACTTTAATGACATATCTTTCTGGTAATGAAGGCGGCGATGCACTGGCAAATATTCTTTTCGGCGATGCTAACCCTTCAGGAAGATTATCGGTCACTTATCCGAAATATCCTAACTCGCTGAATAATTATTATCGCAAAAACCTCGAGAACGGTAACCCAGATGATAGCCATGGTTATAACCCGCTGTATGAATTTGGATTTGGCTTAAGCTACACTACTTTCAGCTACAGTAATTTGCAATTGAGTAAACCCGATCTGAAAGATGGTGAAACTTTAACTGTTTCTGTCGATGTTAAAAATACCGGGCAGTTGGAAGGTAAAGAATCGGTTTTATTATATACAAGCCAGCTTTATGCCAGTATTTCACCCGATTTTAAACGCTTAAGGGCTTATGATAAGATCGATCTAAAACCCGGTGAAACCAAAACGGTTACTTTCAAATTAACGCCCAAAGACCTGGCATTTGTGAACGATTTAAATAAAACCGTTACAGAAGCGGGCGATTTTAAACTGATGATAGGCGACGAAACGGTTGGCTTTAAATATATCAGTAATACTGTGCCATCAAGGACGGGTAAGTTGTAAAAGATTGTCTGAACCATGATTTTTGAGATTTATGGATTCTCAGGATTACTAAACCCTGAAATCATGTTGATCTTTTAATCCTAAAAATCATGGTTCATACAATTACCAGAATAAATGTTAAATAAACATTTTATTTTCCGTTCCCGTGATTTATATTTGTATATGCTTTAGGGCATACCAATTTATAATCTAAGATCGCGAAGAATGAAAAGAGCATTGTGGCTATGTGGTATTAGCACCCTAATTTTATTATCCTGTTCAAAAAGTGGTGGTTCTAATGTAGTGCCGCCTCCAACAAAGACCTATACACCTCCCGTTGTTTCCTCCACCTTTGCCAAGGGTGCGGATATCAGTTGGGTTACACAGATGGAATCCTCCGGTGTGAAGTTTTACGATAAAACAGGAGCCCAGCAAGACTTATTTGCTTTGATGAAAAGCCTTGGCATGAATTCTATCCGGCTAAGGGCCTGGGTTAATCCGTCAGATGGATGGTGCAATACAGCCGACCTGGTAGCTAAAGCGATAAGAGCAAAAAATGCAGGGATGAAGATCATTATCGATTTTCATTATAGCGATATTTGGGCCGATCCGGGACATCAAACCAAACCTGCAGCATGGGTTGGTCTTACCTTCCCAAACCTGGTAACGACAATGCATGACTATACCGTCAGCGTAATGAACACGCTAAAAACCAACGGTATAACCCCTGATTGGGTACAGGTTGGCAATGAAACTGATGATGGTATGCTTTGGGAAGATGGCAGGGCATCAACCAATATGGCAAATTTTGCGGCATTGGTTGAGGCCGGATACCAGGCAGTTAAATCGGTAAGCAGTACAACAAAAGTTATTGTGCACGTATCAAATGGCTTTAACAATAGCTTATTCCGCTATATGTTTGATGGTTTAAAAACAAATGGCGCGCAATGGGATATTATCGGAATGTCGTTATATCCATCAACCACCAATTATACAACGCTTGATGCGCAATGCCTGGCCAATATGAATGATATGGTTTCACGCTATGGCACACCTGTAATGGTGGTAGAGGTAGGTATGTCTGCATCAGACCCTACAAACAGCCGTGCTTTTTTAACTGACATTATCACGAAGGTAAACTCAGTTTCAGGTGGCAATGGATTGGGCGTTTTTTATTGGGAGCCGGAAGCTTACAACTGGCAGTCATACGGCCTGGGGGCTTTTGATAGCACAGGTAAACCAACCATCGCGCTGGATGCTTTTGGCAATTGATAACTTTTAAAGAATTGCCGTTACAAAGAACAGCAGGCACAGACAAAATGTAAATGCAAAGAAATACATAAAGCCCATACCAATCATTTTGGAGACCGTTCTGAAACGGCTGCGGTGATATACCAGTCTTAACGAACGATAGATATACCAGGCAATGTATATTACCTCCAAAAAAGTAAGCCAGCCGCTTACTACAGTCCAGCTTGCAGGGATTATCATTTGCAGCAATATAATAATGCCAAGAAACAGGAACAGGAAGCAATGAAAATGGAAAGAATAGATCATGTGTTCCACATAGAATTTTTTGTTCTTCCAGAAAGCAACTCTTAGTATCAGTGCAAACAAGGGGAGCAGCAAAAACATCATTTTTGGTGTGTTGTGCTTTAGGTCGTCCAGAAACGCATCCTGGGCACCGGGCCCATATTTTTCCCGGTACGAATAAACTTTTTTATTCCATTGCCTTTCGATAAAACCATCCTGTTTTTCTTCGGGTAGCTTGTTCTGTTTGGCTATATATTCCGAGTATGTGGAATCTGTACTCGTAGGGCGAAACCCTTTATGGGGCCCTATTTCGTCAGTTGAACTTGTAACCTTAACATGTCCTTTTTTATTATTAGCCTTGTCCTTATCTATATCTTTTTCTATTTCTTTTTTCGCTGCGTTAGGTATATAAGGATTGGCGGCTACTTGTTTTTTTGTTGAATCAAGGGCTTTTTCGACATTGGCCGGTTTAGTACCTGGTTTATTTACACTCACTATTTCGCGGCCACTCTGAAACAACAGTAGGAAATAAACAATACTGATGAAAATGTACATTTTTACCGGGTGCAGGTATTGAGCACGTCTGCCGGCCATATACTCGTTTGTCAATTTTCCCGGCTTGAAGAGAAGTGGCTGTAAAGTGTGAAAAAACAAGTGATCGAAATGAAAATAATCACTCACGGCATGGCTCATCATGTGGCCAAAATTTTCCTTAAGCTCCAGGTTCTCCTGGCCACAAACATGGCAGAATTTACCTTGTAAAGTGGCTCCGCAGTTTAGGCAATCATTTTCCTGGCGATAGTGTTTTTTCATCTGCTTTTTTAGATGTGTGCTATGGCGTGTTTAACTGCCGCGTTATGTTTATACCGGAATACAAATGGAAAAATAATAGCGATCACCAGGGCATACCCCGCAAAAGTAAGCCAGATGCCATGCCAGTTTTTGCTATGATCGGGTAGTGTAAAAAACTTATCGATGAGCACACCGCTTGTCAAACTCCCGAATAGGGCGCCAAAACCATTTACCATCATCATAAATAACCCCTGTGCGCTCGCCCTTATTTCGCGGGGTGTTAATGTTTCAACAAACAGCGAACCTGAAATGTTAAAGAAATCAAACGCCATACCATAAACGATGCACGATAAAATGATCATCCATAATCCGCCTGCGGGATCACCATAGGCAAAAAGTCCAAACCGCAACACCCAGGCCACCATACTGATCAGCATCACATATTTAATACCAAATTTGCGGAGAAAGAATGGGATGGCCAAGATGAAGAATGTTTCAGAAAATTGCGATATCGACATGATAATAGCCGGATATTTTACCCCGATGGAACCTTTATATATAGCTACATTTTTAAAATCCTGGATAAAGGTATCGCCGTAAGCATTGGTTAGTTGTAATGCCGCACCTAACAGTAGTGAGAAGGCGAAGAAAATTGCAAATTTTGGCGTTTTAAATAGCGCAAAAGCATTTAAGCCCAGCATATCTACAAATGACTTATTACCCGTCTTATGTAAAAGAGGAGGGCATTTAGGGAGACTGAATGAGTAAATACCCAGCGCCAAAGCAACTGCAGAGGCAATATAAAATTGGTTGGCAGATGTTTCATTATGCGTAAGGCTAACCACCCACAATGCCACAATAAACCCGACCGTACCCCATGTGCGAATTGGCGGGTACTCTTTTACAACATCTATATCATTTCTTTTCAGGGCGGAATAGGCGACCGTAATTGACAGCGATATGGTTGGCATATAAAAAGCCATATTCAGCAGCATTATCCAGAAAAATGTTGTCGGATTAGTAACGAGCGGTAAGGAGAATAGTACCGCAGCACCAAAAATATGCAGGATGCCGTATAGCTTTTCGGCATTTATCCATTTGTCTGCGATGATCCCGGTAAGGGCAGGCATAAATATCGCTGAGATACCCATGGTTGAGAAGATGATCCCAAACTGTGCGCCCGACCAATGTTTATTCTGAAACCAATAAGCCCCGATAGTGAGCAGCCAGGCCCCCCACACAAAATATTGCATAAAATTCATCAGTATTAAGCGGAACTTAATATTCATGGGGAGCTTTACCTGTTTAAATTTATCAGTTAAATATTAAAATCGAGGCTTAAAATAGTAAAAGGATTTTGTATTTCGAATTTCGAATGTGTGATTTCGGATTTATTAATTTCGAAATTGAAAATCCGAAACGGCGCAGCCCTCTTGAACACCATTGAAGATAAACAATAGTGAAAAATCCGATATCATCAAGACGCTTTTCTGCGGTTCAGTTCATCCCGTATTTTGGCTGCCTTTTCATAGGCTTCTTCCATTAAGGCCTCCTGTAGCTTGGTTTTCAGCTCATCCGTGCTTAGTGTAGCAAAGCCACTTGTTGCTGCGGTAACTGCTGTTTTCTCCTCAGTGGCGTCGCTCATATTTTCGAGGTAAACAAAATCGTTGCCTTCTATCACTATCCCGGCTGTTGAAAGGATAAATTCATAGGTGTAAATAGAGCAGTCAAACCTCACCGCCATCGCAATGGCATCAGAAGTACGGGCATCTATCTCGATCACTTTTTTACCATCCGAGCATATCAGCTTGGAATAAAATATGCCATCGACCAGGTTATAAATGATGATCTCCTGTATGGTGATATTGTAAGCCTGTGCAAAGTTTTTGAACAGGTCATGCGTAAGCGGCCTGCTGGGCGTCATCTTTTCTATTTCGATGGCTATAGCCTGGGCCTCAAAACTACCGATAATGATCGGTAGCCTGCGGCGTCCACTAACTTCGCCCAAAACAAGCGCGTACGCTCCAGATTGAGTTTGACTGTATGAAAGCCCGACTATATCCAGCTTAATTTTTTTCATGTTATTACCCATCACTGCGATACTTTATGCCGAAGCTTTATATTCTTTAACTGCTGCTATTAATTGCGGTACTACTTCAAAAGCGTCGCCAACGATGCCGTAATCAGCTACTTTGAAAAACGGCGCTTCCGGATCCTTATTGATCACCACGATAACCTTTGACGAACTTACACCTGCCAGGTGCTGGATGGCACCCGAAATACCTATTGCAATATACAAATTTGGACTGACAGCTATACCAGTTTGTCCAACATGTTCGCTATGTGGCCTCCATCCGGCATCAGAAACCGGTTTGGAGCATGCCGTTGCAGCGCCTAACAGGTCGGCCAGTTCTTCTATCATGCCCCAATTTTCAGGCCCTTTTAAACCACGACCGCCAGAAACTACTATCTCGGCATCAGGCAATGAAACTTTATCAGTTGAGCGGACGATCTCTTTGATCATCGCTTTAAAATCTGATTCTTTATTTTCGACAGTAAAATCTTCAACAGACCCGGCAGCGGCTTTCTCAACCACTTTATACGAGTTTGGTGTTAAAGCGATCACTTTATTTGCCGAGGTTAGTTCAACCGTAGCAAAGGCTTTGCCCGAAAAGGCGGTCTTTTTAACGGAGAATTTGTCGCCAGATATTTCAGGCAATGAAACCGCGCCATCAGCTACACCGGCTTCCAATTTTACACCAATACGAGGCGCCAAACCCCTGCCCGAAAATGAATTGGAAAGCACGACTATCGAAGCATTTTCTTTTTTTGCTGCTGCCGCGATAACCGACGCATAGGCCTGGTTAACAAAGTTTTTCAGTTTGGCATTGGATACATTCAGCACCTTATCGGCGCCGTATTTGCCAAGCGCGCTTAGCTGGTCGGCGTTTACATCACCGATTGAGATAGCAACAAGGCTGGTATTGGTTTGATCTGCAATTGCCCTGGCATAAGAAACCGCTTCAAAAATTGATTTTTTGAATTTGCCTTCAGCATTTTCTGTATATATTAAAACTGGCATATTTTTATCTGGATAGTAAGCTAATGATAAATACTTTATATAACACGTGCTTCGGTATGTAACAAGCCGATCAGTTTCGCGCTCTCATCTGCCGAAACCAATTTTACCTGTCCGCGTGGTGCAGGTGTCTCGTAACCGGTTATTTCTGATAATATTTTTACCTCAACCGCTTCAATTACATTAAGCGGCTTGGTACGCGCCGACATGATACCGCGCATGTTTGGTATTTTGGGTTCAGCAACGCCTTCGGCAGTTCCTGCTATAAAGGGTAATGGAATAACCAACACCTCTTTGCCACCCTCAATTTCGCGTTCTACCGTGCCCTTATCGCCATCAATATCCAGTTTTTTAATAATGGATACCGAAGGGATATCTAAAAGTTCGCCCAGCATACCGGCAACCTTTGAGCCGTTGTAATCGATAGATTCGCGTCCGGTAAGTATCAGATCGAAAGCGTTTTGTCTGGCATATTGCGCCACCTGGCTGGCTACAAACCAGGCATCATGAGGTTTTGCATTTACCCGCACGGCATCATCGGCCCCTATGGCCAGCGCTTTGCGTATGGTTGCCTCGGTATTAACCTCGCCCACATTGATCACCGTTACTGTTCCTTTACCGCCTTCGGTGAGCTCGATAGCGCGGGCCAATGCGATCTCATCATAAGGGTTCAGGATAAACTGTACACCGTTTGTATTAAATTGGGTGTTGTTATCAGTAAAAGTTATTTTTGTCGTTGTATCAGGGACATTACTTATACATACAAGGATCTTCATCAGGCTGTTTGTTTTAATTGGTAATGGTTTTTGCGGTATATTGTTTTTTATCCATTTTGCACATGAACAAACCTTGTGGTTTCATGGAATTAGGATTTACAAATTTAGTTAAAAAAGAGAGAGTTTAAAATGCAGACTGGCCGATTAGAAAAGCTTTTGGAATTTTTGAAGAATGAACCGAACGATGAGTTTTTACAATATGCCCTGGCAACCGAGTATCTGCGTCTGAATGAAGCGGATAAGGCATTGGGATACTATGAAAACCTGGTGAACAATCATCCAAATTATGTAGGCACTTATTATCACCTGGGGAAATTATATGAAGCGTTGAACCGTAAACCGGACGCGATAAGCACCTACGAAAAAGGGATGGAGACCGCAAAAGCACAACGCGACAACCATGCTTTTTCTGAATTACAGGCAGTTTACCGGGAGGCAACCGGGTGGGATGAGGACGACTATTAATGTTCATTTGTTCACTGGTTCATTAGTTCATTGGTGGATGGCGGATAATCGAACAAATAAAAGAGCAGTAAGACCAATGAACTAATGAACCAGTGAGCCAATAAACCAAAATGAAGAAACGTCAACTTTTATTTTTGCGGGATGCTCTGATCTATACTTTTACTGCTTTTGGCGGGCCGCAGGCGCATATCGCTATGTTGCTGCGCGAATTTGTCGAAAAACGCCGCTATATTACCGAACAGGAGCTGATGGAACTGAATGCCTTGGCACAGGTATTACCTGGTCCGTCATCAACACAAACACTTGTTGGCATAGCCTGGAAAGTTGGTGGTTTAAGGTTGGCGATCATCACTTTTTTGATATGGATATTCCCTTCGGCTACCATTATGTGCATGGCGGCTATCAGCTATAAAATGTTTTTGACCCACAGCAAATTTACCGAGATACTGCGCTTTGTGCAGCCAATAGCAGTAGGAATTGTAGCTTATGCCACTTACACTTTTGCTGTTAAGTTTTTAAAGACCAGGGTTGCTACTATGCTGGCTATTGGGTCGTTAATAGCGACGCTCATATTGCAAACGGCTTATGCTTTCCCGATTTTGATACTGATAGGCGGCATTATTTCGTCAGCACTGGAAACACAGCCGCAGGAAAATGAGTTGCGGGTAAGCCTTTTCGCCAATGTTAACCCTAATAAAGTGGGTTATTTTAACGGTATTCTGCTTGCATTTGCCGCTTTGGGAGCTATCATCAACCAAACATCGCCTTTTAGCTTACCGATACGTTTGTTTGAAAACTTTTATCGTAACGGTCTGCTTATTTTTGGCGGGGGCCAGGTTTTAGTGCCCCTGATGTACACCGAGTTTGTGGAGGTGAAGCATTACCTCACCAACTCCGAGTTTTTATCGGGATTTGCCATGCAGCAGGCATTGCCAGGCCCTACATTTTCCTTTACCTCGTTTGTAGGTACCATTACCATGGGTAATAAAGGTTATAATATTGGGGGCCAAATTGTAGGAAGTATCGTAGCTGTGATCGGCATCAACCTGCCGGGCCTGATCCTGATCCTGTTTATTGTCCCTTTTTGGGAAGATCTGAAGAAAATAGCCCGTATCCGCAACTCATTAAGCGGTATAAGCGCCGTAGCGGTAGGCTTTATGGCAACAGCATTGATATTATTGACCCGGCCATTCGGACTAAACCCTATGGCTTTTGGTTTAATGCTCGGCACGTTTTTGTTGCTTAATTTCACCAAAATAAAAACACCGGTGGTGATTATTATCGGGGTGGTGCTGGGGTTGATATTTTGAGCCCCCCGGTCCCCTGAAGGGGGGCTGATACGGATATTGTAATACCGAACGGTGAGCTTTTGGGTTCTATTCTGTTGGTTTCTGAAAGTTTTTGATGTGTAAAATTCCAACGTTGAACCTTTCGTCTTTCGTAAAGAAAAGCATTATATGATTTATCAAGCTTGTGATTTGAACCTCATTAACGTGAGGTTCTGTTTTTTGATCTCTTGTCATTGATATGCTTTTCCACGAAATTGTGTTTGGATATG
>Ga0206812_1113_pt1 | contig 15729 bp, 13 predicted proteins | sample Alteio_BWOrgCont_54_FD_152912 | JGI IMG/M metagenome (GOLD analysis project Ga0206812, IMG submission 152912) | Enriched cells from forest soil in Barre Woods Harvard Forest LTER site, Petersham, Massachusetts, United States -... | ecosystem: Environmental > Terrestrial > Soil > Temperate forest >... | reverse complement strand
CCCAGAACAGGGTTACCATTTCACCCGTACCGACGTTTGTGATCGAGTGGGTGAATCCGGGCGGAATATCGATCACCTGGAGAACGCATGAAGGTGGCAACCATTCTGGGCACGCGACCGGAAATTATCCGGCTGTCGCGAGTGATCGCAGCATTGGACCGGAATACCCAACACGTACTTATTCATACCGGCCAGAACTACGACCATGAACTAAATCAGGTTTTCTTTGACGATCTGGAAATCCGGTACCCGAATTACTTTCTAAAAGCGGCGGGCAAGAATGCGGTCGAGACCATTGGACTTGTGATTGCAAAATCCGGTGATCTGCTGGCCGAGGTTCAACCGGACGCAGTGCTCATTCTGGGCGACACGAACAGTTGCCTGGCTGCGATTGCAGCCAAGCGAAGAAAAATACCAATCTTCCACATGGAAGCCGGAAACCGGTGCTTCGACGAACGCGTTCCCGAGGAGATCAATCGCAAGATTGTCGACCATATCAGCGACATCAACCTGCCGTATAGCGACATCTCGCGCGAATATCTGTTGCGCGAAGGAATTGTGCCAGACCGGATCATCAAAACCGGCAGCCCGATGTACGAGGTGTTAACCCACTATCGCCAGAAGATTAATAGCTCCGATATCTTGGCGAGTCTTGGACTGGTCGAAGATGGGTACTTTGTGGTAAGCGCGCATCGCGAAGAGAACATCGAGCCGGCAGAGCAATTTCGAAACCTGGTGAAAGTCCTGGAAAGCGTGGCTTCGAAATATCAAATTCCCGTAATTGTTTCGGTGCATCCGCGGACGCAAAAGCGGATTGATAGCGAGGCAGTGAAGTTTTCTGAGAAGATCCGCTTAATCAAGCCACTCCCTCTATCCGCGTATGTCCACCTGATGATGAAGGCCCGAGCAGCGCTGTCGGACAGCGGCACGATTACAGAAGAATCGTCGATCCTGAACTTCCGGGCGCTGAATCTCCGCGAAGCCCATGAGCGTCCCGAGGGCATGGAAGAAGGGTCAGTCATGTTTACCGGCTTGGACCCGGAGCGCATTCTGGATGCCTTGCACGTACTGGAATCACAGCCAACTGGCGAAGATCGAATGCTGCGAATTGTGGCGGATTACGCTGTTCCCAATGTGTCTGAAAAAGTAGTGCGGATTATTCACAGCTATGTGAACTACGTAAACCGGGTTGTGTGGCATAAGGCGTGAAAAGTCACCGACTTTTTATGCGATGTGCGCACCGGATGCTGTGATTTTTAATTGTCACTGAGCGTATGAAGATTCTGATTTTGACGCAGTGGTTTGACCCGGAGCCAACATTCAAAGGGTTGTTGTTTGCCCAAGAACTGGCTGCGCGCGGCCACGAAGTAGCGGTACTGACTGGTTTTCCCAACTACCCCGATGGAAAGGTCTACCCGGGCTACCGGATTCGCCCCTGGGTGCGCGAACAAATCGACGGCATCAGTGTTTTACGCGTGGCGCTTTGTCCGAGCCATAACAAGTCTGGTTTTCGCCGCGCGCTTAATTACATCAGCTTCGCACTATCCGCTGCGGTCATCGGCACAACTTTGATCCGGAAACCGGATGTCATTTATGTCTACCATCCGCCTATTACCGTTGGTCTCGCCGCGGTAGTGATCGGATTTCTTCGAAGGGCGCCCTTCGTTTGCGACGTTCAAGATCTCTGGCCCGACACTGTCGTTGCTTCCGGCATGCTGTCGAATCCGGCGGCCCTCGCGCTACTGGGCAAATTCTGCAAATTCGCATATCGTCGTGCCCGTCACATCACTGTGCTATCTCCTGGCTTTAAGGAGCAACTGGTACGCCGCGAAGTTTCGCCGGATAAAGTTGATGTTATCTACAACTGGTGCGCCGAGACGGCTCTGAAACACGACAGCGAGTCTGCAACCCGATTGAGCGCAGCAGATCGTTTTTCTATTCTGTTTGCCGGCACGATGGGGCTTGCCCAGGGACTCGACAGCGTGCTTCGCGCCGCGCAAATCTGCCGCAGCACGGTGCCAACTGCTGAGTTCCTCTTCATGGGAGGCGGCGTCGAACGGCGCCGGTTAGAGGGCATGGCCACGGAGATGCGCCTCGACAACGTGAAGTTCCTGCCTCGACAGCCAATGCATGCCATGGGGAGGATTCTCGCCGGCGCGGATGCTTTGCTGGTGCACTTAAAGGATGACCCATTGTTCCGCATCACGATTCCATCCAAGACGCAGGCATACCTTGCCGCGGGAAAGCCGATCCTGATGGTGGCCCGCGGGGATGCTGCAGACTTGGTGCAACGAGCTGGATCGAGTATTGTTTGCGAGCCAGGCAATCCCCAAAGCATTGCAGAAGCGGTAAAAGCACTCGTTGACACCAGCGATGAGCGGCGCGCTGAGATGGGACGCGCAGGTAGAACGTTTTATGATCGTGAACTGTCTGTTTCCGTCGGTGTCGAGAAGTTCGACCGTGTTTTCAAGACAGCGGCAGCGAAAACGGACGCGCGCCTCGCTAAACGCTTTTTCGATTTAGTAGCGGCGGCCACCGGGCTGGTACTGCTCACGCCGGTTCTTTTAATTGTCGCGGCCGTGGTGAAGACATTTTTGGGATCACCGATTTTGTTCCGCCAGTCTCGTCCAGGCTGGCATGGAAAGCCCTTCACCTGCTTGAAGTTTCGCACCATGACGGATGCGAGGGATGCGGACGGGCGCTTGCTTCCCGATGCCGAACGGATGACAGGCCTGGGAAGGTTCCTGCGCAGAAGCAGTATCGACGAACTCCCAGAGCTGATCAATGTGATTCGTGGCCAGATGAGCCTGGTGGGGCCGCGTCCTTTGTTGTCGCAGTATCTAGAACGCTATACGCCCGAACAGATGCGGCGTCACGCGGTGAGACCCGGCATCACCGGATGGGCGCAGGTGAACGGCCGGAATTCGCTCGACTGGGGGCAGAAATTCGCTCTGGATCTCTGGTACGTAGACAACTGGAGCATCTGGCTGGACCTCCGCATCCTGGCCATGACAGTGTGGCAGGTTCTCCGGTGCGCTGGCATCGCCCAGCGCGGGCACGCGACCATGCCCGAATTTATTGGTGACGCAGTTCAACGCAATGGAGAAAATGGATGATGTTAAATAAGAGAATTGCAATTGTCGGGGCCGGGGGATTTGCACGCGAAGTCGCGTGGTTGATTGCAGATATCGCGCGCGATTCATCCCTGCGGAAAGGCTCGGAGACCATGGAGGTCGCCGGTTTTCTGGTGAGCGATCCAACCTGGACGACGGCGGGAGACACAGGCATACTCGGCGACTTCAGTTGGCTGGAAAACAATCCGGTGGATGGCCTCGCGATGGGCATCGGCAGCCCCGACGTCCGCTTGCGCTTAAGTGAGGAATTGAAGCGGCGTTTTCCACGGATTCCGTGGCCGGCCCTGATTCATCCCAGCGTCCACTACGACGCATCCTGCGAGTTCCGGGAGGGAGTCATACTCTGCGCCGGAACGATCGCAACGGTTAACGTGAAGATTCAAGAATTCGCCATGGTCAACCTGAGTTGCACGATTGGTCATGAAGCAACCATCGGAGCTGGATCGGTCGTCAACCCCCTTACCGCCATCTCGGGTGGAGTGGCGATTGGCAAAGGCGTCTTAGTCGGTACTCACGCCGCCATTCTGCAGAATATCTCGATTGGAGATCACGCCGTGATCGGCTCGGGAGCCATGGTCAACCAGCATGTTGCGCCGAACACTACGGTGATGGGGGTTCCGGCAAAACCCAGGGCCGTGGCCGCCTCCGCCTAAGAGCGCACCACGTTTTTCTCCATCCCGACTAGCGCTCGGAATGCGCCGTTGTCACCGAAGGCGGCAACGGCCGGCCCAGCGCCAACTTTACTCTCTTCCATACCAGCTCGCACTTATGACGACTGCCGCAGTTCAGCGAAGAAGGGCGCTATCCCTCGGCCCAGAAAAGCCCCTGTTAGCGCCCTGGCCTTATTTCGAGGCGGATGAAATTGAGGCCGCGGCTGTCGTTCTCCGCTCCGGAAAGGTCAACTACTGGACGGGGGAAGAGGGACGCCAGTTTGAACACGAATTCGCTGAGTTCTGTGGCGTAAAACACGCCGTCTGTCTTGCGAATGGCACGCTTGCGCTGGAATTGGCGTTGCAGGTGTTGGGAATCGGTGCTGGCGACGAAGTTGTAACGACGTCGCGGACATTTATTGCTTCAGCCAGTTGCGTGGTTATGCGCGGGGCTCGTCCAATATGCGTCGATGTCGATCGTGACAGCCAGAACCTTACAGCGCAGACTATTCAAGCCGCGATCACCCCGCGGACCAAGGCGATCATCGCAGTGCATTTGGCGGGATGGCCTTGCGATATGGATCCGATCCTCGCATTGGCGGCGGACCATGGATTGAAAGTGATCGAAGATTGCGCACAAGCTCTGGGAGCGAAATACAAAGGGCGGGTAGTCGGCAGTATGGGGGATGCCGCGGCTTACTCGTTTTGCCAGGACAAGATAATGACCACGGCTGGCGAAGGCGGAATGCTGGTCACGAACGATGCGGAGTTGTGGGAGAAAGCCTGGAGCTTCAAGGATCATGGGAAAAACTATAACGCGGTTCATAACCGCGACCATGCTTCTGGATTTCGTTGGCTGCATGATTCTTTTGGCACCAACTGGCGAATGACCGAGGTCCAATCCGCAATTGGTCGCGTCGCATTGCGAAAAGTCCCAGATTGGGTTACAAAGCGGCGCGAGAATGCCGGTGTTCTGACCGAAGCATTGTCCAAGCTGAGTGGACTTCGAATTACGCTGCCTCAACAAGATCTTTATCACGCTTATTACAAGTACTACGTCTTTGTGCATCCCGAAAGGCTCCGACCCGAGTGGAACCGAGATCGCATCATGGGTACGATTGCTGAAACGGGAGCACCATGTCTGGCTGGAAGTTGTAGTGAGCTCTATTTGGAAAAGGCATTTCCGCCGTCGTGGAAACCTCAGCATTCCCTTCCGATTGCAAGAGAACTTGGCAAGACCAGCCTCATGTTCTTAGTCCACCCGACGCAATCAACTTCCGACATGGAAGTAGTTGCGAATCTCGTTACCGATGTAATGAATGAATCTACCGCTTAGCAAACCCTTAACGAATCATGAACACCTCGAAAACGAAACATTGATCACGGTCGCGGCTTCGATCGCGCAAGCAACTCAGAAAAATCTATGCCGGTGAATTCACGCAATTCAGTCATCTTAGTGCTCCATGCCGTGTTGGTGTTCTTTGCAATATTGTCGGCTTGGGCTCTTAGATTCGAGTTCCATTTGCCGAACCTGCAACTCTTGCTGATGGCGGCCCCTATCCTGATTGTTTATCGGCTGGCGAGCCTGGCGAGATTCGGACTGCTTCATGGCTACTGGCGTTATACGGGCCTTCATGACGGCATTGACATGTCGAAGGCGCTGGTACTTAGTTCAGCAGCGTTCTTTGTCTCCATCCGCTACATTCTCGGAATCAAAGCTTTTCCTTTGTCCGTCTATTGCCTGGAACTCTTGCTGGCGGCATTTCTACTGTTGGGAGTTCGGCTCCTGTATCGCGCTTTGATGCAAAGCAATCCGGAGGCCCCGGGGCCCGATCGACGCCGATCGCACCGGGTCCTCATCGTGGGTGCCGGATTCGCAGCGCAGTTACTGATCCGCGAACTCAAGCAGACTAATCCCGCCTGGATCGTGGTCGGATGCGTGGATGACGAGAAGTCGAAGGTGGGCTCGAAGGTTCACGGTGTTCCGGTGCTGGGCACGATCGAACAACTTCCCGAACTAAGCGTAAAGACACGCACATTCGAGGCCCTCATCGCCATGCCGTCGGCGACGGCGGCACAAATGCAACGTGTCGTTCAGATTTGTTACAGCGCGAGCTTGCAGTACCGCACTGTTCCGGGCTTAGCAGACTTAATCCACGGTAGGGTAACCGTCGATCAGTTGCGCGAGGTCAATCTGGAGGACCTGCTTGGCCGGGCCCCCGTCAACTTCGATTTGGATTCGGTCAGGCGTAGGATCGCTGGAAGAATAGTCATGGTAACTGGGGCAGCCGGTTCCATCGGCTCTGAATTATGCCAACAATTGCTTAGGTTTGCCCCTGCTAAGCTCATTTGCGTTGACCAGGCCGAGACTCCGCTTTTCTATCTGCAGCACGCCAACTCCGCTTCGGACGTGGAGAGGATCTATTGCGTCGCCGACGTTACCGATAGTAAACGAATGCGTGACCTGATGCAGGAGCATGATGTGCGCGTCATCTTTCACGCGGCGGCATACAAACACGTTCCGCTGATGGAAGAGAATCTACAGGAAGCGGTGAAGAACAACGTATTGGGTTTGCTCTCGCTGCTTGAAACGGCAGATCAATGTGGATGTGAAGACTTCCTGCTCATTTCTTCGGATAAAGCCGTTAACCCCACGAGTTTCATGGGTTGCACCAAACGAATCGGCGAACTGATCGTTGCAGCGCGCCCATCCGCGAGCATGCGTTGCCTCTCCGTGCGGTTCGGAAATGTACTTGGCTCGCAAGGCAGCGTAATCCCATTATTCCAGGAGCAAATCAAGGCCACGCGGCAGATCACCGTCACCCACCCGGAAATTACCCGCTACTTTATGACCATCTCAGAGGCGGTGTCGCTTGTCCTGCAGGGGTTTACTATTGGCGCCAAAGGCGACATTCTGGTCCTTGACATGGGCGCACCGGTGCGCATCCTCGATATGGCGAAGACCCTCATCCGTTTATCCGGCATTCCCCAGAGCGATGTAAAAATCGTCTTCGGAGGGTTACGGGCTGGCGAGAAGCTGTTCGAGGAACTGTTCTATGATTTCGAACAGCAAGTGAGCACATCCGCCACAAAAGTTTTCCAGACACGCGGTCAGCGTACCGTTTGGTCGGAACTACGGGCTCAGTTGCAGTCGCTACGGACCGAGACGGCCACTGGCATTGCGGTTCGCATCCGGTCTAAAGTCAAAGAAATCGTTCCCCAATACGAGTGGGCCTTACCCGACTGCTCCTCGCTGTCAGTGCATCTATCCGTAGAGGAGCCGCTGAATTTCGAGCTGTACAACAACCTATCGAGTGCAAGCGACTAACCTCGGGTGGCCGCATCCGACTAAGAAAAATACGCGCGACCACAGCGACGAAAGAACAGAACTTAAAAGTGAACCGCTCGGCATGAAGCGCGGTCCCGCAAGACCAATTCCCCGAAGGCGAGAAATCGTCTTCGGTTTTTTATTTTGTCGCGAGGATTCACCGGGTCGCCACAGTAATCGGGGTCAGGGCTCGTCCCAACGCAAGATCTACAAAGGCACCTCAATCATCGTCGGGCCTTCCCCTTCCAGTCCGGCCCGTAAAGCTTTAGCGAATGCATCCAGTGAATTCACACGGATGCCGGGCACTCCCATACCCTTCGCCAGAAGCGTCCAATCGAGATCAGGACGCCCGATCTCAAACATGCTTGTAGCCCGAGGCCCCGGACTGCCAATCCCCAAATAAAAATATTCGCGTTTCAAGACGGCGTAGTCACGGTTGGCGAAAACGACCGTCGTTATGTTGAGGCCCTCGCGTGCCATCGTCCAGAGTGCTTGTGCCGTGTACATCCCACTCCCATCGGCGGTGAGGCACAATACGCGGCGATCAGGGCAGGCCACAGCCGCGCCCACGGCCATCGGCAAGGCAATCCCAATCGACCCGCCAGTGTTGCCCAGCCATTCGTGCGGAGGAGATCCCTTAGTTGCGGCCATTAATCCGCGGCCCGAGGTCATAGATTCGTCGACGACGATTGTATGTTCGGGGAGGAGCGCTCCGATGACCGCAGCTATCCCCGGCAGTGTGATTTCCCCGCTCGGCATCGCCGGCCGTTCCACTTTATTTGCGAGTCGGTCTCTTTCTCGTACCGGCAAAGCTGCGGCCAGCGCGTCAAGCGCGCCGAGGTAATCTTCACCTGGACGCGCCAGCGTGTGAATCTCACAGTCGGGCGAAGTAAATACACTGCTTCTTCCCGGATACGCGAAATACGCTACCGGTGGCTGAGCGCCTAGCAAAATCAGGTGACGGAATTCTTTGAATTGTTCAATTCCTTGTTCGAGCACGTACTGCACACGATCCACTCTTGGAATCCCCGCGCCTCTTTGCAATCGAGTGAAAGGGTAAGGTGCCAGCAGTTTCGCTCCTGTAGCTGCCGCGATGCGTTCAGCGCTCAGCAATCCTTTGCCATACAACGCGTTTCCGGCCATCAGGATTGCGGTTGGCAAGCCGGAGCGGAGCATAGCGGCCGCACGTTCGACGTTTCTTGCTTCGGGCGGTAGAGGTTTAGCAATCGCGGATACGTCAGCGATCGAACCGCCTTCGCTCCACGAGACATCCGCGGGAACAATCAACGTGGCAATCTGGCCGGGGGCGGTGCGGGCGGCCACGACGGCCTCCGCCGCGTCATGACCTACTTTGGAAGAAGCGCGCGAAGTGCGCAGCCACTTGGAATAAGGCCGAGCAATGCCTTCGATGTCGGAGGCTAGCGGCGTGTCGTATTGCAGGTGATAGGTCGCATGTTGGCCAACCACGTTGATCATCGGAACCCGGGCACGGCTTGCGTTGTGCAGATTCGCTAGACCGTTTCCAAGTCCCGGACCCAGGTGCAATAGCGTACATGCGGGTCTCTCACTCATGCGAGCGTATCCATCTGCCGCGCCCGTCACCACGCCTTCGAAAAGTCCCAGGACGCAACGCATTTCGTGGATGTGATCGAGCGCTGCGACAATATGAATTTCTGATGTGCCGGGGTTTGTAAAACAAACATCCACTCCGCCAGCCAGCAGTGTACGAATTAGACTCTCCGCGCCGTTCATCGTGAGATCCTTAGGGATACCTAGCAGGTTATCAAAACACCGATCAAACGGGGGCTAACGAATTGCTTCCTGCACGTAGATATTGCGGACGCCAGTTTTTCGTGATGCGTGGACATGATTCGGATTCAGGGGCACACGAAGTAGGGAACTCTGGGACAAATCCTGGTGAGTGATCTTGACTTGGCGTCTGAAGAGACCGCTCGGGCTCCTAGAATGTCGTTACGAGTCGGAAGGTATATTGTCGCGAGGGGCCGAGTGCGTTGCCGGAGAACAACCCTCCGAAGTCGATTAGTTCAAGTGTGTTGCTCAAGTTCGCGACGTCGCCCTGGAAGCGTACCGAGCGTTTTTCGCGCTGGTAGAGATCGACTCCCACCGAAGCATTCTGCGTGAAGTACGGATTGATGCGGTCGCGATTGAAATTGAGATGGCTAATCACCGCTTGACCGTATTCTGCGGCATATTGCTGAGGAGTTAAATCCGGTTCAAACGGAAGTCCGCTGTTGTAATCGGCGCCCACGGCCACCCACAAGCGCGGAACGACCTGATAGCGGACGCGTCCACGCACCGTGTTCCGCTGGTCTTGTGAGTCGGGAAAATGTCCGGTGGTCGGATTGATCGCATCATCGCCCAGGAACAATCCGCCCGTCACCGGGAACCAGGCATTTCCGACGATCCAGGAATAACTGGCGAAGCCTGAGAAACGCCCCCATTGTAGAACTTGCAGCTTGCCTTCCGCGCCGTAGAGAATCGCGTGGTCAAAGGAGATGGGAAAACTGATCCCGGTACTCAAAATCTGCGAGTCGTCTGCGTAATTGTTCACGGTACGACGGAACATATTCGCATCCAGCCGAAGCTTTCCGAGGAACGCTTTGGTCACTCCCCCTTCATAATAGTTGCCGTGAGAAGGCTGGACCGGCAGCTGCAGTGCTGGCACGCTCGTGTCTATGGCTTCGGCAGCCGGAGAACTGGACAAAAGCATGTTCTCGAACGACGGTGTCTGGAAAATCCGGTCATACGAGAAGTGAACATTTACGCCGACCGAAGGGAAGTAGCGCGACACGGCGACACGTGGGCTCACCGCATTCTGGTTCACGAGCAACTGGTAATGGTCCCAGCGGAGCCCGGCATTGACCGTCCAATTGCCCAGGCGGATCAAATCCTGAACATAGGCTGCTTGTTCAAGGTCTGGACGGTGACCTTGAAAGGCAAAGCTTATGGCACCGGAATCCAATATCCCCAAATTGATGGGACATTGCGGATCGTTAGGATTTGCGCAGTCGGGTATTACGTAGCTGGTGTTTTCGTGCAGAAAGATGTTGTCGGATTCGATGCCTGTTTTAAATTCCTGCCTGCCACGGTGAATGGAGATGCCGCCGTTGAAGTAGATCTCTTTGAAGTCGTTGTGCTGGGTGGCATTGAGGGGCCAGGAGGCGTCGTTGGAATGAAAGTCGGTGGAGTTATCGCGGGCCATCCCGCGGAGCGTGCCTATCGCGTCGGCAGAAAAAATGTGTTGGTAAGAGACGCTCCCCATGGTTTCAAAGTTGTCGCCGGTCTGCAGCTGGCCACCGGGAATAAAAACGCAATCGCTTGGCTCCGGGGGGGCCGGTGGACAGCCGGTCGTATTGTCCGCGTTTGGTAGATATGCCCCGTTCTGCTGGACCAGTTCATTGGGGATTTCATAGCGCGCCAGTTCATGGCGGACGATGAAAGTCAGACGGTCTTTCCGCGTGAGCTCCCGCTCATAGCTCACCGAAAAGTTTGCCGTGGTTCCGTTGTTGGTGTAATTCTGCGGAACTACTGGATTAAGATAGTGGTCGGTCAAATTTCCAGAGGCGCTCAGTCCAAACGTATTTTTACCCGATGTGTATTGATCCTGCGTATTGATCGCTCCCGTGTCGTAAGTCCCGCCGAAAAGGGTGAACTGGCCATGGAATCCCGGGTCTTGGTTCTTGAGAGTGTTGACTTCGACCACGCCACCCATCTTCCTGCCAAATTCCGCGGGGATGCCAGCGGTATAGATTGTTAGTGATTCGACATCATCGGCTTCGGCAGCCTCCGGACCAAAGCTGGGCGAACGATTGTCCGTGAGCGGTATGCCGTCCACCACAAATTGTGTCTGATATTCCGATCCTCTCGGGTGAAGAACCGAATTGCCTTCGTAGAGCCAGCCCGGTTGAGAGTTCACCAGGTCCTGCATGCCGCGTCCGGGCAGCGCAGTCAATCGGTCCTCTATCGCCTGGGTACCCACCTGATTAACCGAACCTGCACGATACGGATCGATCAATGTCGCGGTCGCGTTCACATTCACCGATTCGGATACTGGAGCAACTTTCAGGCGAATCGCACGGTCCAAGGGAAGCGCTGAGCGTATCTCCACCGATTCGAAAACCTGAGCAAACGTGGGCGCCTGAATCTGAACCCGATAAATTCCATAAGGCAGCCGCTTAACATCCAGGTTGCCCTGATCGTCGGTGGCCAGAGTATTTCGGTATTGGTTCGCCTCGCTGACGAGTTTAACCGTCGTTTTCACGGCCTGCCCTGTCGGATCAGTTATTTTTAAGCGCAACTCGCCGGTATTGCTTTGGCAGAAAAGCGGCAGCGCGAAAAAGAGAATGAGGGAGATAGGATTGAATCTAATCATGCAGAGTAAGACACTCTATAGTTTAGCCGTTGTTGTTCGGGGAGGGGTTGACAGGCATCTCCCTCCGGATAACTGCCATCGGGTTGGTGAAGGGCAACTTCTTTTCCCTCTCAACTTGAAGATTCCATTTTCAGCAGTTTTGTTCAGTGTTTTTTCAATCTATTAGGGGAGTTCAAAAAGGTGCAAAAAAACCTTGAACAAAAGCGCGGGAAATGGAATATACATTCTAGAGATCCAACGCATGGCCACCATGGACTCGGTCAACCGGCTTCCGTTCGCAACCGCCGCAGCCAATACAGCGCTTTCGTCGGAGCCTTCGGATATCGAGCGCGAGGTCATAGAGTTTTTTGATCAGTTCCGCAACCCGCTGCTCCGCTATGCACTTTCCTTCGGCGTGCCTGTGCACGACGCGGAGGAAGTCACCCAGGAAGTGTTCTTATCCCTCTTCCGACATCTCCAACTATCCAGATCTCGGAAAAACCTTCGCGCCTGGATCTTCCGCGTCGCGCATAATCTCGCACTGAAACAGCTTTATGCGAACCAAAGATCGACCGCCAAGCAGGCATCCGACTGGACGCTTGCAGAAGAGCGGTTTGACCCTTCACCGAATCCTGAAGAGCAGCTTTCGTCCGCTCAAAGACAGCGCCGCTTGCTTTCGGCTCTTTGTGCTCTCCCGCAAGTCGATCAGAGTTGCCTGCGGTTGCGTGCTGAGGGCCTCCGTTATCGTGAAATAGCGGAAGTACTTGGAATTTCTTTGGGAGCCGTATCGATCTCGCTGACGCGATCACTGGCACGGTTGACTCGGGCGGATCAGAGATGAATTCATGGTGAACAAAGATCCGCATCCGTCCGATGAAGAGCTGCTTCTGGCGGCGGACGCCGAGCTTCCAGCCCGTTCCGCCATCCAAGTTCGGGCCCATCTCGCAGGGTGTTGGGACTGCCGCGCCCGGATGGCAGAAATCGAGGGAACAATTGTTGCCTTCTCGCGAGTTCACCGGCAGTCTCTCGATCCACAATTGCCGTCCGTCGATGGTCCGCGTGCGAAGTTGAGGGCGCAGTTAGGCGAACTGGAATCGAAATGCGAGGGGGGCTCGATGTGGCAGCGATTCCAGTTCGCTCCCGGCCTGCGCACTCCGGCGCTCCTATGTGCCGCAGTTTTCTTTTGCGTGTTGGGTGGGACGCTCCTACTGCAATATTCCACGATTCGGGGAGCAAACTCGACGGCGGTCATATTCGAGGCTGGAGCCGAGCCTGACCATAGCCTTACACCAGGCGCGACGCGGAGAGTTACCATTAGCGACGTCTGCTCGATGACTCATGAAGAAGTAGTTGCAGAAGTGCCGACTTCTTTGCGTCAAAAGGTCTTCCAGGAGTATGGAATCGTCAATGCCAACGCGGGCGACTACGAGATCGATTACTTAATAGCTCCGGGCTTGGGCGGTGTCGAAGCAATCTCCAATCTGTGGCCGGAACCCTATACATCGCGGACCTGGAATGCGCATGTGAAGGATGCCCTGGAAGAGCGACTCCACGAAATGGTCTGTGCCGGTCAACTGGATCTGTCTACGGCGCAGCGCGATATCGCGGCTGATTGGATTGCAGCCTATAAGAAGTATTTCCGTACTGACAGACCGCAGCCGAGTCTTGTAAGCCAGCACTTCAAGACGGAGATGCGTTGGCATTCCTACGTCAAAGGCATCGGGGAAAGATCGTGACGAATTAGATGAAGCAGGCTGCCATGGTTACAAATGGCAGCCTGTCCCGGTGTTGTCACATCGGACATGGTCGATGTGAGCGATAGATTCAAACGCAAGCCTTTACTCTTGTCAGCCTTATTTGCCGCCCAGAGTAAATGCGTACACTTGTTTGTTGGTGGTTCCGATATCGTAACCAGAACCCAAATAGAGGGCGCCGTCCGCGATGGATGGCCCATCGATCACTGAACCGCCGGTCTGGAAGCTCCAGAGGATCTTCCCATTTGCCGTGTTCAGCCCATACACCTCCCCCGACAAAGAGGGCGCATACAGGACGCCGTTCGCGACACTCACCGAGCCGATGTCGTAAGTGCCTTTACCAGTGGGGTCTGCTACCTGCCAAAGGATCTTCCCAGTGGCAATGTCAAGTGCAGCCCACGATCCCCACGTAATCTTCTTTCCCGAAGGCAACTTATAGGGGATGTTGTCGGCATCCGAGACGGCAACATAAATTTGCTTGCCATCGGTTGCGGTGCCCCACTCGATGCCTCCTAAGTCACTGCCCGGCCCCACCTGCGTGACCCAAATCAGGTCGCCAGTCGCCGGATTCAGCGCCCAATAGAGGCCGCTCTTCTCGCCAAAGCCGAGCACATTGCCTAGCAGATTCGGTCCCGATCCTCCAAAGTCGAAATCTGGGCTGGCGGGAACTCTGCAATCCTTGTTTGGAGTCTTTTCCGTTAGACAGGCGACTGTCCAAGTGTCAAACTCTCGCCCCTTCCTCGCCCACTTGACCGCCCCGGTCTTCAGATCCAATGCAAGAACGGTGTCGAAGTAATCGGCCGGATCGGTGCAGTCGTAGTCCGGAAACTCGTTTTGGCAGGCTTCCACATCTGCAGGCACGGTGTAGTTATTGCCGGCGCCGACATACAGCGAACCCCGCTTTGTATCAACCACGGGTTCTTGCCAAACCGCTCCGCCGCTGTATCCGCCCGGCACACCGCCATTCTCCGGCACTGTGTAGGTCTGCCACATGATCTTTCCGGTCTTTGCATCGAGCGCTACTACGCTGCCACGAAATGCGCAGCATTTATATGTTTTGAAATCCGATGCAGCCAGACCCTCCTCACCCGAAGACACCCCAACGTAAATCACCCCGCCGGAGATAACCGGAGGTGAGGTAATCTCCGATGCCGTAGTTTCGTCCACCTTGGTAATCCACTTCAGCAATCCTGTTGACAGATCTATTGCGATCACGTTCGCGCCCAACACGTTGGCGGGAAGCCTGGCAGGATTGACGAGATTGGCGCGATTGATGCGATTAAAGCGAACTCCGCCATCGGCGGCGTCGGGGTTGTCCCCGATAATCAACTGGTCGTTCACCGTGTCCACGGCAGGACTAACGCGAGAGGTCGCTCCTTTGGCGCCATCGTAGTCCGTGATGGTGTTAGTCCAGATGAGCTTGCCAGTATCCTTGTTCACGGCGTAGAGATTGCCATCAGCATCGGGAAAGTAGATGGCGTCTTTGTAAACGGTAGGAGTGGCAGAAACATAGTTGCTAGTGGTAAATATCCACTTTGTGGCCAGGGTGTTCACATTGGCGCGAGTGATGGTGTGCTCGGCCGACTGGTTGCGGGTGCCGTTGAGATTCTGATTGGATATTGGCCATTGTGCTTGGCCTTGCGCGGCCAGTGCCGAGACTAACAAAAGGACGCTGATCGCTGCCGTCATGGGCAACGACATGTTGCGAGTCTTCATGGACGTCTCCTTTTTGATCTGAACCAGGCTTGTGATTAGGCTCATCCACTGCAGGAAACCGTCCTATCTGGTGGGGGAGCCAGGATGTCGGTGTTTTTTTTGGGGCGAGGGTTACAGCGCGGCGCTGGCGTAAGAATTGATCTCACAGTTCAGCGCGATTTCTTCAAACTTCGGTGCGGTCCACTGCATAGTCTTTATCCTTTTTTCGAGAACACCCTAACCATGCGTTCTTCCCGTTCAATTAAGCCGCTTTAAGCTGTATGCACGAGAGCTGGCACCGTTACGACGTATCTCGTGTTTTTGAAATGACCTACCAAAAAAAATTAACCGACGCCGCAGAGTTTTGCAATAAGGTGAATACTGTATACGGCATACACCAATCCTCATTTTGAATATTCCATCTCTCGCCATTTTGTTCAATATTTCTTGAGAGCTGGACAAAGGTTCTAAAGATCTCCTTGAAGAATCTAAAGAAGAACGAAGAGAATGCAATATATTTTCATTGTAATGTGAATGCCCCAACCGATTTCCGTTGAGCTGAGTTTCGCAGCCTGACTGCAGTTCGGCTCGTCGATCACATAACCACCCTTCCAACGGTAGATCCCGCGCCCGCGGCATCCACGAGAAGTGCCTTTCGTTGACTCGGCTTTCACACATCCTTAATATCGAAGCCTGAGTCTTGTAGCTTGAGTCCCAACACCCGCTCATGCTCGGCCAAACCATCTCGCACTACCGCGTCGTTGAGAGACTCGGCGGCGGCGGCATGGGCGTGGTC
>Ga0206812_1010_pt1 | contig 16101 bp, 19 predicted proteins | sample Alteio_BWOrgCont_54_FD_152912 | JGI IMG/M metagenome (GOLD analysis project Ga0206812, IMG submission 152912) | Enriched cells from forest soil in Barre Woods Harvard Forest LTER site, Petersham, Massachusetts, United States -... | ecosystem: Environmental > Terrestrial > Soil > Temperate forest >... | reverse complement strand
TGGTTTTTGGGTTGTAGGATTGTAAGTGATGTTGAAGGGAAGTTCATACGTGAAATACCTCATGGAAATGCCGAGCGTGTAACCGAAGTAAAATGGCTACCGGATAACCGCTCGTTGATATTCAGTCAAACATTGGGCGGTTACTTTAACTGGTACACCATTGCTGCCGATGGTTCAGGAACTGAGAAGCAGATCACTGATGACAAACAAAGCAACCGCCAAATGACGGTAAATAAAGCTCATTCCCAGGGCGTTTACCTCAGCGGCCGCGAGGAGGTACGGTTGATAGACCTGAAATCACTGGTCAGCAAAAACATCGCGAAGGATGAGATCTGGGGTTTTGAAAACTCGCCGCCTTATATTTCGCCCAACGGGGAATACGTGGTATATACTGCTCGCCGTAATTTTGAGGAAGACATATTTGTTTACAATATCAACAGCGGTAAAACATTAAACCTCACCAACAGCGCGGTCACTGAATCGGCGCCTTTCTGGTCGCCGGATGGCAAGTATATCTATTTTACATCCTCGCGCACACAGCCTGTATATCCTTATGGGTCGACCGATGCCCACATTTACCGGATGCCGCTTCAAAAATTTGATGATGCTTTCAGGCTGGATAAATTCAGGGATCTGTTTAAGGAGGAAAAGAAAGATTCAACCGCTATTAAAGCAAAAAACAAAAAGAAACCTTTATCGGAACAACCTGCACCTAAACCACCTGCGGAGATCGCCATCAATACCGAAGACTTGATGAAGCGATTGGAGCTCATAAGTCCTGATTTTGGTGTCCAATTTTCGCCTTATGTTATCCAAAAGGCTGATAAAACAATGGTGTATTATATTTCGGACCAGGCAGAGGGAAAAAGGGGCATCTACCGCACTACCCTGCAACCATTTGAAGATAATAAAACCGAAAAAGTAAACGGTGGTGACGCGCCGGGCTATGATATAATCCCTGGTGGCGACAAATATTATGTATTGGCAGAGGGTAATATTTATACCCTGAATATTGACAATGATAAAATGGACAAGGTTGATATTAGTTATAAATTCGACCGGGAGCTCGACAGCGAGTTTAAACAGATGTTTGACGAGGCCTGGGCCGGTTTGGAGCAGAATTATTATGACGGTAACTTCCACGGCGCCGATTGGAAAAAACTGCACGACCAGTACGGCGCTTATTTGCCTTATCTGAACAACCGTGCCGACTTAAGACTGCTATTAAATGATCTGCTGGGTGAGCTTAATTCATCGCACCAGGGCTTTTATTCAAACGGTGATGAAGAGCACAAAAACCTGCATTACCGTACGATGGAAACCGGGATAGTGTTTGATAATGATGACCCTTACAAAGTGGCTTCATTATTGAAAAATAGCAATGCTGATAAAGCCGAGATAGACGTTAAGCCGGGCGACCGTTTAAAAGCGGTAAATGGTATTACCGTAGATGAAAAGCAGGACAGGAATTTCTACTTTACCAGGCCTTCTCTTGATAAAGAAGTGGAGCTGACCTTTGAGCGCGGCGGCACGGATATTAAGGTGAAAATTCACCCGGAAGCAAGTCATGATTTGGTTGAGAATTTATATGACGAATGGATAGATAACAACCGGAAAGTGGTTACCGAAAAAAGCAATAACCGCATAGCTTATTCTTATATGAAGGATATGGGCGGCGGTTCATTGGAAACTTTTATGGAAGATATGGTTGACGATGCCTACAAAAAAGACGCGCTCATCCTCGATCTGCGATACAATACCGGTGGCAACGTGCATGATGCCGTATTAAAGTTTTTGTCGCAGCGCCCATACCTGCAATGGCAATACCGTGGCGGGCAAAAAAGCCCGCAACCCAACTTTGCCCCGGCAGCAAAGCCGATCATCTTGTTAGTTAATGAGCAAACTTTAAGCGATGGCGAAATGACAGCCACCGGCTTTAAAGCCTTAGGGCTTGGAAAGATCATCGGCACAGAAACTTACCGCTGGATCATTTTCACCAGCGGCTCAGGATTGGTTGACGGTTCATTTTACCGCATACCGGCCTGGGGATGCTTTACTTTAGATGGCAAGGATATAGAGAAAAATGGTGTAACGCCTGATATTTATGTTAAAACTGGATTTACTGATCGCCTTGAAAATAAAGATCCACAGTTAGACAGGGCGATTGAGGAGATCATGAAGGAATTGAAATAAACATGGCTTATTATAAAATCGTCATGGCGAGCGATAGCGTGGTCATCTCTACACAGGACAATCAAGGAAACGGGATTATCTTAATACCTGTTTCCTTGTGATTACGAGCGTGACGAAAGGCATTTCAGGTAAATGACATCATCGTTCCGCTCATAGCCGCGGAGGCCTATTACTTTTGATGCACCAAAAGTAACAAAAGTGCTTGTCAGCGGAAATGCTTCTTTGCCCTTGCCCGCCGCACAGGCGGGGCACTTGGCCTTTGCGCACAAAGAATTCAGAACCACAGGCTGGAAAATTTGCCCGGATTACCCTGGCACTCCACTAACCCGCAATGGCAAAAATTCCAATGCCTTTTGCCGACCCACGGCCCATCTGTTCTGAATTCTTTTTGGCTGAAGCTGTTCCGCTGACGGGAAAAAAATATTTCAGGAAGCATTAATAATTCCTCCTCGGGGGAGGCCGTTGAAGCAATCATTTTTACAATTCCGAACTGGTTGCTTGTTTGAAATGCCCTAAAACAGCCCGGTAAACCAGTTCATTATCGCCTTTAACACAGTTCAAGTATATTTTAGTCGTCTTGCTATTTTTGAGTTTAATGATCACAACATCAAGCACCGGACCATAGTTAACCTTACTTACGTCATCCCAGTAAATGATTTTATTCTTTATTCTAAATTTCAATTTTTCATCATCTATTTCCAAGATAGTTTGCCTTCTTAGTGCAGGGATCAAATACCAAATAGAATGATTAATAAGAAATAAAATTATAAATACTTCAAACGCGCAGTTCCAGGGCGAAAAATAATTGTATCCTGGCCTGAATATCCCTGAGTGATCATAATATTCTAATAAGACAAAACCAAAGGTATTTACAAAAGGGAACCACGTAAACCATTTACTATAGTAGAATTTTTCCGGGTTCATTGAGTGATAACGTTTTTGGTCGAACTAAGTTAGGGAATTGCACGGGGTTAATCAGCGCCATTTGTTTTTTATTTTTTTGCCGAAGATTTTCCGCTGACGGGAATTAATATTATTCCTTTCGTAGTAGCAATGACGTTATGAAGATGTGGTTAAAAACCTTTTCTTTGCATCCTTAATGAGCAACGAACTCACCGATAAAGCATTTTGGGCCAATTACTGGGAAACGAAAAAGGGGCTGGCATTCGCCGTACCATCTACTCATACTTTTTCTAAACTATTAAAAAAGATAGTCAAGGAAAATAACACCACTACGGCTATCGAATTAGGTGGCTTCCCGGGATATTATGCCATATTCCTTAAAAAATATCTCGGATTAAAAACAACGCTGTTTGATTTCTATGTGCACAAACCTGTTTTAAAAGAGGTGCTGCAAGCCAATCAGCTTGATACAAGTGATATCGAAGTAATTGAAGGCGACCTGTTCACTTATCAGCCTAAGGAACAATATGACCTGGTGCTTTCCTGCGGATTGATAGAGCATTTTAATGATACCAAAGATATTATCGCACGGCACCTGCCATTCTTGAAACCGGGCGGCACTTTGTTTATCACCCTGCCAAACTTCGTCAGCGTAAATGGCTGGGCACAGCGCAGGTACGACCAAAGCAATTACGAAAAGCACAACATCAGCAGTATGAACCCGCCATTGCTTGCCGAATATTGCAAGGAGCTCGGCTTAAAAAATGTGGAGGCTTTTTATTATGGCAGGTTTTCTGTATGGCTGGAGAATATGGCCCAGCAAAACCTGTTAGTGAAAATGCTGATCAGGACCATCTGGCTAACCGGGAAAGTAGCCACCAGGATAATTCCTGTGGAGCATAAGCGGCTTTCTCCGTATATTGTGGTTAAGGCTACTAAATAGTCCCGTAGGGACTAAACGTTGGTAGAAAAACCAAATCCATACAAGACCATGCCGTAGGTATGGAACCTGGGGTAGCGTACCTACGGCACGCAAAGCATTTTATAATTGAATTTTCTACCAACATTTTGCACCGATGGTGCAATTTAGAAGCCCTGCGCTCTGAAAATGAACCATTTCAGGGTATTACTTTTTCACCAGGTATTTTACTTGCAATTGCCTGATGAACCTAACCCCTCTTTGCAGCAAGCTCCCTTTGCGGTTCTTCAGGAATTGTTTGATGGCCTGGTAAGCCCGTGGGTTTTCTTTTATTTCGACCGGGAATTTCTTTACCGCTTTTTTGGCGATCTGCACCTGGTACGTTTTTTCGTTGTTGGAATGTACGCCGCTGCCATCATGCCCTATGTTGTGTACCAAAGAGTGTGACGGGTTTAAGGTAAGCCCGTTTTTCAAAAAGATAGAGGCATACCAGCGTATAGCCCACGAATTGTTTTTGCCTGATTTAAACTGCTGCATCTGCTTCCAGAAATTCATGGTATCTTCAATGGAAAACCAATGGATCTTCTGCTTATCAAACTGCTGCATCAGCTTATCAATATCTGGCTCAAAATCTTTCCAGGCACGAGCCCAGGTGGCCCAACCCCAACTGGTGGCTGCCCGGTAAAAGAAGGTTTCAGGCAGATTCTTATCCGGCAGATCGTACATATAAGCGCCGATGTGCATCACCTGCTCTTCATTGGCATATTTATTTAGCGACTCATTAAAATATTGCAGCGTGTAGGGCGATGATAGCAGGTCATCCTCAAAAACGATCACCTTATCATATTCATTCACCAGTTTGGTTACCCCGCTAATGATGGAATTGGCCAAACCGAGGTTCTCTTTCCTTTCAATTACTTTAACCGATTTAAAGCCCGTTACTTCTTTTATCAGTTGACGCACTTCATCCACTTTATCTTTATCGGCATCGGTTTTCTGTCCGTCCGAGAAGATGTATAGACGTGATTCGTCCGCAAGTAAATTCTTTTGCAAATAGCTCAAGGTACGGCGCGTATGCTCCGGTCGGTTATAAACAAATAAGGCTATCGGGGCCAGGTTCTGCATATAGGTAGTTGATCAGAATATCTCCAGTTGATGATCGGCTTTTTTGCAAAGCACCGTATAGGCACTGGCATGTTTCTCTTTCGCTTTCTTCCCTAAAACATTAACCAATGTGTTTTTGATAGCATATTCAGCGCTGATCTTCAGGTCAGTAATAAAGCTTTTAGGCTTTTTTTGGTTGACGTAGGTATTAAATTTGGTCACTTCCGGCTCTATCATCGAGGTCAGGTCGGCTTCGATCTCAAAACCTTCCGTCATCAATAAATATCGTAGCGAAGTCGGCGTGTACATATTGATATGCCCATAAGCCAGGAAATGTTTGATGCGCTCATCAACACCAACTCTATAATCTTTGGGCACCTCGATCACACAATATTGTGCTACACGCTTTAATTCGCGCAGCAGTAAACGTTCATGTTCTACATGCTCCAATACGTGCGAAAGAATGATGAGGTCGAAACTATTATCGGCAAATGGCAGTTTATATCCATCAAATAATTGCACTGATTTCAGCCCGGCTATATGCCTTGTTTTGATATGCTCTACCCCGCTGTCTGATATTTCAACAGCATGGTATTCAGGTGCAAAATTCTGATCAGCCAGCAGCTTCAATATACTGCCATCGCCTGCGCCAACTTCCAGTACCTTTTTAAACGAATGACCCTTGCATACATCGATGATATGCTGCGCCTTGTATTTAGCGCCCATCATGCGCCAGGCCTCATCGTGCTTTTGGTAAAACTCGTCGTAAGCGGTTTTAACGCTATCGGTGATGATCTGCTCTGCCATTATATTCCCAAACAATTATCGGCCTTGTAAAAAACAGAGGTCGATTTATTATAAAATAACCCCGGCGATATCCCGCTGAACAAAATCTGCTTAAATCCCTGTCTTTTCAAAAACTCCACGCCCTCGTTATAAAATTCCCTCTCGGTATCATCCAGCACTACAACGCCGTTTGGTGATAAGGCATTAACAGCTTGCTTGCAGCAATTTACCCTGTCGCGTCCGTCCACAATAATGATGTCGAATTTCTCCTCCAGCTTCACCGGCATATGGCAATAATCGCCGCCCCTTACCAAATCACAAAAAATCATTTCAGAGTTTTCGGGCTTTGATTTAACTATTTTGTCGTACCACTCTTTGTCATGCTCCACAGAAACAACCAGCCCTGTGTATTTGGCATAAAAAAGGGTAGAGTTCCCAGAGCCAAACTCAAAAACAGTATGCTGCTTGGTTAACCTCCCTTTGATAAAATCAATAAAGGAGTACGTAACCCAGGGTATTGGATTGCCATCCTGGTCCACAGGCGACTTACTGTCAAATGCCTTGAACCAGCCGATCTCATCAAGATAGCCCTTTTCATTAAATGATAATAATGAACGCAGTCGTGACCGGTTTGAAAGCACCAGCCGGGATAATTTTCCAAGTGTTTTGAGTGTACTCAACGTTTAATGATTTTTTGAACCAGCGAAATTAAGAATAATGACTTTAACATCAATAACCCCTGCTCCCGGGTTTTTGGTATAAATACGATAAAAAATGTGGCTATGCCATAAGCTGCTAAGGTAGCATAAGCTGCACCCAGGATACCATAGCGTGGCAACAGGAATATATTTAACACGATATTTACTATGGCGCCTACCCCGGTGCGCAGCATCGACATTTTAGTGTAGCCTTCGGCGATGAGGTATTGCCCGCTGGCACTACCCAGGAATACAAATACTCCCGCCCAAATATGCACGGCTAATACCGGTGCGCCCGACCAAAATTCAGGATGACGGGCGTAGGCGATGTGGTAAATAAATTTAGAAGCAAAAGTCATGAAAATAGCGATCGACATACTGATAACCACCATCAGGTCGTACATATTTTGCAGTCGTTTTTTATACCTGTCGGTGTCCGTCCGTTTAGCATGCATGATAGCCGGGAACACAGACGTGACAATAGCCACCGGGATAAAATACCAGCTTTCGCTCAAGTTGGCTACGGTTGAATAAATACCCAGCTCGCTTGTTTTGAGGTATATGGGGATCATTACCTGGTCTATCTTCATATACAACGAAACCAGGATAGCTGAAAACGCCAAAGGCCACGAATGTTTGAGCAAATAGCTTGCTGTAGATGACTCAAATTTCCATTTAGCGATGCGGTTGCCGCTATTGAGGTAGGATATGATATAGCCTGCGGCGATCAGCGCGGCATCAAATACCAGCGAATACACAAACCATATCAAAGGCAGCTTTAAAAGGATCAATATCAGCTTAACAATGGCCGATATAATATTACCGCTCACATTGATATACATGATCTTTTTGGCCTGCACGTTGGCCTGGAAAAAGCTATCGATAATATTCACCGCCTGTATAACAGCTGTAAAGGCTACGATAAACACATAATAGAAAGGTGTATCGAGTGGTTTTAGGTGATTGGCTATCATATAAGCCACATACACCAACGGGATAATAGCAAAGCCTGCGATCAACCTCATCCAAAAAGAAGTGCCTAATAAAGTATCTTTCTTTTCAGGATCATTCAACAGTTCACGGGTTACAAAGCCATCAAGCCCGAGTGCACCGATAGCCAAAAAGAAGGCCATCAAAGCGGTGGGATAATTCAGTATGCCGAATTGTTTTGTACCGAGATAACTGGAAAGCGCAAAAGTATTAATGATGAATTTGATAGCCAGGCTACCTACACGTGCAGCCATTAACCAGCCCGTATTTTTTAAATACTTCTCGAATGATTGTTGGTCGAATCCTTTAATACCGGGTATGCGCATGAGTTAGAATCGAGAGCCAAGATACATAATTAGAGTGAAGTGCGAGAGAGAAGAGAGTCAAGAACCAAGAGAAAAAATTAGATCATATAAAAAAGAGCCGGGAGAATAAACTATCCCGACTCTATATCTTGATTCTTGGCTCTTGACTCTTGGTTCTAAAAACCTACTGATTCACAAACTTCTTAGCGTTTATCCTGCGTTCGTTTTCGTTCAGGAATATTTTACGCATACGGATACTTTGTGGGGTAACCTCAATGTATTCATCAGCCTGTATGTATTCCATTGATTCTTCTAACGAGAATTTGATGGCTGGTGCAATACGCACGTTGGTATCGCTACCTGATGCACGCATGTTGGTTAACTGCTTGCCTTTGGTAAGGTTGATCACCAAATCGTTGTCACGGATGTGCTCGCCTAAAACCTGTCCTTCGTAAACATCGGTTCCCGGATCAATGTGGAAACGACCACGATCCTGTAATTTATCAATAGCGAAAGCAGTGGTTTTACCAGTATCCATTGATACCAATACCCCATTTAAACGGCCAGGGATAGTACCTTTCCATGGCTCATAAGCTTTAAAGCGGTGAGCCATAATGGCCTCGCCACCGGTAGCAGTCAGTACGTTGTTACGTAAACCGATGATGCCACGTGCAGGGATATCAAATTCTAAATGCTGTAAATCGCCTTTTGGCTCCATTACTAACAGGTCGCCTTTGCGCTGGGTTACCAACTCAATTACCTTACCGGCAACTTCGCCCGGTACATCTACTATCAGGGTTTCAACCGGCTCGCATTTAACACCATCAATTTCTTTGATGATCACCTGCGGCTGGCCAACCTGTAACTCATAACCTTCGCGGCGCATGGTCTCGATCAGCACAGATAAGTGCAGGATACCACGACCATATACCAAATAGGAATCCGGCGATTCGGTTTCAATAACCTTTAACGCCAGGTTTTTCTCCATCTCTTTATATAAACGATCACGCAGGTGACGTGAGGTTACAAACTTGCCTTCCTTACCAAAAAACGGTGAAGTGTTAATGGTGAATAGCATGTTCATCGTAGGCTCGTCAATTTTGATAACGGCTAATTGTTCCGGTTTTTCAAAATCAGCAATGGTATCGCCAATATCAAAACCTTCAATACCAACTACCGCGCAAATATCACCAGAGCTTACTGATGTTGTTTTCACTTTACCCAATCCTTCAAAAGTGTAAAGCTCTTTTATTCTTGATTTTTGGATAGTGCCATCACGTTTTACCAACGATACCGGCATATTTTCTTTTATCGTACCACGGGCAACACGACCGATAGCGATACGACCTACGAAAGATGAATAATCTAACGAAGTGATCTGCATCTGCAAAGTACCTTCAGCAATTGGTGCGGGTGGAATGTTCTCCAGGATAGCATCCATCAACGGGAAAATATCTTCGGTAGGAGTTTTCCAGTCGGTACTCATCCAGCCTTGTTTTGACGAACCGTAGATCACCGGGAAATCCAGCTGATCTTCTGTAGCCTCAAGGTTGAAAAATAATTCAAATATCTGCTCGTAAACTTCTTCAGGGCGGCAGTTTTCTTTATCCACTTTGTTTACAACCACAATAGGTTTTAAGCCTAAAGCCAAAGCCTTTTGGGTTACAAAGCGGGTTTGGGGCATAGCGCCTTCAAATGCATCGCATAATAATAATACGCCATCAGCCATCTTCAATACACGCTCTACCTCACCGCCAAAATCGGCGTGACCAGGGGTATCAATAATGTTGATCTTAACATCTTTGTACATCACCGAAACGTTTTTTGATACGATGGTGATACCACGCTCACGCTCCAGGTCATTGTTGTCCAATATCAATTCACCTGTTTCCTGTCCTTCACGGAAAATGGCGCAACTATGTAATATCTTATCAACCAGGGTGGTTTTACCGTGGTCAACGTGGGCGATGATCGCTATATTTCTTATTTTTTGCATATAAATGCGGCTTCTAAATTTTGCGCAAAGATACGCTTAATATATGGAATTTGGAAGCAGTTTCACCATATTAGCGCAATATTGATGTGGAGTTAACAATCGGGGATGATGTATTTGTGTGTGTAGCAGCGGAAAATAACATTCCCCTCTCGGGAGGGGGCGCGCAGGTTGGTGAAGTGGCAGGGGTGGGTTTCTACGCCATGCAACCGCTGTATCTGTCTGAACCATGATTTTTCACGAGTTATCTGCTTTTCATTGGTGTTCAAGAGGGCTACGCCGTTAAAGGATTACCCTGATGCCAACTGCAAACTCACAACTGCTAACTAAAGTTGGGCGTGCCCCTCGCTACGCTCGGGTCGGGCTATCCATTCATACGCCTGCAGGCATTACGCACAGGCCGGTATCCATTCCTATCCCTCACGCGTACCGTCCGTCCGTTCAGGAGTGTAACTATGCAGGCGGACGCTTTTTTGCCCATGGTCAATAGACCATAGTCGATAGTTACGAAATTGATTATGCTCTATGGGTTATTGACTACTCACCATCGACTATCGACTATGGACTATCGACTCACCTACCCCCTTGCATGTAAACTGGCAACACGATATAACTGCCATTTGCCATCTTTTAAACGCCATATCGCCACAAACCTGCCCGGCCCTGATGGCGTTTCGCTTTCCTGGTGATTGATAAAACGGTGGTACCCGATCTCCACCGCGCCAAATCCAGCTATTTCATATACCTCAACGCTGCCCTTCACCAACACCCGGGTCACCTTGCCGCAAATATTTGCTTTAATGGCAGCTAAGAAGTCTTTTTTTGAGGTCATCAGGCCGCCTTTGTCGTGGTAAAACTCCATGCTATCCGCCAAAACTGCCGCTTGTGTATCCATATCGCAATTGTTGTAGGCGGTAAAATACACGCTATCCATGTGCAAAATGGTATTGTACAACTCCTGCGACTGCGGTTTATAAGGTGGTATCTCGCTGCTTTGCGCAAATGCACCCGCCGAAACAGCCACCATCATCAATAAAGCTAAACCTGCTGATAATATAAATTTTTTCATGATCCTGTGTTTTTTTCTGATTGCCTTGCCAGCCCCGTGCCAATTAAATAAATTACTGATAGTCAAAAGCTTAAAATAACTCAAAAATAAGCGTGTTCGCAAATGATACAGGTTTTCGTTCGCTTTTGGTACGATGAAACAAAAGGGTGTCACACTGAGCCCCAGCGTGCCCTGAGTTCATCGAAGGGAAGTGCAGTGCGTAAAGGCCTTGCCCACCATGCTTCGAGAGCCTCAGCATGACAGGCCTTTTTGCACATTGATGTACCGTCCGTCCGTTCAGTTGTTAAACATCTTCGCGAACACCATTCATGACATCAATCGCAAAAAAACAATCTTCTTCACTAAAACAATCTTCTTCACTCCCAACCATTTGTAAAATACTTCTCCAGAATATTCTTTATAAATAAATATTTATCTGTATATTTGTAATGAGCATCACCTACAACTGTTAGGCAGTTTAATCAAATTCCTGTCCGTCCGTTATATTGTTACACTCCTGAACGGACGGACAGTACAAAAAAAGCAAAAGCTATAGAGGTTAAAGGATAAAGGTTTTATTATATACAGATCAACCTTTCAGCTTTGGCCTTTCACCTCACATAAATACAGGTCTTCAGTTAAAAAGAAGATAAAAGTCTATTTATAATATAAATGGCTATAGGAGAGGTATTTTCTTATTTGCTATCGCAAATAGTCAATAGTTCATAGTTGATAGTCCATGGTATTTTTCTGCTATGAACTATAAACCATGAACTATGAACCAATCTAATCTGCCAATACAACAAATGTAGTGGTATCCAGTCCGTACCGTTTTTTGGTGTTATCACACCAAAACGGACGGACGGGACGACAAAATTTACAGGCATTGCGATAAGCATTTCCCCCGTCAGCGGAACAGCTTCGGCAAAAAAGAATTCAGAACTGATGGGCAGTAGGCGGGAAAAAGGCATAGGAATTTTGCCATTACAAGTTAGTGGAGCACCAGGGTAATACGGGCAAATTTCCAGCCTGCGGTTCTGAATTATTTGTGCGCAATGGCACAGCGCCCCGCCTGTGCAGCGGGCAAGGGCAAAGAAGCATTTCCGCTGACTTGATTTTTTGTTACTTTTTGATCAAGCAAAAAGTAATAGGCCACAGCGGCTATGAGCTGGACGGATGATATCATTTACCGCAGAAGCATGTTCAATACCTATCGCTTGCAGAAGATACTTCGCTACGCTCAGTATGACAAGGGAAAGGTTCATAAGAATAATCCTGGTTCGTGATGGTCCTGTGTAGAGATGGCTTCATTCTTCGCCATGACGTGCAGGGTAAAAATGCGCGCGAAGAAAGAGTGTCTGCCATAAATAGTTACACTGGTACGGACGGACAGGAAGAGGGTGTGAAGTTTTACCAAAGCACGTTAACCGGGTAACTATTAAAATGACGATCTGCCGAAATGATGGTTAAATCTTCCGTCATGGCTTGCGCTATAAGCAGGCGGTCGAAGGGATCCTTATGATGATAGTCTAACTCCGACAAGTGCATTAGATGTGAGGGTGTAATATCCAGGATTTTAAAACTTTTGGACTCCAAATACTCTGGAAAAGCATTAAATCCAATATCAATATTTAGTTTCCTTAAATTTACCTTAATAGCCATTTCCCACAATGAAGCTATGCTGACAAAACAAGAGTTACCAGGATTATCTATTAATTTTTTAGCCTTTTCAGATAATCTATTATCTGCATTTTGAAACCAAAGGACTGCTTGAGTATCTAATAATACTTCCATTACATATAATCCTCAAACTCTGCAAGTGGTTCATCAAAATCATCGGATATCCATATTTTGCCTTTTAGGCTACCATAACCTCTTCCATTTGAAGCTTTCTTGGGCGCTAAGAGTGCTGGAGCATTTTCATTTAAAACTTCTTTGTTATAGCTAATTTTTATTAGATAATCGATATAATCTTCCAAATCTTTGCTCAACTCATCTGGTAGATGTTTTATATCATTTACTAGTTTTGTATTAGCCAGAATCTTCATTTTGATTTTATAATGTTTTAGCGTTATTATCTTTGGTATTCCTTTTTTTAGTTTTTAAAGATTGTTGATTTTCAACTTCAGTTAATAAAAATCTGATATACCGTATTACTTGCTCTTGCTTATCTGAAGGCAATAATTCAATCTTTTTGACTAATTCTTCTGTTGTTGCCATACGATACTAAATTACAAAAACCATACCTATCTACCAAACGCCCATACCAAAAACTTCGGCATGGCATCGGCCCAGGTAGCTACGTTGTGCGAGCCGCCTACCACTTCCAGGTATTGGATATCGGCAGGGCGGGTATATCCTTTGCTTTCCAGTTCTTTGATCAGGTCAACCGTATCATCAATAGAATCGATAATGCCATTTTTATTACGGTCGGCGGTTTCATCCTTGGTGCCGGTTTGCAGCCAGAATTTAAGGGCTGGTTTATCCGTGGTATTCCTGATGATATCATGCATAATGCGGTCGGCATCGGTATACCCTTTATTCAGTTCCTTGCTTCTCCACCAAAATGAGCCGGAGAATACGCCCACTTTATCAAAATCCTGCGGGTTGTTCCAGGCAATATCCATAGCCGAAAGGCCGCCAAGCGAGAATCCGGCGAAAGCCGTAATAGCAAAATCATCAATGCCGGTTTCCTTTTTTAAAGCGGGTAATAATTCGGTAGTGATAAATTGGGTATAAGCCGCTGCTTTTGAGCCACGCAGTTTGGAGTCGGGCCTGTTAGCCGTGCCATACTCCTGCAAACGCTCGTTGTTGGTATGTATGGCCGCAACCAATACCTGTTTGATGCGGTGTGTATTGTATAAGCTCTCTAAGGTATCTTTCAGTCGCAGGTTTTCAACCTCCTGACCATCGTTCAGCAGCATCAGGTTTAGCGGTTCAGTGGGGTCATATTCATCCGGCATTAGTAAAGTGATGATCACTTTTCTTTTTAGCAGGTCGGAGTTAATCGTAATTTCTTGTTCAGTTACATCCATTTTAGTCGTAATCCAGCTCATGTACATCGTCAATCAAAAATATATAAAGGGGGCAAAAATAAGTTTATCAATTTACTTAAATTGCATTTACGGAATAAATTAACTGAATGTTGTCTTTTTAATTCAAAGCAGGTAACTTACAATCATAAAACCACAATAATTTTGACTGAACAATATCACAAATGGTACTCGCAGAAGCTGGGCTTAGACGTGGAAATGCTGGTTTTCGGCGACCGCGGCTACCCGGTTATTTTATTTCCTACATCGCAGGGGCGCTATTTTCAGAATAAAGAGGAGGGATTGATCGACGCCGTGAGCTGGTTTGTGGATGAGGGATTGGTGAAGATCTATTGCCCCGACAGTTTCGACTGGCTCACCTGGTACAACAAAGGTGTGCACCCGGCAGAGCGAGCACGCAACTATAATTTTTATGACCAGATGCTTTATGACGAGTTGGCTCCCTGGGCCATGCACGAAACCGGCGTAGGTAAAGTAGCTACCGCAGGAGCAAGTTTTGGCGGATACCATGCAGCGAACTTCGCCTTCAAGCATCCCGATAGAACCGGGCACCTGTTCAGCATGAGCGGGGCATTTGACATCAAGCAGTTTATGGATGGCTATTATGATGACAACGTATTCTACAACAATCCGGTTGATTTTTTACCGGGGAGCGATAGGTGGGAGCTTTGGCAGATGAATATTATTTTAGGCACCGCCGAACACGACATTTGCCTGGAGGATAATAAAAGGATGTCAAACATATTGACACAAAAAAACATTAATCATTGGCTGGATGTGCGCCCATTTGCAACACACGACTGGCCGATATGGCGGGAGATGTTCCCGCATTATCTGTCCATGATTGGTTAGAGAGTAGAATCAAGAGCCAAGAATCAAGAACCAAGACATAAATTGAATTGAGTAATTAAAACATATACTACGATGAAAAAAATAGGCATTCTTTTTGGGCAGGAAAATTCATTTCCACAGGCTTTTGTTGACAGGATCAACCAAAAAGCAGAGAAAAATATAATGGCTGAATTTGTACGCATCGACAAGGTGATGCAAGCCGAATCACTGGGTTATTCGGTAATAATCGACCGTATATCGCAGGATGTGCCATTCTATCGCGCAGCGCTCAAAAACGCGGCTATGTGCGGCACAGCGGTGATCAACAACCCTTTCTGGTGGAGTGCTGATGAGAAGTTTTTCAACAACGCTTTAGCTGTAAAGATCGGCGTACCGGTACCCAAAACAGTGATCCTGCCATCAAAGGAATTGCCTGATGATACCACTGAAAAATCATTTCGCAACCTGGCTTATCCGCTGGATTGGGAAGGCATATTTAACTATGTAGGTTTCCCGGCTTATATGAAACCATTTGACGGTGGAGGCTGGAAAGAGGTTTACCAGATCACCAGCCTTGATGACCTTTGGGGCAAATACGACCAAACCAAGCAGTATGTGATGATGCTGCAGGAAGAAATTATTTTTGAGGATTACTTCCGTTGCTATTGCATCGGCGGCAAGCACGTACGCATAATGCAGTACGAGCCGCGCAACCCACACCACCTGCGTTATGAGCATGGCAAAGCACCGGCAGCAAAGAAGCTATTGGAAACGGTGAAGGATTACGTGATCAAGCTGAATAAATATTTGGGGTATGATTTTAATACGGTGGAGTTTGCCATCCGCAACGGGGTACCTTATGCCATTGACTTTTGCAACCCTGCCCCTGATGCCGAAGTAACCAGCGTAGGCCAGGAAAATTTTGATTGGGTAGTAGAAACCGCGGCTGACTATGCCATCGAGCGTGCTAAGAAGCAGACGGACGGACGCGACAACCTAACCTGGGGCGAATATGTAAGAACCGGTGCAGCAGGCATTCATCTTTTATCATCAGAGAAAAAGATTGAAAAGAAGGCCGAGAAAAAGGAAGCGACCACAGGAACAGTTGATCATGCCATTACCGCTGAAAAGCCAAAAGCAAAGGCTGCGCCTAAAAAGGTGGTGAAAAAATAACGTTATGGTTATAGAGACACCGAATCAATCTGAAATAGTTCTGAAATATCTGAATGCTAAAACGCCTCTTGATTGGCCTATTATAAAAAGATATCCAGGCTATGA
>Ga0206812_1108_pt2 | contig 16376 bp, 10 predicted proteins | sample Alteio_BWOrgCont_54_FD_152912 | JGI IMG/M metagenome (GOLD analysis project Ga0206812, IMG submission 152912) | Enriched cells from forest soil in Barre Woods Harvard Forest LTER site, Petersham, Massachusetts, United States -... | ecosystem: Environmental > Terrestrial > Soil > Temperate forest >... | reverse complement strand
CGGACATTTTGCGAGTTCAGGATGGACGGCGCGATCGAGTCGTCAACCTCGAGCGAAAAAATAGACTAGTTATATTTTAGTTATATCAGGGGGTACCCCCTCCCCCCTGGTCTTTTGGAATCATGGGGTTAAGAGCCGACTACCACCAAGATCTTTGAGTTTAAAGGACTTATACGCAAAATATTCGAAACGAAGGACTTACGGGAATTTTTTGGGCCGATCAATGACGTGATTCCCTGTGGCTGGGCGAAAGCTAATGGCGGGAGGAAGCACGGGCTGGTTGCGGACTCGGGTTGTTCTGAGAAACCCGTACCGCGGTGAATTTCGTTATTCGAAATTCACCGCGGCAGGCTCACTGTCGGCTGTCCCAGAACTAATACGCGAAGAACGGGCCGGCGGGAACACCTGAAGGTTCGGTCGCTCCATCAATGGCGGTGTACACATTTCGGCCATAGAAGAAGGGCAGACCCCAATCGAAGCTGCAGGGCGAGGTAGTGCAAGCCAGCGGACCAGCCAAGTTGCCGAAGGCCGCATCACCGGGGTTCGCTTGAGTCACGTTGTCGTAATTGTCAACGCTGAAATTTACCGTATTCGACGGTGAGCCCGAAGAGGCCACGTTGGTTGCCGAATAAGCCGTAGTTGTTGGCGGGCAATACCAGGTGTCGACGTCGCTGCAAATGTTCGGCGAGTTGTTGATCTGCGGAAAGAAATAGCCGTTTGAACCGCTATCAAGGAAGCTGGCCGTAAAAGCTTGGCCACCAAAATTAGTGGTGAAGTTATCTACGCCCCCGGTTAGCGGGAACACGGTCGCCGACCCCAGACCATTGTTTGTCTCTGTGCCTATACCGAAAACCATGATCCCGTTCACGGTAGGCGCGACGTCGCTAACCGCGTCCAACTCGAGAATCACGCCGTTGTTGTCGACGGGAAAGTTAAACACGGGATTGGTAACTTGGATATTAGGTGAGAGGGTGTCGCCGCAGAGCGCGCCACAAGATATCTGTGTTTCGGTGCAGCCGCCACCGGAGCCGCAGAAGTAATACACGGGCACCTGGCCACCCGGATTCGCGACTGGGTCACACGCCAAGCCGCAGTCGAAAGGTTCTGGCCCCACACCCAAGATGCCGTTTGCTCCCAAGGTCGCCTGCGTGTCCTCATTTTGTCCCGCGCCGTTGTCGGAGCACGAGTTCGGTATGCCAAAGCTCGGATTCGCGATAATTTGAATGGAAGTCGTGGGTGCCGACTCGTCGCCTAAGAGGATATTGGCCGGCGCCACGGCTCCCCATAGAAACGAACCATCCAGGAAACTGATGCAGTCATAGAGCGTGTCGCCGTTGCTGGTGTACGCCCCAAGCGAAGCCGCGACCTGCGAGGTCAGTTGAGAGCCCAACACTCTGAGACCGTACGATCCGGTATCCACGAGAATGTTGGGGATAGTCTGACAGGAGGCAGTGCCGACGGTGCCGCAGATCTCGACGCTCACAAAAGCTCCGTTAGGATAGATCGTGGTCGGAGCCAAGGGTCCGCCGTTGACTGTGATAGGCACGCTGTTAGTCGCTCCCGGAGGTGATAACGTGATCGGCAGCGAGGCGGTCACTGTCGAACTGGCTATGGATGTCGCCACAACCGTTGCAATCGAGGTGACAGTTATCGGGTTCGGCGCGGTATAGGTCACCGAGGTGGTGGTCTGAGCGCTCAACTTGCCGAGGCCAGTGAGCGACCAACTCACGCCGTCATTGGTGCTGTCATTGGTGACGGTGGCAACGATATTCAGGGTTTGGCCACCTGTAAGGGTTGCGCTCGTGGGCGAGAGCCCAATCGTAACTGCGAGGCCAGACGGCGTTCCACTGCTGCCACATCCCACTAGAATTCCGAGGGTTCCCACCAAAACCAAGACTAAGAAGCTGCGCACACTGTCCTCCTTATTGTAATGCGTCGACGTTGACGCCCTGCGGAACCAGGGCCGGAGCGTAAGCTCTGCCAAAATACGCACGCATGTGGCCGCCGTTTTGGAAAACGAAATTGGGTTGCTGGATGCTGACTGGCCGATGGCCTAACTGGTGCTCTCGCTGTGCTTTTGCGGCCTGCGAAAACTGGTCGAAGTACGTCCCGAGAAGCTGCGCCATGCTGGGGATAATCTGTCCCTGCCAGACGACGGCAAAGACCTTCCCCGCCGGAGAAACATATTCTTTTATGACAGTCTTGGCTGGGGCAGTGATCTCATGGACGGTGTAAGCCGGGGTCTGCGTGGTTTTCAGGCTGCCTTTTATCTGAGCCTGATCTGCCTGGACCGTAGTGGCGTCGCCGCCCAATGCGGCTAGTGCGGGGATAGAAAGCGTCAGCATCAGGAGAACAATTCCCATCCACGAGGTTCGTGACACCGAGTGGCGTGGCAGTGGGATACGAGAGGTTGATTTCATGTGACTCACTCCGCTCTTTGTAGTGCGCAAGACCAGCACGCGGTTCGTTTGCTCAAACACACCAGATGGCGATAAGTTGCGCTTGACTGTCAGTTTTGCATCGCGGTTCTCAAAAAGTGAGAAATTCCCCACGTATACGCCATAACGCCAAACGCGGCAGACGGGAGTGGACGCCCGATTTAACCAGCCAGATTTAAGACATTCTATCTCTTTTTGCTGGATTCGCTATGTAAAGGCTTGTAAAGCGCTTTACTATTCGCATTCCTCCGAGCCAGTGGTTGTGCGCGGATTGTGCATCAGCCATCTACTTTGCGCTGCCCACCAGTTTTTCCACGTCGGTCATCTCTTTGGGCACACTGGAAGACAGGATTTCGGGGCCATTGTCGGTGATCAGGATAGTGTCTTCAACGCGGAAGTGCATCTGCTTGTCGGGGAACTCGACGATGGGTTCGACTGTGACCACTTGGCCAGCTTTCACCGGGCCTGTGGGATGTTCCACGTCGTGAGTGGCCAAGCCTACGAAGTGTCCGGGGAAACCGTACCACTGATTGGCGATGCCATTTTTTTCAAATACGGCCTTGCCGGCGTCGGCGACTTGCTCGTAGGTGTTTCCGGGCTTGAGCAGGGCAATGGACGCCTTTTGCGACTCAAGATCGACGGCATACCACTTGGCCTGCTCAGGCGTGAACTTGCCGCTGATGTTGAAAGTGCGAGTAATGTCCATGGTCATGTGATCGAGATCGGCGGCGAAGTCGAACACTACCAGTTCATTCGGCTGGATCTGGCGGCGGTCGTTGAAATAATGCCAGGTGTTGATGTTCTCGGCCGAGCCGACGATGGCCGGGTAAGCCCAGCCCTGAGCGCCACCATTGCGAAAGACATACGCGGCTTGAGCTTCGATCTGATACTCGTACATCGGGGGGTGGGCGTGCTCGATCGCCTGCTTGATTCCTTCGGCGCTAAGCTTGCCATTGCGCCGGAGCACTTCTATTTCCTGCGCAGTTTTGATGTTACGCATATCATCGATGAACCCCGTCGCGTCGCGCTGGTGAGCGGCAGGATAACGCTCGGCCAGTTTCTTTAAGGCGGCACGGTCGCCGGGGGTGGGGTCGCCATAAGGATTCGAATAATCGGCGGCGTAATCGCGGCCAACCTCGATGCGCGCGCCGTCGGCCTTGTCAGGAAAGGTCAGGCGCAACCAAAGATCGCTCTCCTTGCCTAGAGCGAACGCCAGGATGCCATCCAAGGTATCGAGCGGCAACACGTCCTTGAAGCCAAATTTTTTCTGCTCTTCTGGCGTCATGGAAAGCAAGTTAGCGCCGTAGACTTGCTTAACGCGTGGACTCTGCTGCGGTTCAAAGATCGTGGTGTCGCCGTTGCTGGCGTCCATGACCAAGATTGCGCCGGGATCACCGAGGCCGGTGAAGTAGAAGAAATCGTTGTCCTCGCGATAGTGGTTGGCTTCGGGAAGAACGGTACGCGCAAACAGGATCAGATGGCCGGTCTTAAGTTGTTTGGCGAGGTCCTGCCGACGTCGCACAAATTCCTGCTGACCTCCCAGGTCGTTGATCACAACCGGATCGGTGTATTGCGCCAAAGCCGGCGCAGCGAAAAGCGAAATCACCAGACACGAAATTAGAAATGCGGGGCCGATAGCTTTCACATTTTCCTCCTGAGAGTCGCGAGTTTGACGTCGATTTATCGAGGCGACAAGTTGGTTATTAATCTGTATCGGTGTATTCCGTAACTTCCGGAATTTCGCTAATCACAATCGGCTCGATCTTGTTCAAGCGCAGATGCTCGTTGAGTTGCGGGAGCCAGTTGGTCTGAAGATGATTCCACTCTGCAAGGCGCAGCTTCAGCGCTTGGCTCGATTCGTGATATAGAGCGCTGGCTTGGGAGGGCGCGGCGCGATCTCCGCTTTCGACGACTCCCAGGGCGGAATTCAGGCCAGTACTGGCTTTTTCCAATCCCATTGCGCCGTTCGCGGAATTCTCGCCGTCGGCCAGGATCTTCCCGATTTCAGCTTCGAGTTGTGACGCCGCAGTTTTCAGGTCGGCATGACCGTCGCCGAGTTTCTGCTTCAACACGGAGAGTTGTTTCTGCGCCGACTTGATTTCGGTAAGAGCTTTTTGGCCGGTGACAGCTTCGGCGAAAATCTGCCGGCCCAATTCTAATTGTTGCTCAAGATCGTGAGGAGTTGCGGGGGATCGCGGATCCATCACAATTTTCAGCGGCTGATCGAAGGACTTTCCATCGACGGTCAAGCGAACCTGGTACGTCCCCGGGATTGCGCGCGGACCCTTTGGGGATCGCGGCTCGTCGTCGCTCATGTCGTCGCTTGAGTTAGCTCCGGGCGCGCCCCAGGCAAGGTTCCAAATGAAGCGATGCATGCCGGGAGTCGTTTCCACCGCTGGTGGTTTTGGGAACCAGCGCTCCGCGATGGGAAGCGGAGGATGCTGCGGCGGTTTTGGGTCGTCGGAAGAAAACCTGCGAACAAGATTTTGTTTCTTGTCGAAAATCTCGAGCTTGATGTGCGCTGCCGTGCTCTTGAGTGAGTAATCAATCACGGCGCCATCGGGCGGATTTTTCGCCGTCGGCTCTTCGGGCGGTAATGGAGAACTGATAAAGGCATCGTTGTCTATACGGACGGCTGTGGCCGGACGATAAAGCCAAGGTCCCTCACTTTTAATGGCATCGTGGACCTGCCGCAGTGGCGTAATGTCGTCGAGAATCCAGAAAGCGCGCCCGTGGGTCGCAACCACGAGGTCATCTCCGTGAATGACCAGATCATGGATGGCCGCTGTGGGCAAATTAAGCTGCAACGGTTGCCAGTGATCGCCGTCGTCGAATGAAATGTAAACCCCGAGTTCGGTCCCGGCAAAGAGCAAGCCGCGGGTCTGTGGATCTTCGCGAACCGCCCGCACGAATGAAGATGCTTCGATGCCATCGCTGATCAGTTGCCAGGTCGCGCCGTAATCCCGGGTACGGTAGATAAACGGTTTCTGATCATCAAGACGATGTCGATCTACTGCGGCGTAGGCTTCGGCGGGATCGAAGTGCGAGGCTTCGAGAAGCGATATCTTGCTCCAATCCCCGAGGCCGTTCGGGGTGACGTCTTTCCAGGTTTTGCCGGCATCTCGCGTCAGGTGAATCAGGCCTGTATCGCTGCCCGCCCAAATCAAATCTCCCTTCAGGCTCGAAGCAGCGATGGAATATACGACACCATATCCTCGTTGCTTTGCGTTATCAACCGTGGTTGCGCCCTCGGGCTTCTTGTCGCCGGGATGCACCGTCGATCCGGTGAGATCGGGGCTGATGATTTCCCAATGCAGCCCGCCATCGAGCGTCTTCATGACATACTGTGAGCCCAGATAAAGTGTTTGCTTGTCGAACGGAGAGATCAGCAGCACGGGCGTCCAGGGATCGCGGTATTTGCGATCGTTGATTTCGACACCAAAAGTCGGCAGCGGCCAGGGTGAAATGTTCTGGCTCAGGGAAGTTCGAACATCGAAACGGGCAACGTCTCCGTAGATGCCGCTGACGTAGAGGATGTTCGGATTTTTTGGGTCGGGCGCGATGTATCCGCTCTCGCTGCCGGCGACTGGAAACCAGTCGCGCGGCGTGATCAATCCCATATCGCCGCGACTGCGCACGGCCGCGCTTCCGGTGTCTTGCTGTGAACCGTAAACCACATAAGGAAACTGATCGTCCGTGATTACGTGGTAGAACTGCGCGGTAGGCTGGTTGTACCACGAGCTCCAGGTCTCACCGTAATTGAGGCTGATGCTCGTGCCCTGATCGGTGGCGAGAACCATGCGAGAAGAATCTTTGGGATCAACCCATATTTGATGGTAGTCGTCTCCCCCCGGCGCGCCGCGAAGAACAGAAATAGTTTTGCCGCCATCTTCGGAGCGGAATAGCGCAACGTTCGGCACATAAAACACGTCGGGATTATTCGGGTCGATCGTTATGTTCCCGAAGTACCATGCGCGGTTGAGCAATCTGCGGTCTTCATTCTGCAGCGCCCAAGTGTCGCCTCCATCGTCGGAGCGATAGAGTCCGGGCTTCTTCGAGGCGCTGATGATCGCGTATACCCGCTTGCCATCGGGTGAAACCGCAACCGCCGCACGGCCCCAATCGCCCTCGGGCAATCCATTACCGTTGAGGCGCGACCACGATTGACCACTATCTTGCGAGCGAAAGAGACCGCTGCCGGGCCCGTCGATCGGCGGGTATGCGCTCCATGGCGGACGATGACTTCGCCACGTAGTGGCAAATAGAATTCTTGCGTTTGCGGTGGCGATAGCTAGATCGGCGATCCCGGTCTCAGGTCCCTGGTCGAGAACCTTTGTCCACGTGGCTCCGCCATCAGTTGATTTATAAACTCCGCGCTCGTTGTTCGGTCCATAAGCGTGCCCGAAGGCGCCAACGTAAACGATGTTCGCATTCTGAGGATCCACGACAATCCGGCTGATCTGCCGGGAGTCGCGAAGTCCAACGTTGGTCCAAGTTTTGCCCGCGTCGGTGGATTTATAAACACCGTCGCCAGAAGACAGATTGGACCGAATATCAGACTCGCCCGTGCCAGCGTAGATGGTCTTGGGATCGGACGGAGCAACCGCGAGCGCCCCAATCGAAGCGATCGGTTGACCGTCGAAAATCGGTTCCCAGGTGATGCCGGCGTCCGGAGTTCGCCAAATGCCGCCATCCACTGCGCCAAAATAAAAAGTGGTTGAGCTTCCGGGAATCCCTGACACCGCGATCGCCCGACCGCCGCGGAAGGGTCCGATCAACCGCCATTGCAGACCACTGTAGAGTTCGGCGGGAATCGTCTGCGCGGCGGCGGATGTCAGAATAACGAAACAAACTAAAGTGGCAAGCGAATGCCGAAACCCGATAGCGAACTTGTTCACCTGGCTGGTCCTCTCCACGGAAACAGTTAGTGTAGTTGAAATTGTGAAACTTGCCAGAGTGGTTGTTGCATCCAACCTGAAAGTCGCGAAGATTTTATACAGGACCAGACCATGACGGAACCAACAGTCGATGTATTGTGCAAGAACTGCGGCCAGACCTTTACAGCATTCCTGGACCGGATGGCGGAACAGAATGCCGAGGTGACTTGTCCGTCCTGCAAAGACAACGCAAATGTTCCCCCGAGCAGCGCGCCGCCTGGGGCAAGGAATTAGCTCTCAGATTGTTATCGGCCTCACCCACGCGATCCGGTCTGTTTACTGACGCAATTGACCCTTTCGCGCCACTTGCTAAACCAATCTCTATTTGACGGGAAGGTAAAACGCTTCTGGAGCTGGCCGGTACACGCGAATCATCCACAATGGTCGCCGGAGGTTGCCGGGACCGGGTGCCGCGCGACTCATTTGCAGCCAGCGACGATACTCTTCATGAGCCCGGTTAGTGTCCACGAAAACATCCCCGTATCGATCTTCCGTGCGGGCCTTGCTCACCGTAACTTTTTGATGCCAGCAGTGCTGCCCGCTAATCGGATCGGGCTGAACCGGGAAGGTCAGGTTCTGATGCACGCCTGCGTCTTCCCAGTGAATGCGCGATGAATCGGGGTCGTCGCTATCGAATGGTTGAATACCATGGATAGTTCGCATCATCCACTTGCCGGGCTCGGTTTGTTTCAGATCAACCAGCGCGGTCGACCAGCGTTCACCGCCAAAGTCTTCTTTCAAGCGCCAACGCCCGAGATGATGTGAGCAAGCAATGACGCCAGGCCGCATTCCCTCCGTGGCCCAGACCCTGTCGATAAAATAGCCGATCGCGGTTTGAACTCGCACCAGGTCGCCGGTAACAACGCCCAGGCGTTCCGCGTCTTCGTGATGCATCCAGACGGGATTCTTGTGGGAAATTTCGTAGAGCCACTTCGCGTTGCCCGACCGCGTATGGATAAGGGTCGGCAAACGAAAAGTGGGAAGAAGAAGCATCTCGCCTTTGGCGGCGTCGATATTGTCGCGATGGACGTGGCTCTTGATATAGCCAGGAATCGAATGCTCCGGCCAGTGCCAGTCTTTCAGCGTTTTCGAATAAAATTCCAATTTGCGCGATGGCGTTGGAAAACCTGCGACGGGGTTGCCATCGATCTGAATTCCGATTGAAGCTCCGTTCTTTTTGACTACATGTGTGACAGGATCGACCGTACTCCCCTGCAATTCTTCCGGCTTCAGAACTTTGCGATGTAACTCGTAAACATTGTTTTCGACCAGGAACGCGCCATATTTGCGCATATAGTCAAGCGGGTTGAGCCCTTCATTCGCGGCTGCTTGCGGCAACCCCGGAACACTGTTCTCAAAAATCCAACGGTAATACTCGTCGATCCTGATCTTCTCTCCCGGGCGATAAGGCGATTCAAAATAGCGGCGAATTCCCATCGATCCATCGGGATCGACGCGCCATGAAAGCTCGATCCAGAATTCGTCTTCTTCCCAAACTTCTCCCAATCCCGCTTCGCGATGCGCTTCGTAAGTGAAATTGAATTTCTTGCCCTGCTTCTCTAACGCCAGACGCAGCACGGGTTGGCGAAACCCAATCCAGCGGGCGGCGTGAGTCTCCTGGCTCATTAAATCGTGACGCTCGGAAGCATGGCCCATGGGCAGCACATAGTCGGCAAACCACGCGGTCTCGCTCCAGGTGGGAGTCAAGCAGACATGCCGCCCAACTTTGCTTTCGTCGGTCAGCGCCTCGATCCAGCTCAGGCCGTCAGGATTGGTCCACACCGGGTTATAAACGCGCGAAAAGTAAACGGCGAGCTTGCCCCTGCCTTCTTTCAAAAAATGCGGCAGCAGGTAACTCATCTCGAAAAACGCCAGCGGATACTCACGCGCCCACATCAATTCATTCCACGCGTTGGGCGGTGGCGGCATCATCGGGGGTGTGGGAATGTACTTGTTCCAGGCGCTGGGAGAAGTTCCGCCCGGAGTTCCCACTGCTCCTACGAGAACGGCCAGAAATTCCAGTGCGCGCGCCACTTGCCACCCACCCAGATTGCCCGCGGCCGCGTTTCGCCAGACGTGCGTGCTCAACCTGGAGCCGGCACGGCCAACCTCTCGCGCGACTTCGACAATCGTGTCAGCATCCGCACCCGATTCTTTCGCCGCAAACTCAGGCGTGTACTTCGCGTAGGTTTGCTTCAACACTTCCAGAAAGGTCTCGAACGTCTGCGGCTTGGAGGAATGCTCCTCGCGCAGATATTCTTCCCAGTTCACCCAGAGGCGCACAAACTCCCGATCAAAAAGATTCTCCTGAAGCAATATGTTGGCCATCGCCAGGAGCAAAGCTGATTCACTCCCCGGCCAGGTTGAAAGCCAGTAGTCAGCCTTCGACGCTGTATTCGAAAGCCGAGTGTCGATGACGCACACTTTGGCCCCATCCATTTTGCCGTCGATGATTCGTTGCGCATGGGGATTAAAATAATGTCCAGCCTCAAGGTGCGAACTCAGTAGAAGAATGAAGCGGGCGTTCGAGTGATCGGGCGAGGGCCGGTCAAAACCGTGCCAGAAGGCGTACCCAGTGCGGGCTCCCGCGGAGCAAACGTTGGTGTGGCTGTTGTGTCCGTCAATTCCCCAGGCGTGGAGCACGCGCTGGTTGTAAATGAGTTCGTGTCCTGGCCGGCCGACGTGGTACATGATTTCGTTCTTCCGGCCTTCTTGCAAAGCAAGCCGAATCCGCGACGCCACGTCGTCCAAAACCTCGTTCCAAGTTACGCGCTCCCACTTCCCTTCTCCGCGTTTGCCGGTTCGCCGCAAGGGATACAGAATGCGTTCCGGATCATTGATCTGATTGAGCGTCGCCGGACCTTTCGCGCAGTTGCGTCCGCGGCTACCCGGGTGGGCGGGATTGCCCTCGAACTTCTGCACCCGCATCTTGTCCTTGTCGACATAAGCCAACAGTCCGCAGGCAGCTTCGCAATTGAAGCAAATAGTTGGAATCAGCGAGTAATGCTTCTCGACTTTCTTCGGCCACTGGGTGGCATCGTACTCGGTCCAATCATCCCAACGATCGGACGGCGGGTAACTTGAGAGTCCTCCCGCAGGCTCGTCCAAGTCCAACGCCTGCGGGTTCAGAGGAAGCGGATCTTTCATAGATTATTTGTCAACTAAGTGGAACGGATTGCCCCGCCTTTACCCACAGTTCTTCGAACCACCACAAACCGGCAAGCGCCAGCACCGCGGCGGCAACGGCAAACACGGGCGCCATTGGGACCGCAGACACTACCACAAGCCCGGCGAAGAGAATCGGAACAATCAAACCTATGCCAACCACGAGTCCCCAGAAACGTCCGCTAAGGCGCCCGGTAATCAGCGCTCGGGTGGCCAGCCTCACATCTTCGCTGACATGAGGCAGTGAGATTTCCCCCATATTCATCGCGAGGCTGACAATCAGTGATCCCAAAAGTATTCTCAACGTCGGATTAAGAACATCCGAAGCCGCGCCCACGACAATGGCTACGATCAATATGGTCGCTGAACCAGCGACTAAAGCTTGCACCAACAAATGCCATAAGAAGAGCGGGCTCTGCCACAAGTCACGGCCTTTCGCCTGGGCAAAAAGAAACGCCGAGTAGCACGCGCTCGCCACCGCGAACCCAGCGGCAATCCATTGCAAGGCCGGTGGTACCCTGCCGAGGACAATCCCGCACAACAACCAAGCGGTTGCAAGCGCGCCGTAGCCAATCAAGAAGTAACTTCCAATTACAAGCCAGGAGCGGAAGTTCGGCTTGGTAATAAGGTAAAAGAAACGATCGGGACGCTTGAGGTCGAACACGAGCAAAGCGGACGTTACCGCGAGTCCGACTAAAGCGATGACGGGGCAAACGATGTTGAATAGCATCGAGCTTTGACCAGACAAACTCGACAGAATAGCCGCGACGAGCAACGCTCCTGCCGCAATCGCTTTGGTCCAAAGATAGGCCGCAATCTTCCAGCCCCAGGGTGGGGGATGGGGCACGTCATAGACTTCGCGTGCCAGCGCGCCAGCCAGATTGATTTCGGTGTCCGTCCCCTTGTCAGCCTGTTTGTCCCGGCGGTCCGACCAGAGATACGTGTCCTCTCGCGACAGCCGCGTTGGCTCAAGCAGGTCGCCTTCAATGCCAACATAAAAAAGTTTGGGCTGCGTGCCTTTTTGCGGCTTGCGTACCGAAACTTTCCGAGTAGCTACAACGCGGGCAACGTTGCTGCCGGGATCGTCGAGGTCACCAGCGAGAATGGCCTGCGTGGGACAGACGATCACACACGCCGGCTCGATGCTCTTCTCCACGCGATGCGCACAAAAATTGCATTTGGCCGCAGTGTTGGTATTGGGATCGATATAGAGAGCGTCATACGGACAAGCCTGCATGCAAGCTTTGCAACCGATACAACGCCGGTTATCGAAATCTACAATGCCGTCCGCCCGCCGGTACAAAGCGCTGGTGGGACAAATCGTAGTGCACGGAGACTCGTCACAGTGGTTGCATCGCATCACCCCGAAGTGTCGCGAAGTATGCGGGAACTCGCCTTTCTCGATGTGCTTTACCCATGTCCGAAACACACCTACCGGCACCTGATGTTCCTCTTTGCACGCGACCGTGCATGCGTGGCAACCGATACATCGGTCCTGATCGATGACAAATCCGTATCGCATCTATTGGCGTCTATTCTCCGTAAAGCTCGAAAGGGATTCAGCTTCGACATCATAGCTGATCCCCCGGCGGAGAAGGCGTGGGTATCCTTGTTCGCAACCCCACTGTGCAAGATCCTATGCTTCGGGAGAAGCCGCAGCAGACTGGACGACGCAACGTCAATTTTCGCGGCGGTAATAGCGATTATTCCCATCATGATAAACTGTAGCTCCGCACGCCGGAGAGGTGGCCGAGTGGCTGAAGGCGGCGGTTTGCTAAACCGTTATACGGGCTAACACCTGTATCGGGGGTTCGAATCCCCCCCTCTCCGCCATACAGTCTGAAGTGAAGAGAAATCCGCCTGGATTATTCCGCGAATAACAAGATATCGCCGCAATTCGGCGGATTGTCGTCCTAAACCGGACCTGAGAAAGTCTCATCCTCCACACCATCGGCGAGGGTCGCCGCCTTTATCTCTGGACCGCCGGCTGGCAGTTTGGTTTTGACCGCACGCATCAGGCGAACGCGATGCGATCACAAAGCGACGATGCGGCGAGAGCGATTTGGCTTTTGCGAAGCAACTGCTGTGGAAGCTTCCCCGAGGAGCGTTTCTGGCCAAACAAGTACTGGCGTTCGGTGGTACGCGCGGCTCCTTTGCGGAAGGCTGCAACGATCATGGGACTTACCGCGACAGCCGCTTTATGCCTTCTTGAATAGCCCGCTCCGGAAGAGCAGAAAAACCAAAAATGAATTCATTCTTCGGCGATTGTGTAAGGTAATAGCCGTCTGCGCTCACCAACTCCACCTTGTTTTGCATAGCTCGCCGCATGACACCCTTATCGTCGAACCGTACCATCGCGTGCATTCCAGCGGCGTCCCCCATCACGTGCGCCCCGTCGCCAAAATGCTTCCACAAGGAATCTAGCAGCGCTTCTCGGCGCAAGCCGTAGAGTCGCCTCATCCTTCTGATATGCCGCTCCATGTGGCCTTCGGCGAGGAACCTGGCGAGCGCCGCCTGTTCGAGCATCGGGCTCTGTGTATCGGCGAGCGACTTCGCTCGTTTAAAAAAAGGCACGAGCGATGGCGGCGAAATAATGTAACCAATTCGCAGGCCGGGAAACATCACTTTTGAGAATGTTCCGACGTAAATGACCGCCGCTCCACTCGCCGTCCCCTGCAAAGATGGCAACGGGGAGCCGCTATAGCGATATTCGCTGCAGTAGTCATCCTCGACGATCACGGCGCGAGAGTGCTTCGCCCACTCGATAAGCTCCAGTCGCCGTCCCAGTGACATCGAGACACCAGTCGGATATTGATGGGAAGGAGTGACGTAGACAAGCCGCGTCTTTCGATCAAGCCCCCGGACAACCACTCCGCTCGCATCGATCGGAAGCGGTCGCAAGCGTGCGCCATAGGCGGTGAACACGCGCCGTGCGCCCTGATATCCTGGGTTCTCGAAACCCACCTCGTCGCCGGGCTCGATCAGAAGCCGGGCAGACAGATCCAGTCCCTGCTGCGATCCGCCGACAATAATGATTTGCTCGGGCACGCAGCGAACTGCCCTGAGCCGGCTGACATAGTTGGCGATTTCCGCGCGCAATCCCTCGTCGCCAGCGGATCGTTCGAGGTAGTCGAAAGCCGCAGGCGCCAGTCTCCGCAGCTGTTGACCCATCAATCTCCGCCAAAGCGCGATAGGAAAATGCTCGCGATCGGGAGTGCCTGCTGAGAAGCGAATTACCCCGCGCCCGCTTGAGACCGGTCGCCAGTCTTCCGTGAGCCCGGCGCCGTAGCGAGACAGCCTCACGCGAACTTCGCCCGAAGCTTTGTCGGAGTTAGCGCGCCGTGAGAGCACAAGATTGTCGGGTAGTTCCCGGCATACGAATGTTCCTGAACCTGGTGCGGTCTCCAGATAACCCTCGGACATCAACTGGTCCCAAGCTTCTGAGACGGTGCCGCGGGAAATCGAAAGAGAGGCGGCTAGTTCGCGAGTGGAAGGCACACGTTCGCCGGCGCGGAAACGTCCCGTGAGAATGGCCTCGCGCCATTGTTCGTAGAGCTGCCGTTGGAGGGGGATTGAAAGCTTGCGATCGATGCCTGTGGCGAAATGCATAAGAATAACTGGACCACTCAAGAATACAAGAAGTGGCTCTTCCAGTCAGCCAGCTCATTCGCTAGACTTGAAGTCGTTATGCAGGCAATCGCTCCCACAAGTCATACGCAGGTGCGTCGTCACCCCGAGCGGGCAGTTTACGACCTCGAGCAGATTCACTCCATCCTCGATCAAGGTTATATCTGCCACCTTGGCTTCGTCGTTGACGGTCAACCCTTTGTGATCCCGACCGCTTACGGACGTTCGGGCAATCAAATTTATGTTCATGGATCGGCGGCCAGTCGAACGCTTCGCTCCCTGGCTGGAGGGATCAAGGTTTGCGCTACTGTCACTCTGGTCGATGGCTTCGTCCTCGCCCGATCCGCTTTCCATCACTCCATGAACTACCGTTCCGTTGTCATCATCGGAAAAGCGCACCTTGTAACCGATCCTAAGGATAAGATGGAAGGGCTTCGTTGTCTCACCAACCATCTGGTGCCAGGGAGGTGGGAAGAGGTTCGGCCACCAAACGAAACCGAAATGATCAAAACCAGCCTTCTGTCACTGCCGCTAAACGAAGTGTCCGCGAAGGTGCGTTCCGGCCCACCGCTTGACTTGGAAGACGATTACCCGATCCGTGTTTGGGCAGGGGTTGTGCCGCTCCGCGCTCAAGTGGGAGAACCTATCGCAGACCCTCACGCATTGCCAGGAATTCCGGTGGTGGACAAGGGTAGATTTGATCGTGGGCTCACGGATTCGCCAGTCGCGCAACGCTTATGACAACTGCTTCGCCGCCTCCAGCTACCGTGGATGTTTCCGCTCCTGTTCCGGCAGCGGCAACGGCGGCTTTTCGCATCCTGGCCGCGGTCACTGTCTGCCACGTGCTCAACGACATGGTGCAGTCGCTGCTGCCCTCGATCTATCCCATCCTCAAAAGCTCGTTCAGGCTCAACTTCGGACAGATCGGCCTGCTCACGCTCACCTATCAGGTCGTCGCCAGCCTGCTTCAGCCGTTGATCGGTCTCTATACCGACCGCCATCCCATGCCTTACGCGCTGACGTTCGGCATGTGTCTGACGCTGGCGGGAATCGCCACCCTGGCCATTGCGCCAACCTTTGGCCTGCTGCTGGGGGCCGCGGCCATCGTCGGCGCGGGCTCGGCCATCTTTCATCCTGAATCGTCGCGCATCGCCCGCCTCGCTTCCGGCGGACAGCATGGACTTGCCCAGTCGCTCTTTCAGGTGGGCGGCAACACGGGAAGCGCCGTCGGGCCGCTGCTGGCGGTGTTCATCGTGCTGCCGCAGGGTCAGCATGGAATCGCATGGTTCTCCATCGCGGCCATCGTAGGAATCTTCATTCTCTATCGCGTCGGGAAATGGCGGTCGCACCATCTTTCGCACGCCACGCCGACCCATGCACAGATTGAGTCCCACCATCATCTGCCTCGCCGCACCGTCATTGCCGCGCTTTGCATCCTGGCGGCGCTCATCTTCTCCAAGTATTTTTATCTCGCCAGCCTTACCAGCTACTACACCTTCTATCTCATCAGCCGCTTCGGCGTGTCGGTGCGCAGCGCGCAGTTGCATCTGTTCGTGTTTCTGGGCTCCGCGGCTGCGGGTACGTTCTTCGGCGGACCCATCGGCGATCGCATCGGCCCCAAGTACGTGATCTGGGGCTCGATTCTCGGCGTGCTTCCCTTCACGCTGTTGTTGCCGCATGCCAATCTCTTCTGGACCGGCATCCTCTCTGCGATCATCGGCTTTGTCATCGCCTCGGCGTTCTCGGCCATCCTGGTCTACGCCCAGGAACTGATGCCCGGCCGCGTGGGCCTGGTTTCCGGCATCTTCTTCGGCCTCGCATTCGGCGTGGCCGGCATCGGAGCCGCGGTGCTGGGCCGCGTCGCCGACATGACCAGCATCATCTTCGTCTATCGCGTATGCGCCTGGCTTCCGGCCCTTGGCCTGCTCACTGGCCTGCTACCCAATCTGGACCGGCAAAGGTCATGAGAAGCCGCGAAAGTTTCATCAGCAATCTGGAGGTCTCATGATCTCGCGACGGCGGTTCTTCAAAGTGGGCGGTGCAGCGGCGGGAGCAGCCGTGGCTCATCCCCTCCTGGCAGCTCAGGCAACAGGGAAGTCTGACGAGTCTTCCCTGCCGCCGTCTCTGGCGCGCTTGAAGTCGCGGAAGAGTGAAGCCGTTCCCATCACTCGCGAGGAGCGGCACGTGCGCCAGGAGCGTGCTCGCAAGC
>Ga0206812_1085_pt2 | contig 16541 bp, 15 predicted proteins | sample Alteio_BWOrgCont_54_FD_152912 | JGI IMG/M metagenome (GOLD analysis project Ga0206812, IMG submission 152912) | Enriched cells from forest soil in Barre Woods Harvard Forest LTER site, Petersham, Massachusetts, United States -... | ecosystem: Environmental > Terrestrial > Soil > Temperate forest >... | reverse complement strand
AGCCTGCCGGTATTGAGGCCACCGCGGTGGTTGTTGAGGTGGCGAAATGATCTCCACCCTTCCCAGTCTTGCATTCCCGTGGATGACAAAGTTTGCGCAAACGGCCAAGGAGGCCCGCGAGGCGGGGTTGGCCATGGTCGTGGCGGGACCGCCTCAAAGTGGCAAGACGCACCTTCTGAAAATCGAGCGCAAATCCATGTATGCGACTGACCAGGAAACATTCTTCCTGCGGTTGCAGCGGGAGACCGACGCCCTCAGGCTATTCCAAGTGCTGCTCCTCAATACGGGGGACAGTGTCATGCCACGGGACTGGCGGCTCCACAGCTTGAGCTGTGTGGCCTCGCTGTTCGCCAGACGGCTGCGGTTTGCCAATAAAGGATTGGTCATCTTGACCAACTGTCAGGGTGCAGATCGCGAGTTCTTCAATGTGCTCTTCGACGTGATGGCGCAGTTGCGGGAATGGCGGCATCCATGCGGTCTCATTCTGGCTGGCTCCGGCGACATCACCGATCTGCAGGACCTCACGGGCGACAGGGCAGCCAGCGTGCGGCAGTACGTTGCGGTCCCGGCGCTGAGTCACGGCGACATCGCGGCCTGCTTCAAGGCTTGGTGCAACGAAGAGGGGGCGGATCTTGCCCAGCGCGCGAAGTCCGAACCGGATGCCATTGAGGTGATCGACTTGGTTGCCAAGTCGACATTGGGCAACATCAATCGCGTCGGGCAGTTCGCGGACCTCAAGAATCGGAAGTTTCCTGACATGGCCTTCACGCCTCAGTTGGTGAGACAGGTCTACGCGGAAATGCGCGTAGGAGGTGACCCCAAGAAATAACTTAACTTCGGGGTGTTAGCCCCGTATTTAGGGTGGGAGTGAAAACTCTCACCCAGATCAAAGCCGCCAGCACCAAAGGGTTGTTGGTGGCTTTTGGACGCCAGGAGGGCGCACCTGAAGACACTTGGTGCCTCCTCTTTGATGCCGGCAGCGTGGCGACGATCGCACGGGCCGGGCGTGAAGTAGTTTTCACGGCGCGGGAAGTTACTGCTCCGACCTTCAATCCGCACCTGCATTGGGTCGTGACGTTGCTTTTCCGCACCGAGACGGGCGCAGAGGGCGCTGAGTCAGCCCTGCATAAGCTGCGGCCAGCGGAATTTTTTCAGGGCGATGACCTCACTGGAATCATCGCTCATTGCGGCCACAGCTTTCAGTCTGTTGGGGTTCCTGCTTTTGCACTCGAATCCATCGCAAAACGAAGAGGACTTACGCTGACCCTCGTTTCAGCAGAGGACAGCCAACGCTCCGGACATCGCCAAGAATCCAGCATGGTTACCTTACGTATCCCCCGCCGCCGCCTTCGCTAACGATCTTTCTGGACCGGGAGATATTCCGAAGCGGCTTCCTAGCTACGCCACGGTCAGTGGCAAGACAGGGCAGGTTGAGGACTCCATTTCTGCCTCGCTGAAGGAATTGCACGAGCGCGATTTTAAGTCGCTCGCCCGACTGGGACGCCAAGAGCAACTCACTTCCTTGGAATCTTCGCAGTCGCAGCCCGACTCGCTTAAATCAAAGCTCGAGCTCATGTCGGCGCAAATGAAGCTCACGCTGGACAACTTGGGCGAGAGTACCGACAAACAAAAGGATGCCTGGAAGGCCGTGGAGGATTTCCAAAAGCGAACGAGAGGCCACAACCTCACCAAGAAGGAAGGAGAGGAAGGTGCCCGCTTAGAGGAGCGTTGGGCGGAGGCGTCGAAAAGGTTTTATGAAGACAAAGAGGCTGATGACCGTGCAAAAGGAGCCTTGAACCGATTCATTCAAAGCCAATCAGAGTATCACCGAGGAGACATCATCTCGTCCCATACGCGGGCCATCGGCGGTGGTGGCGGTCTCTATGATGCTCGTGCAAATCGAATGGAGGCCATAAATCAGCGAATCGAGGCAGCCTCGGTTGGGATGGGGCCACCCGTCCCCCCTGGGTTCAACTTTTCAGCCGTAGGCGGCGGCGGCAACGGTGGCATGGGCAGCATGAATCATGACGTGCTCAGAGACTTCACTGATGCCATGCGCGGCCACACCGACGCCTTGAACAAGGACACAGGCGGCTCAATCGAGAAAACTGTCACGTTCTAATCAGACCATGAATACGAATTTCCTACCCTTCGACGTCAATGCTCGTGGCGCTGCGTTGCTTCACGAAATGGAAGAGGCCCTTCGCTATCACATGGTCTCGCGCACCGAGACTGCCGTTGCCAATGCAAAGGTCTTTGTCCTGGACGCCCGTAGCCTCTGCCATCCTCCCGGCTCTCCCGAGCACACGATCATCGCGCAGGTGTCAGCAATGGCCGATAGGTTGGGCCCGGCATCCAAGCTCCAATCGCAACAAAAACCCACGCCAGCTTAGTGGATGACAAGCCGACGTGGCGCAAGGCGGCGGATTCGGGCTAAGCCGTCCGTCGATTCTGAGGCCTCTTTAGGTAGTTCGACGTTCGACGTTACAGGCATAACAAGCCCAATTTTTTGGCGATACCAGTGCTCAAAATCAACAAGCCGAACTTTCTTCTCAAACAGCGGAAAGCCCGGTTGTTTAGCGATCCGCCTCATGCGGTTCTGGCCTATCCCGGTTGCGGCCGATAGTTCCGTCAGGCTCAAGAATAATCCCGCCTCTGCGCGCCGCCGAGCATCTTTGAAGCGCTGATTCTCCAATGTGTTTTTCATAGAGGGATGAAAACAGAATCCCCGCCCGACGCAAGGCCGGACGGGGATGGCGGGTGACGGGAGGAGCTAGAGCACTCTTACTCGCGTAGGCTGTCCATAGTAGGGTGCGACCCAACCGTGCCGGGTGCCCGCGCGACGCTTCCTCTCATGCCAGATAAAACGTGTAGCAAACGGAGCCATGATGACGCCTGCGCGGTCTGCGGTTGCGGGAATACCCTTCATGCCGCCTCCCGCAAGTCGATGATGCTCTCGCTCTCCAAGACGGTGCAGGCACCCCGCCAACGCTTGTAGGCGGCTTTCCAGCGCGGAATCTGTTCCTCGCTGATAACCCACTCGGCAGGCACCCGGAAGCCCATGCTTACCTTGTCGCGCAGAATAGCCGCGACTGACATCTGCGCCCTCACGCCCCTTGACTGAAGGCCGCGAAAGACATCCTCAGGAACGAGGAGGACGCTATCGCCACCGTAGTATACCAAGCGCCCCGGCGGTTGCTCGGCGATCTCCCTCAGCTTCGGCACGCTGAATACAATTGTTTGGCTATCGTTGTTCGTTACACTGCTATCGATCCGATTTTGCATTTGATTCCATTCTGTGTTGAATCGGGTCACTGGCCGTCGCGGTGAGTAGAACACTGCGGCGGCTCTCGTATTTCGCCCCGACCCGTTGAAGGGCGAAAGGGTTCAAAATCATTGTCTCATTTTGGCCAAGAGAGGGTGAAGATCCACGTTAGGCAGTTGGCTTAGTGCGGACTTGCGGTGTCTCTTTACCCAAGCCTTCGCGTCTGAAAGGAAGGTGCGACCGTCGTATAAAGGCATCCCTTCCTTGTGCCATTTCTGAACTGTGGAATAACCGTAGCCCATCGCCACGGCCAGCTCACCGATGTTCAAGGCGAGACCTTGACGCGCGCGCCGGATGATTTCCTCGTCAGTATAACGACGGCGTTTAGCGTGCCTCGCTCCGTCTATACGTTTGTGCTGTTTTTTCATTGGTTCTCAGTTGATCGATCGGCGACGGCAAGGTCGAGACACATCGACGACCGATGTAACGTTTCTGTAACGCAAAGCCGTTTTTTCATTTTCGAGGCGACGAAATACCTCCGAAAAGTCAGGGCGGACAGGGTGGGAGTCGAACCCACGGTGCCTTTAGAGGGCACGCTCGATTTCGAGTCGAGTGCCTTAAACCACTCAGCCACCTGTCCTAAATCGGCCCGCGAAGGGCGGGAAGCGAATCTTACGCGCGCCGCCCGCCACGGCAAGGAAATCTGGAATAGCCCGAAGACCACATACGCCGTCGCTAAGGATCAGTTACCTGCAGGCGCATGAACCGCGATGACGCACTCGAAGTAGGCGTGGCGTCGGTCGCCTGCAGCACGGTCGAGCTGTTTTCCGTCACCGTCGTGCCGGACGAACTCCATCCGCTGCTGTTGGCGAGGTTGCCGTTCACCTGGATGTTCATCGTCACGTCAGTCGCGGAAGGATTGCGCTGCACGGTCAGCCGCAGGTAGCCGGTCGAGACATCCGGCACCACGAGACCGGTGAGCGTCGATGGCGTGTAAGGATTCAAATTCAACGCGTATTTGATCAGATTCGCAATGCCGTCGCCTGCGGGCGTGGCGTTGTCACCCGAAATCGCCGGGTTGTTCGCGTCACCGCCGAAGGCCGTAATCCGCCATTGCTCGATCGGCGTCAACGCGCTTTCGGAGTTATCGACGTTCACATACTTGCCGCTGACCATGTCGATATTGCCCGAGACCGTCCACCCGCTGTTGAACGATCCGGAATAAAATGCGCCATACGCACCCGAGCTATCGAAATAATTGTCCTCGATCATCCCGCCCGTCGTGAAGGGCGCCGTCGAGTTGTTGCCATGGATCGAATACGACGTCGATTGGCCACCCGCCGTGCCGGTGGCGATGATCGTGTTGTACTCCAGCGTCGGGCTGATGATCGCGCCGTTGGGCAACTGCGTATAAAATTGGTACTGCTCGCCCGCGGCCATGCCCGGCGTCTGGTAGCTGGTGTTGAATTCGCATAACGCGCTCGTGTCGGTCGAATCGACCCATTGCAGCAGATTCGGATGATTCCCGGCGCTGCCGTGATTGCCGAAGTTCTCGATCATGTTAAAGCGGTAATCGAGCGTGCAATTCGATCCGCCCATGTCGAGCACCTGCGAGTTCGAGTTCTTGAGCCAATTATATTTCACTACGATATTGCCGCCGCCGGCGATGCAGATAAGCCCGCTGCCGTTCAACGTCGTACTTCCACTAGTCGGCGCGCCGCCGTCGATCGTGCAATCGGTCACCGTCAGGCCCGGCGAACTCGAATCAGCCGTGATGACGCCGACAGAGAAGATCGACTGGAGCGCCGCCGTAACTCCAAATTTGCAATTCTCCACCACGCCGTTGGGCGAGCTGTTGTAGAACGCCAGCAGCGCGCCGCCATGCAGTGAAAAATCAACCCCGTTGAACACCACGCCGCTCGTGCCGTCGACCCGAATGAAGCCGGTGCTTTTGTTCACGGTGATCCCTGGCCCGCTCAGGTTTTGCCAGTCGGTCAGCGTCGTCGTGGAAGGAACGCCAACGTAGTAATCCACACCCGCGACTTTCCAGGGCGGCCGCATCGCATAGCCGGAGAGCAGCGTGGGATGCTGGACCGTCCCGCTCGGCGCATTCTCGGAACCGTCATCGAAAGCCCACGCGCAGCCCGAAGAAGCCATAAACCCCGCCGCGAGCAAAATAAGAAGGCAGGGTCTCGAGTTCATGGCGCAACCGTCCTTCTACCTCATTTCCAGCGATCATGCGACGCCGAAGTAACTAGGCAGTTCCAAACGCAAACTCAGGGAGCTTGCGCCAAGGGCGAAGCCACCTTTTCCAGCGACTGACGTTCGGCGCTCACGCCCAGCCACGCCTCGGCCAGCGCGGCGATTCCCATCAGCACCGCGCTCCCAATGTAGCCCCAGAACAGTGGCTGCCGCGCTCCCGTTTGAATAAGTGCGCCGAAGATCAAAGGCGCAGCCGATCCGCCAACCAGGGTGCCAATTGCGTAGAAGATCGCGATGGCCAGCGCACGAATCTCCAGCGGAAAGATTTCGCTCACGGTCAGGTAGGCCGAGCTCGCCGCCGATGAGCAAACGAAGAAAATCGCGGCCCACGCGATAAGTTGCGTCCGCGCGTCCAGCCAGCCCTCAACGAAAAGCCACGCGGTGAGCGCCAGCAAAATCCCCGAAAGCCCGTAGGTAAAAGCGATCATCGTCTTGCGGCCAATCGAGTCAAAAAGCGGCCCAAGCGCAATCGGGCCCAGCGCATTGCTGATCGCGAAGGGCAGCAGGTAGAGGCTGACCGCACCAGCCGCCACGCCGTAATAGCGCGTCAGGACCAGTGCTGCTGTAAAAAAGATCGCATTATAGAAAAATGCCTGCGCGGCCATCAGGATGAAGCCAAGCACCGAACGCGACCGATGTTCGTAAGCCATCGCCTTCCAGATCTCGCCAAGCGGCGTATGACTTCGCGCACGCAACCGCAGTGGTGGCTCCTCCGGTGCGGACAACGAAGCGCCGGTCGATTTGATGTGTTTCTCGATTTCGCCGACCACTTGCGATGCCTCGCCCTCGCGCCCCCGCAGCATCAACCAACGCGGGCTCTCCGGCACCCAGCGGCGTAGCGTCAGGATGATCAACCCAAGCGTCGCGCCGATACCGAACGCAAAACGCCAACCGTACTGCAACGGCACAAACCTCGGATCGAGCAGCCAGTAAATCGCGCCGGAACCAAAGGCCGCACCGAACCAGTAACTCGAATTGATGGCGAGATCGATGCGCCCGCGCAGCCGCGCCGGCATCAGCTCGTCGATCGCCGAATTGATCGCCGCATATTCGCCGCCGATTCCGATGCCGGTAATGAAGCGAAAGAACGCATAGCTCCAGAAATTCCAAGCAAAGGCGCTGAGCGCTGTGCCCGACAAATAAATGATCAGTGTCAGATAGAAGAGCTTCTTCCGCCCCCACAAATCGGTGCTGTAACCGAGGACGAGCGCGCCCAGGACCGCGCCCAGCAAATAAGTCGTCGCCGTCGCGCCAACCTGCACATCGGTCAGTCCGAGTGTCCGTGGATCTTTCAGGATGCCGCCAAGCGATCCGGCCAGCGTCACCTCAAGACCATCCAGCACCCACGTGATGCCGAGCGCGATGACGACGAAGAGATGCCATCGACTCCACGGCAGCCGATCGAGCCGCCCCGGCACGTCTGATTCGATGATTCTCTTCGTGGTCATGCAATCCCCTGCCCCACACGAAAACATCGGTCGCGGACCAAGCCCCGCAACAAATACTCGCTTAACGCGAATCAACCATCGCCTGCACCATCTCGATAAATTGGCGGCGAAAAAACTGATCGTTCTGCACATAGAACTCACGGCCTGCACGTCCCATTTGCGCGATCTCAGCGTCCGTCAGCGCAACCGCGCGCTCAACCTGTTGCTCGAGCGACTCAGGCCGGAAGAAGTAAGCCTTCGTCAGCCCCATGGGGCGCGTCTCATCCTTTGCGTCAACCAGCAGGCCGCGGCTGGGATCAATCAACTCGTTCATCGCCGGTGCATTGGTCGTGAACGGAATCGCACCACAACTCAGCGCCTCCATGATGTAATGGCCAAAGCCCTCCGCCTCCGAGCAGCAGATGTGGAAGACGCACATATTCTGCAACCGCTTCAGTTCCTCGAACGGCAGCCGCTCGCGGATCGCACGAATATTCGGCGCCATCTCAAAATCTCGCGCAACGGCGTCATGATTGTTGATCACCGCGATCAGCTCCGGCCATTCGAGATGCTTCCGCCACGTCTCGAGCAGGCTCTTCGTTCCCTTGAACTGGCTGCTGCAACTGTGGAAAAACTTCATCCGCTCACGGGGTACGCTTTCATCGAGGTGATCGGGACTGGTGAAGCTGGTAAACTCGGTCTTGCAGCCAATTTCGCCGAAAGCCCGCTCGGTCAGCCGCGTCTTCGCAAGGACGAGATCGATCTTCGGCAGCCATTTGCGCAGGTGATCGGGAAAACCCTCCACGTTAGGCACGAGCAGATTTTTGCGCGCCATCGGCAGCCATTCCGGAAAGAGCGGCGCGAGAAAAATGTTCACGTCGAATCGCCCCTTGAACTTCAACAACCGTTCCGCGATTTTTCGCCCGCGGCCGAGCTTCGTCCGGTCGGTGATGCCGTAGCGCGTGACATCAAAGCCATTTTCTTCCAGCAGCTTCGCCACCAGCTCAAGGTCGAGCCGATTGCCAAACCCGGCGACGGGTGAAACGACGTGGATGGAGCCGGGCACGCGCGAGACTAGATAAAGCCAATCGCCGTTGGCAAGCCGGTCTCAACCAATCCGATCACAGACCGCCGATCCGCGTCCGTTGCTCGTCGGACGAGCTCATCTTCTCGCCGTGATAATGATGACCCCGCGGATGCCGTTCCGCCGTGGGCGGCTTGTGGCCCGGATACCAGAACGCCCAGCGTCCCATCAGCAGCATGATGGCCGGCACCAGCAACAACCGGATCACCGTGGCATCAAGCAGCACGGCAAACGAAAGCCCCACGCCAAGCTGTTCGATCTCGACCACTTGGCCGAAGGCGAAGGAGAGAAATACCGCGATCATGATCACCGCGGCCGACGTGATGATTCCCGCCACGCGCAGCAGGCCCTCCTGCACCGCTAGGTCCATGTTGTGATTATCCAGCCAGCTTTCACGCACCGCGCTCAGGATGAAAACCTCGTAGTCCATTGAGAGACCGAAGAGCGCGCAGAAGCAAATCACCAGTACGACGGTATTGAGCCCGTCGGTGGGATAAAGATGGAACAGCTTCGCACCCCAGCCGTCCTGGAAGCAAATCACCTGGAATCCATACGCAGCAAGGACGCAGAGGAGATTCAGCGCAATCGCCTTCAGTGAAACCAGCAGCGACTTCATGAAGCAGGTCAATAGGATGAACGTGCTCACCAGCGTTGCAGCAATCACCATCGGCAACGCACCGATAATCACGTTGTCCGCCGTATGCGTCACCGCCGGCAGGCCGCCGAGCGAATAGTGCGGGCCATTCGGGTTGGCCTTCTCCGTCTCCTGCAGCACCTGCGTGATCTGATCGAGCCATGCCCTCGATTCGGGCGATTGTGGATCGTTGCGGCTCAACGCGAGAATGATGTTCTGCGTCGGATCACTCGAACTCGTCAGCAAACCCATCCGCATCTGCTGCTCACGCCGCGAACCGCTGCTGTCGGCGACGCTCATTACCTTAAGCGTGTTGGGAAGCTGCATGAGCTTGGCGATCAGCGCCTGCTCTTCCGTGAGGCCGCCGTTGATCATCCAATCGGCGTTCGCGTGCTCGACAAGGATCGTCGCCGGCATCATCCAGCCTGCGCCGAGATTCTGCGACAAGCTTTCGTAACCCTGCCGCGCTTCCGACTGCGCTGGAATGTTCTTCGCCTCAACCGAACCGACCTTCAACCGCAGGAACGGAATCGCGAGAAAGGCCAGGATTGCGATACCCAGAAACAGATAGGCCCAGCGATGCCGCACCACCGCGCGGCTCCATTTCTCGAGGCATTGGGCGCCGAGCTTCATGCGGCAGAGCGAGTGCATCGGACCGCTGCCCCATTCGAGCCATGGACCAACGAGAAAGATCAGCGCCGGCAAGAGACTCAGCGTCGCCAGCGCCACCGAGGCGACCACTAGCATACCGCCCACGGCGATCGAGGTGAAAAATTCGAGCGGAATAAAAAGCAACGTCACGAAGCCGCTCATCACCAGCACGGCGGAGACCAGCACCGTCTTGCCCGCCGTGTGCCGCGCCAGCATCAGCGCCTCCTGCGTGGTCAGATGGTTCGCGCGCTCGCGGCGGAAGCGTGCGAGATAGATCAGGCAATAGTCGATGCCGACGCCAAGGCCGATCATCGTCACAAGGTTCGGCACGAAAAACGTGATGCCCATCGTCGGAAGCCACGGCAGCGACTCATGCTTCGTCGCAAAGAAACTCAAGACACCGAGCGTGCAGACCACCCCCCAACGTTGCCACCACCACCGGCAGCAGCGCCGCGACGAGCGAGCGAAAGACCAGCAGCAGGATCACGAAAGCCACCGGCAGCGCAATCAGCTCGCCGGAGCGGAGCGACTCGGTCGAGGCGATATTCAGGTCGAGGAAAAGCGCCGGGCCGCCGGTCACCCACGGATGCCCCTTGCCCGGGAACGGAAGCTTCGCCACGTCGGCGCGGAGCACCGGCACGACCTTCTCGGCGTCGCCGTAAGTAAAGTTTTCTTTGGTGCCGGGATTCACCGCGACAAACGCCGCATACCAGTCGTTGCGCGGCCACTGCCCGATCATCGCCTTGCCGTCGGTCACATCTTTTACCGACGGATCCGACTTCAACGTGTCGATCAGCCCCGACCACGCCGCCTGCGCGTCATCGGCCGGCACGCCCTTCGCGTCCCACACGATCGCGGTCGGAAACGCCAGTGCGGTCGAGAAATTCTTCACCACATTAATGCGCACATTCTCCGACGGCGTGCCTTTCGTGCCGCTCAACGTGCTCTGGATGCGGCTCGTGAACTGGATCGCCAACGGCACGAATACGGCCACCATCGTGATCCAGAAGATCAGGCTGATGATCGCCTGCCGCCGCGAGTAGAGCCGCCGGACGGGCAGAGCGCGGGTCTCCGCGACCGGCACAGCGCCATTGGCCGCGTGTCCGTTGTTCCCCGGCTCAACCTCCCGATGAGTTCCTCTTATTTTTGAATCCAAGATCCGTTTTCTTTCTGCACCCACTCCCCTGGAAAAGCGCGGTCAGCCCAAAGCTGGGCGTACTCCTTTTCGACCTCCTCAATCGGCTTGTTCTGCGACTGGGCATTGGCGAGATAAAGGTACGACCGGTCATTGTTCTCGGCGTCAACCACACCTTGAACGTAAGCCAGAAACTTCGGGTCGTCTTTCGGCGGATTGTGGATATCGAGGTAGCCGTCGCGGTCTTCACCCACGATGCGCTGATTCTTCAACGACTGAATCTCTCCGGATCGCAGGCGCCGGTTGGCCGCGATTTGGATACTTGATTGCTCATCCTTGGCCTTCGTCGGTGCCGTCTTCTGGTAGACATCGAGCCGGACGCCGACATCCACCTTGATCGGGTTCGGCGTGGCGAGGTTAATCGTTGGCGAGCAACCACTCAGGAAGCAGGCAGCGGCGGTCGACCCAGCCAGGAGAGGCGCTACCGAGCTAAAAGAGAATGGGCTGAAGGAGAAATTCACGGATAAAACCGGCCGGGCGCCTGGGGCGAAACCGAGATATTTCAGGCGATTCTTACCGATGTGCGACGGAATGGCAACCTTCCTTCTCTTTTAATCAGTCTGCCGTGGACATGATTTGTTTCTTTGCTTAAAGTCGCTTGGTTTGCCCCAAATTGGATCCCCATGGCCCTCTCCGGTACACTCTCAGAATTCCCCCTGCCCGAGGTGCTGCTCCTGATCGGAAGCAGGACCGGCCGGCTGCGTTTGTTCGACGCGCAGGATTTTCTGCCCATGGGACTCGATATTTCCGCAGGTCGTGCCCACGGCCTCCACGTCGGCGAAACCGCCATCACCGGCACGTCGCAGATAATCGCCGAATTAAGCTTCGTCGTGGAGTCGGGCCAAGGGTCCTTCGAATTTTTGCCGCAGCCGATTGAGTCGCTCGATCATCCGCTGCTGATCAGCGAACTCGTCATGCAACTCGTCCTGCACGTCGACGAGAAGATGGCCCGCTACGGCGCGGTGTTGAGCCCGGAGCTCTTCTACGTCCTCGAGCCCCAGCAACCCGGCGCCGATCTGCACCCCGATCTGCACCGTTTCTACAACCAAAGCCGCCGGCTCCTCGCCGCTGGCGTCCGCGCCGAGGACCTCGCCCACTATCTCGGTGAGGACGAGACCCGGGTGAAGCGCCATCTCAACGATCTGCACCAATTCGGCTTCGTGAAGCTCATCGAGACCGACGACGTCGAGACATTGCGCGAGATGATCCTCAACGACGAGATTTCGCAGATGTGCAACGGCTTCTTCCTCGCGGCGGAAACCTCCGACCGCATGCGCGAAGCCGCCCAGCAGCTCCACCCCGCCGCAGGCTGATCACTGCGCCGACGTCCCGGGCAGGCCCGCGCCCGGATAAGGATGCAAAAAGACCGAAAAGTCGCGCGCCCCTAGCGGCCCATCTAGGTGCAAAGTGCTCAGGCCCCCAGCCGGCCGATAGTTGATCGTCAGCAAACCTTTGTCATACGGATAAGTCTTAAAGGCATCAATCGCGAGCTTGATCGCATCCTTCTTGATCTGGAGCATGTCCGCCGGAATGCGCTTCAGTAGGTCGTCCATCGACTTGATCTCCAGCGTCCCCGGATTCGGTAGAGCCAGCTTGCCGCTGCAGTTCAGAATCCGCGTCGACTGCCCCTGCACGGCCAGGCTGCCATCGAGCTCCCCCGTCATCGCCGCATATTTTCCGACCAGCTTCTCCGCGATCGGCTGGCAATTCACCTTCTGCGCGAAGAAGTCCGCATTCCACTTGAAGTTGTCGGCGTAATAAAACTCGAAGTTGCCGTTGAGCAGGCCGCCTTCGCAGGTCGCATTCGTCAGCTTGCCATAGACACCCTGCGGGTCGAAATAGACGCCGACGTTCACGTTCTTCGCCGGGATGTTGTTCCAGGAAATCTCCTGGATGCTCAACGAATAACCCGCGTTGTTCGCATTGGCGTCGGTCGGCGGCCAGTTGAAATAGACTTTTCCATTCAGGTGCTCGATCTCGACCTTGTAATCGGGATAGTCTTGCGTCAGGTCCGCGATGTTGATCGTCGTCTTGGCGCTGATCTGGTCGAGTTGGTCGAACCGGATGTTGTCGACCTGCGTGTTGTAGTAAAACGGAAAACGCACCACCGGCTGCCCGAAGGCATTGAACGCCATGCGGCCAAAACTCACCTCGAAATGGCCGATCGTCCACGGTGCCCCCACGCCGGTGCCGGTCACGCGCTCCTTCTGTTGGGCTTTCAATTCCTTCGTCAGCCAGAACAAGTCTTCGCCGAGGTAAATTGTCGGCCGCACCATGTCGAATTCGCGGATCTGGTGGTGCCAGATTTCCCGGTAGGTGTAGGTGATTTTCGTCAGCGGAAAAAAGAACACCGGCGCGAGCGGGTCCATCGGCGAAGAAATGTTCACCGCGCCGATCTCAACCGTCCGCTCCTGGTCCATCTCGGGTGTCGCGTCGGGTTTCCCAAGCCGCAAGCCGGTCAGCACAATCGGATGCCGCACGCCGAGCCGGATCGGGATCGAGTTATTCGGGAGGATATTGTCGAGCATCACCGTCCCGCGCGTCAGCTCCAGCCGCCCGATGATCCAGTCGAGACCGTCGCTGTTCCCCTGCCCGCCTTGCGACAGCGCATCGTAGAGCGGCCCGGTATAAAGCTGCCCACCCGCGATCTTGACCTCCGCGATGTGATGCCGCCACAAACCGAACGGGCTGGCGATAAGGGTAACCCGGTAAGCGTAGAAAAAGCCGCCGATCTTGAAGTCCTCGATCACCAGCGTGCGCCGGTTCTCCCAGTAGACGCGGCCCGTGCTGGAAGAATAAGGCAGCTCGGCCAGCAGCCGGTGCACGATCCGCTCGGGATGAAACCGGATGGTCAGCATCGTGGCGCAAAACCACATCGTGACCATCAGGATGATGCTATATGAGTAGACGCGCACCCGGTGCCAATTGCATGCGCGGCGCTCGGCCTTCGTCGCCGATGCGTCCGGCGCAGGCGCGGGTTCCGGGCTGGGTGGCGGAGTCGGTTCGCTCATGTCTTGCGGAAAAGCGCGAGTGCCTTCACCCGCTGCCGCGCATGATCCACAATGGGGCCCGGATAGGCGAGCGTATCCGCTTCCGGCACGTACTTCTGGATATAGACGCCCTCCGGATCGAATTTCTTCGCCTGCGACGTCGGATTGAAGATCCGGAAATAGGGCTGCGCATCGGTGCCGGTGCTGGCGCTCCATTGCCAGCCGCCATTATTGGATGCGAGGTCTGCATCCAGCAGCTTCTGCATAAAGTACCTCTCACCCCACTGCCACGAGATCAGCAGGTCCTTGGTCAGGAACGCCGCCACGATCATCCGCACACGATTGTGCATCCAGCCGATCGTATTGAGCTGCCGCATGCCGGCGTCGACGATGGGATAGCCGGTACGCCCTTCGCACCAAGCCTTGAACAGTCGCTCGTTGTTCTCCCATTTCAGGTCGTTATATTGCTCCTTAAAGGCCGATGTCGCGACATGCGGAAAATGCCAAAGAATCTGCCGGTAAAAATCCCGCCAGATCAGTTCGGTCACGAACGTGCTCGTATGTTTGTGAGCTGCGGGATGCTTTTTCGCCGCCTTGTTTACAGCCACGAGGACCGTCCGCGGCGAAATCGTACCAAGCCGGATATGCGGCGAAAGCCGCGACGTCGCTCCAAGCGCCGGATAGTCGCGCTGCTTCGCATATTGAAGGAGATCACCCTTCGCAAACTCCGCCAACCGCTTCAGCCCAGCCCCCTCGCCCGCCGGTGGCAGCGTGATTTCGATCTTAAAGCCAAGCCTTCGAGCCGTCGGCAACGCAATCCCAGCCGGATACATGAAACCCATCGAACGGGGAAACTTGGCCTTCGGCAATACCGCAGGCATCGCCTTCGACCGCCATCCATGGCTGTAAGCAGTGAACACTTTGTAGGGCGTTCCGTCGCCTTTCAGAATCTCGCCCGGTTCATGGATAACTCCATCCTTGAAGCTGTGCACCTCGACTCCCATCGAGCGGGCCAGCTTCTCGACCGCCGCATCGCGTTCGCGGGCATAGGGCTCGTAATCACGGTTATAATAGAGGTCGGTCGCCTTGGTGGCCTTCAGGACCGCCCTCATCTCCTTCACGATATCGCCGTGCCGGAAGGTCAGTTTCCCGCCGGCCGCGCGGACGTCCTTCTCCAGCGCCTCCAGGCAATCCAGCATGAACCCGACAATCGGCGCGCCGGTATCCGATGCCTTGAGGATTTGCGGATCGAAGATGAAGATCGGCACCACGACGTCCGCATCGCGGCAAGCCGTATGCAGGGCGGTATTATCAGCCAACCGCAGGTCGGCCCGGAACCAGTGGATGGCGGTCTTCACCCCGGCATCGTGGCGGAATCCCAACGGAAAGCCAGCACCCGGGATGCCGGGTAACCAGCTGGTTCAACGCGAAATCGCAGGAGGGTGAAAATTACCGCTTAACTAAGTAGCGAAGCGGTCGACTTTTCTAATGACCTACAAACTTCAACTTAGGCGACGGCGGCTGCCGTCTGGCGCTTCTTCGCCGGAGGGGCGATGCGGTGACGGGGAGCGGCAACGACGGGATTATCGGCCATACGCTTGCGGGCAAGGGCGGCGGCATGCGCCAACGGGCTGTACTCGTTGGTCAGCGGTACCGGCGCGAACATGAAGACGGGGGAGATACTCATAGTTTCTGATTGTTACGAATCTGCTGCTATTGTCCCTTAGTTTACCGGATAGTCAAGTATTACACTTATGCAAACTCGACTATTAGCCAATATTAAGAGATCGTGAGACAGGCTTTATTCTCCTTATATGCCTTGTACCACAAGGGTTTCCATTCAGAATTCCGGGTCGCCTTGACGCGGAAGTAACCGTTTGGATATCCCAGAACACAAGACGGCCCCGGCCCGTTTTCAGCTACAGCCCTTTTCATTTTTAATTGGGCAAACCCTCCCTCTTCATGGAATCAGCCCGCGCAATTTTGCCGTGTCACAGGCCCTTCGATGCCTGATCAGCGGCTCGGATCACAAAACCAGCGCCATTCCCCGCGTAGACAATCGCTCGCCTTGATCCAAGGTTAACTATGCTTCAGGAAGTGCGGCACGTGCGCCAGGTCGGGGGCGAGCCGCGCCGTCGCTACTTCGTGGGCGACGGAATCGACCTTTTCGTCTGGTACGAGCCCGATGACGCCATCCATGGATTTCAGCTTTCCTACGATGCCAAGGAACGCCGCAATGCCCTGACATGGACACGCCGTCGCGGCTTCAGTCACGCCGTAGTCGACGGCGGCGAAGACAGCCCCCTCGCCAACCGCTCGCCGATCTTAAAGCCGACCCGTAACAGCGACCCAGATCTGATTCGTACCGCCTTCGCCAACGGCGCCCGCGCGCTACCCGAAACGGAACGGAGCTTCATCGAAGCCAAGCTGACCGAGCTGGCGAGGGGTTGCCCCCCGAAGCAGCCAGACTATGGTCGTAGCATGGATTCCTCCAAGGAACGGCCCAGCCCGTCGGACGCCGACGAGATCTTGCTCGAGCACGACATCCAGCGCCAGGGCCGCTCCCTTTTCCAGCACCTGCCGGACCGGAAGCCCGGCATCTTCGAGCCCGCCTACTGGCGCGACCTCGTCTTCGAGCGCGTCATGCGTGACAACGCGCTGAAGACCGATCTCTTCCGCCTCGTCGATACCCTGCCCGCGCTGACCACGAGCAACCAGATCGCCCGCCACGCCCGCGAGTACCTCCTCGCCGATGATCGCGAGCTCCCAACCGGCCTCGGCCTTGCCTTGCGCGCGACATCAGCCCCGCTCGCCGGATCGATCTCTGCCTTCGTCATCAAGCAAAGTGTGCGGCGCATGGCCGAGCGTTTCATCGTCGGCAGCGATGCGCGCCACGCCTGCGCCCAGTTGAAGAAATTGTGGAACGATGGCTTCGGTTTCACCGTCGACCTCCTCGGCGAAGCGACCGTAAACGCCATCGAGTCGGAAGCCTACGCCAAGCGCTACTCCGACCTGATCGAGTTCCTGCCCGTC
>Ga0206812_1112_pt1 | contig 16792 bp, 17 predicted proteins | sample Alteio_BWOrgCont_54_FD_152912 | JGI IMG/M metagenome (GOLD analysis project Ga0206812, IMG submission 152912) | Enriched cells from forest soil in Barre Woods Harvard Forest LTER site, Petersham, Massachusetts, United States -... | ecosystem: Environmental > Terrestrial > Soil > Temperate forest >... | reverse complement strand
GCCGTGGAGGAAAATGTTTTTAAGAACAAAAGAACTCCCGCCAGTGGCACATTAATGATCACCATAAAAGACAGCACGGCAAAGAGTTTGTATTATGGCGATGAACTATTGATCCCGGCAGCCTACCACCCTATCGACCCGCCATTTAATCCTGCCGAATTCAATTACAAGAAATATCTTGCCAACCAGAACATATATCACCAAGCTTTTCTCGCCCACAACCAATTTGTTATATTGAACGGGAATGCAGGCAATCCAATCATAGCCAAATCTCTCCGGCTTAGGCAACAGCTGGTTGAGAAATTCAAAAGCAATATGCGCGACCCGGAAGCCATCGCGGTTGCTTCTACCCTCATCTTAGGTTATAAAGCTGATCTGAGTAACGAAGTTTTGCAAGCCTATTCCAAAACGGGCACCATCCATGTATTGTCAGTATCAGGGGCGCACGTGGCTATTCTTTTTATCCTGCTAAGCTTTTTGTTTGGCTTTTTGGATAAATTCAGATATGGCAAACCCATCAAAGCAGTCTTGATCATCCTCATCATATGGTATTATTCATTACTCACCGGATTTTCGCCTGCGGTTTGCCGGGCCGCTGTCATGATCTCGATGTTCATCATCGGCAAAACATACAGCCGACATATTAGTACACTGAATATCCTGGCGATATCGGCTTTCTTTTTGTTATTGTATGATCCGTTTTTTATAACCGATGTGGGTTTCCAGCTTTCCTATCTCGCCGTATTCGGCTTGGTAGTATTACAACCGGTTGTTTATAATTGGCTTGATCTTAAAAATAAATTGGCTGATAAACTGTGGGCCTTATGCTCGGTATCAATCGCTGCGCAGGTGATTACTTTCCCTTTAAGCGCCTTTTATTTTCATCAGTTTCCGGTTTATTTTTTGGTGAGTAACTTGTTCATTATCATTCCATCGGCCATCATTATGTATGCTGGCTTATCTTATTTGCTTCTACCTGCTATACCCATTATTTCTCCAGCATTGGCTTTTATCTTAGAAAAAACTATCTTATTAATGAATAAGGTATTAGCTATTATTGAATATACCCCATACTCAGGCATCAATAAAATATGGATAACTGTCCCTGAATATTTGCTGCTCTATGCGATCATCGTCAGCGCTTTCTATTTTTTATATGAACGCAGACTGTGGTTGTTAAAACTAAGCCTGTGCTTCCTGCTTTTGTTTGTGATCAGTATCAGTTTTAAAAGATGGAACCATGAACGGTCAGACAGTATAACTTTCCTGAATTTAAGAAAACATACAGGCATCGTATTCAAAGCAGCAAACAGCGCCGTTGTAGTATCCGATTTGAGTGATACGGATAAAAATTTCAGGTATTCCATACAACCCTACCTGGATAGCTGCCAGGTGGGTAATATTAAAATAGTTACCCCGGAGGCCGACATTCAATTACCCTTCCTGGTAAAAAAATCCAACATAATCCAATTTGAAAATAAGAAAATATTAATTTTTGATAAGCAGTTGCAAAGGTTAACCTTACCCAAAAAGTTAAAGGTAGATTATCTGTATATTTCGGGTAATCCGGAGGCTGATATTAGCTTCATTAATAAAAACTACGATTACGATTTATTGATAATAGACAACACTAATTCCAGTTCATTGATCAGCCGACTTGAAAATGAGGCTAATACAACACACATTAATTATAGGGTACTCAGGCGTAACAAATCGGTCATTATCGCATCTAATTACAATTAATTGCGAAATAAAAAGGAATAAATTATTTGCACCTAAATTAATAAATATCTAATTTGTATTAACTAAAAACAAACTATGAAAATTAAACTTTTGAGTGTTGCTATTGGCTTAGCCTTATCAGCAACCGTTATCAGTGCCAGTGCACAAAAGGCCTATACAGAAGGCGTTGTAACCATTAAATCCAGTATGCGTGGGCAGGATGTTGAAATGAAACAGTATTTCAAAAGTGACTCCTCTGCCGTAATATTTGAGGCAGGCCCGGCTAAAATAAAACTTCTATCAGACGCTAATTACAAATTTTTTGCAGTGGTGGTTGATGTATCATCTTTCAACGTAAAAAAAGCTGCTATCTACACCCCCGACGAAATTGACCAGGTTACAAGCACTTACCCGGTTTTCACTTTTGCCCCCACTACTGAAACCAAACAAATTTCGGGTTTCAATTGCAAAAAGGTGGTTGCAACAGACCCTAAAACCAGTAAAACATATGATATATGGATAACTAATGATATCACCACCCCTTCAACCGCTGTAGCAGGGTATTATAGAACTATAGGTGGATTTCCTATACAATACAGCTCATTTTTCAAGGGGCAGGCAACTATTGTTACCGTTTCAAGTGTATCAGACCAAAAAGCTCCAGCAGGGACTTTCGGCATCCCAGCTGATTTTGATAAGATCAGCAAGGACGATTTAGATGCAATGTCAGGCGGTGGAGGTCGCTAATATTTAATCAATACAAAAAAGGGCTTCCTAAAATTCAGGAAGCCCTTTTTTGTTGAATATATTTTACATCTAATTAGCCTTGGTTACCTCAACACTTAGTTGATCCACCCATTGCGTAAATAAATGTGTTTCCATTTCAACGGCCTTGTTTGCATGAAACTCCCAATCCGGTGAAAAGGTTTTCAATTGGTTGATCATTTCTTCTAAATGTCCCTCTTCCTCTAAAATTATCGATTTTACATTTATTTTACTCGATGCCTTATCCAGCTCATCCTGGTAAACAGGATATAACTCATCAGCACGTACTTCAATCGCATAAGTAACTAATAAATAAGCAGCGAAACGCAATTCCCGCCCTTTTAAACCCAACCCCTTTTTTAAATAACGGCATACATCCACATCCAGTTGGTTCAGATAGTATTTACTGCTTTTAGGTGCTATCAAATAATCGTTGGAATAAGTTGGGCAGTCGCCGTTTTTTATTTTCTCGATCTGTTTTTTTAGGTAGAAAGCATGACGGTGTTCTTCTGCCGCATGTTTTAATATAATATAAGTAACTGTTTCAGGGTCTTCGCTGGCAGATATCTTACGCGCACCGGTATTCTCCATTAATGACAAGGTGTTCAGCCACCGGGCATGTAATTGATTATTGTTGATGATGGTTGACAGTAATTGATTGAATTCCATTTTTATAATTCCTCAAGTGCGCTTTCAATTTTGCTGTAAATATAGCTGAGCTGATCGTTTGTAATGCAATAGGGAGGTAAAATGTACAGGATATTACCTAAAGGACGTAAAATGATGCCTGCATCTAAAAAGTACAAGTATAATTTATCACGGAGCGAACTAAAATAAGAGGTATCTGTATCGGTCTCCCATTCCATTGCCAGGATAGTTCCTGTTTGACGGGTGGTTCTGATACGCGGATGATCTTTAATTTTCAAAGCGAATTGCCGGTGACTGTTTACTATCCGATCAATGTTAGCCTGGGTAGCAGGTTCTAAAAACAGGTCCAAACTCGCGAGTCCTGCAGAGCATGCCACGGGATTAGCAGTATAAGAATGCCCGTGAAACAATGTTTTTAAGCGATCATCGGATAGGAAAGCATCGTAAATAGACTGAGCACATGTAGTTAGGCCCAACGCCATTGTACCACCTGTTAAACCCTTTGAGAAACACATGATATCGGGTTGCGTTGATAAATGATCGCATGCAAATGGCTTACCCGTTCGTCCAAATCCTGTGAACACCTCGTCAGCTATCAATAAAACCCCTTCGTTTCGGCAATGAGCCATTAATTGGTCAAGGTATTCGGTTTCATACATCAGCATTCCCGAGGCCCCTTGTACCAATGGTTCAAAAATAAAACAAGCTAAATCAGATTTGAGATTTGAGATTTGAGATTTGAGACTTTGTATGTTTGACTCGTTTGGGAGGTCGATAAATTCAACTTCAAACAATAGATTGTCAAACACAGCAGTAAAGGCGCTTCTGCCGCTTACCGCCATTGCCCCAAAAGTATCGCCGTGATAAGCGTTTTTAAATGCCAGCATTTTAGTCCGAGGTTTGCCCTGGTTGTGCCAGTATTGCAAACACATTTTGATGGCCACTTCAACGGCGGTTGAACCATTGTCAGAGTAGAATGCTTTTTGTTGGTTATCCGGTAAAATTTGAAGCAGGCGTTCGGCCAGTTCAATAGCTGCAGGATGCGTAAAACCCGCGAATATCACGTGCTCCAATTTGTTTAATTGCTCGGCTACTTTTTTGGCGATGTAAGGATGTGCATGCCCATGTATGTTTACCCACCATGATGATACCGCATCAATATAACATTTGCCATTTTCGTCATATAAACAAGCTCCTTCGCCCCTTACTATCGGCACAGGCGGCAAAGCAGTTTTCATTTGCGTATAAGGATGCCATATAACTTTTAAATCTCTGTTTATAAGACTCATATATGATTTATTAAAAGTTTTACTACATGTTTATCAATTGGAAAAGTTACATCTTCTGGTTTCAGATCGGCTATGTTTATCCAGCGAAATGATTGCAGTACATCACCCTCTCCGTCAAAGTCAAAGGGGATAGTTTTTATCATTAAATTTAAAGGGGATATGTTCTTAACCAGGTAATAAACACTGATGATCTGCGAATCATTAAAGGCCGATTTTACAAAAAAATCTGTAGTGTAAAAATGGCTGATGATCTCAATCTCCGCATTACACTCCTCAACAAATTCTCTTTTTAGCCCATCAATCAATCCTTCGCCATATTCCAATCCGCCCCCTGGGAATTTGATAAAACGCATTCCATACTCCTGCTCATCACTGATAAGTATTTCGTTGCGCTCGTTAATGAGCAATCCATAAACACGAACATTGAACCGGTACATTATTCGAAGTGTTTTTTGTTGCGGATAACTTTATCCATGGTCCAGCTTATTTTTTCAGTTTGGGGTTGAGATCGTATCGGGCAATCAGGCATACTGCAATAATAGCAGCATTGAGGTACGCATGGGTCTGTATGTATAAACAATTCCGTTTTGGTAACCTCGCTGTTGATCAGCTTATCAACCAGGGATACTTCTGTATGCACCTGGTTCAAGTCAAAATAATTGGGCAATGTTAGGTGACAATCAATATGCAGATCATTGCCATACTTTTGGGCCCGGAAGTTGTGTATATCGATCCAGGCATCTCTTCTCTTTTCGTTCAGAACACGTACAACTTCTGTCACTATGCCAAAATCGGCTTCATCCATTAAGCCGGAAACGGACCTCCGAACCAATTTATAACCGCTAAATAAAATATACAAGGCTACTAAAATGGATAAAGCGCTATCCAGCCACAAAATTTTGGTAAAGTTGATTAACAGTAACCCGATCACTAAACCAATGCTGGTCACCATATCAGCTAACAGGTGCTTGCCATCGGCTTCAAGTGTAAGGGAAGGTAATGTTTTACCTTTGTGGATCATATAATATCCTAATGAACCATTAATGATACCCGTGGCCCCTATAATTATAGCACCTGTTAAAAGGTCGTGTATGTGATTGGGATAAAATATTCCATAAACAGATTTGATAATGATGGTTATGGCCGCAATCCCGATCAATGAGCCTTCAATAAACACCGAAAAATATTCAACTTTCCCATGCCCATAAGGGTGGTTCTCGTCTCTAGGCTGAGCAGCAAGGTATATGCTAAAAAAGGCGAACGAGCTTGCCAGCACATTTACGATGCTTTCGGCGGCATCGGTAAGCACAAAGTTTGAGGCTGTCAGAAAATAAGCTCCAAACTTCGCCATCATCAAAACTATGCCCGTGATGAGCGATATTAATATGATCCGTTTCTGTTCCTTCAAAACATGATTTATTTGCGGCCAAATTTAGAAATAACATTTGAAGTCTTTTGTTAATAGTGATAAGTCTTTATATGGTATTTAAAATTGAAAAAATGACAAAAGTGTTAGGTAAATGGCTATCTGCAATTACAAAAATTATAAAAATAGAGAAATGGCTTATAACTACCGGCTTATGAATAAAGACTTTTCTATATTTGCCGCCATAAGAGAAAAAATTTATTATGAGCGCATTAAGTAACAGAATCAACAACCTTTCAGATTCAGCAACTATCAAAATGGCCAAATTGGGCCGCGAGCTTGCTGCTAAAGGCGTTGATGTAATCAGCCTTAGTTTTGGGGAACCAGATTTTCATACTCCTGAATATGTAAAGGAAGCCGCTAAAAAGGCCATGGATGAAAACTTCACCTATTATACACCAGTATCAGGTTATCCTGAACTGCGAAAGGCGATCTCTGCGAAATTGAAGAATGAAAACGGCCTGGATTATGATTTTAGCCAGATCGTGGTTTCTACGGGCGCTAAACAAGCTATAGCCAATGCTGTACTATGCCTGGTTAATCCCGGCGAAGAAGTGATCATCCCTACTCCTTATTGGGTATCCTACTCCGAAGTGGTGAAATTGGCTGAAGGCAAAAGTGTATTTATTGATGCCCCTGTTGAGCAGGATTTCAAAATAACACCCGAGCAATTAGAAGCTGCTATCACGCCAAAATCAAAATTGTTCATGTTCTCATCACCGTGTAATCCTACCGGTAGTGTATATAGCAAAAGCGAACTGGAGGGTCTGGCCAAAGTATTTGAGAAATATCCTGATATCTATATCCTTTCTGACGAAATATACGAGCACATCAATTTTGTTGATAAGCATGAGTCTATCGCGCAGTTTGCAAGCATTAAGGACCGTGTGATCATCATCAACGGGTTCTCAAAAGCATTTGCAATGACCGGCTGGAGAATTGGTTATACCGCATCAAACAAAGAAATTGCTAATGCCTGCGATAAAATGCAGGGACAAATTACATCAGGTACCTGTTCTATCACTCAAAAGGCTGGTGTAGCTGCTTCAGAAGGTGGTTTGGAAAGTGTTTTGAAAATGCGCGAACAATTCAAAAAACGCCGCGACCTGGTTTACGGATTGCTTAAAGAAATTGATGGCCTAAAAGTAAACCTGCCAGATGGCGCATTTTATTTCTTCCCAAATGTGACTTCCTTTTTCGGGAAAAGCTATAATGGCAGAACGATCAACGATGCTGACGAGTTAAGCATATATCTGCTTGAAGAAGCCCACGTGGCTACCGTTGGGGGCGATTCATTCGGCGATACCAAGTCTATACGTATATCTTATGCCGCAGCTGAAGATAAGCTGGTAGAAGCTATGAAACGCATTAAAGAAGCTTTAGACAAATTGAAATAGATTATAGATACTGATAGGTTAAGAAAAGGAGTTTCGAAAATCGAAGCTCCTTTTTTTATAAATAAACATATTACAAGGCTTTTGCTACTTTTGAGTTAAACCCGCAGTCTAATGACAGACAAGAAACAAGCTTCCTTCATCACTATAACTTCTTTCCTTAAAGGCATTGGGCAGATCATGCTGCAGAATAACGCCTGGACCGGTCTGTTTTTTTTGGCAGGGATATTTTGTGGTTCATTAATTATGGGGGCTGCTGCTTTGCTGGCTGTAATTGCAGGCACCTTAACGGCAAAGCTGTTTAAATACAATGAAGATGAGGTTAATACCGGGCTTTATGGTTTCAGCGCAACATTAGTGGGTGTGGCATTGGTTGTTTATTTCCAGCCTACGCCTATCACCTGGTTAGCCATTATACCTGGCTCAATACTCGCTACAGTCATTCAGCATTTTTTTATCACAAAAAAGATCCCTGTTTACACTCTTCCGTTCATACTGGTTACCTGGGCGTTTTTATTTATGCAATGTCATTCCCACCTGCTTAGCGAACCAGAACCCGCAGCTACCGGTACAATGATCAGTAATATTTTCACTGTATTGCCCCGTGGTTTCGGACAAGTTATTTTTCAGGGTAATATTTTAGCAGGGGTACTCTTTTTTATAGGTGTTTTTATTGGGCGACCTGTTGCAGCTATGTATGCAGTAACTGGAGTCTTTCTTAGTAGTGTAATAGCTTACCTTTTGGGATCTTCGCTACCAGATATTTACATGGGGCTGCTAAGTTATAATGCCGTACTGTGCGCAATTACATTTTCCGGCAAAAAATTAAATGATATTGTCTTTGCTATTGTATCAGTTGTGCTGTCCGTATTAATTGATATACAAATGAGCAAAATGAGGCTACCTGTATTAACATTTCCCTTTGTATTAGCTACCTGGCTCACTTTGATCATCAGGTTTGTTTTACGACCTAAAACTAAACCATCTACTTCATTCTAAAAAAAGTTGTGGTCTATAACAAAAAAAGCCCCCTTTGCTAATAAGCAAAGAGGGCAATATATAACGTAGTAATGAATTAATTACAATCCAAATCCATAAGCAATACGCAAGCCTACAAGGCCGTAGTTGTTAGCCTGACCTGAGTAGTTTTCGTAACGTGCACCTACATCCCATGACTTAGAAGCCCATCCTAAGCCGGGTGAAAGGATCAATTTTGTATCTTTTGCAAAGCCCTGAGTGTTTTCCCCATGATATGCACCAAATGCCCTGGTTTCAAAACCTGCACCGGCCTCACCGCTGAAGTAAAAACCCGATCCCACAAAGGCCTTTATACCAAGTTTAGCAGGCACCATACCTAATGAAGCAAATTTGGTATTAACTAAAGCCGGATCATTTTTACCGAAAAAGTTATAATAACCGGATGTTAATGTTAATGCAACACTTTTACTAAGCCCATATTGCAACCTGGCCGTACCACCCAATTCTACGTTTGAAATATCATGCGCGTTTCCTGTAGGAATACCACCTTCAATACCAATACCAAACCTAAATTTATCAGGTGTAACAGTTTGCGCTTTTACTTTAGTTGTAAATAATATGGCTACAGCTGCTATAGCCACAGCCATCATTTTTGTCATGTTTTTCATTGTTGTGTTTTTCATTTTAGTTAACAAATAATAGTTTGTGTTAACCCCATTAGCAAATACTTTGCCATTTGCCCGTTTTTAGGCCATTTTCTATTGAAATGAGTCGCTGACCGGACTTATTTATCAACAGTATCAACATTTGTTTATGGCTTAAGGTATTGACCATCAATAATTTCAAAAAGCCGCGTCCCATGCCAAAAATCGGGTGAAAATATTCATCTGAAATTATTGTGGGCAACCAATCTAAAAGGTGCTTTTTGTAGCTTTTAGCAGGAACTTTTGGCCTGTTTGCAAGGCATTTTTTTTAATACCCAAATGATGAGCCAACATAAAAAGCTTTGCGCAGTATTAATCGATCCCTGCGGAAACACGGCATAAATATTAATTTGTATTGCTGGTATATTATCAGGAATTACGAAATCTGTAGTTTTGTATTGATTTCTATTTATTTGGCAGCAAAATACTTTTGTAGATATTTAATAGATCAGTCGTTATTTTTCCGGGATCGTGTCTCAATAAAGCTTTCCTTCTTGAGTTCTTACCAAATAAAATCGCTTTATCGTAGTTGTCTTTCAATTCCATTATTGCACCCGCCATCGAGTAAGGATCGCCGTCCTGTATTAAAACGCCGTCCTTATCATCCTCTAATAAACTATTTGTTCCCCCTGCATGGGTTGCAATACATGGCACGCCTAATATTTGAGCTTCGCATAAACTATTAGGGCTGTTTTCAATATGCGACGTTGCAATATAGATGTGTGTTTTTGATAATGCCTGTACCAATGCTTGTTCATCCAGCGAGCCTAAAAATTTAATATTATTTGAAATAGGCCTTCTGATGCTCCTTGCGGCAATATTTACTATTTCGTCATCTTTTTTAAGTCCCGCTATATTCCACTCGTATTCAATTTTATTAACATCAAGCAAATGGGCACATTCTAACAAAGTCTCTATTCCTTTAAAAATGTCAGGCCCGTTAGTTGTAAATAATGCTAATTTACCGATAGGCTTATCATTCCATTCATATTGGTAAAATGAATCCCTTAAAATTTCATCATTATGATAGTAATTGGCAGATGGCGCTAAAGCCAATGTTACCCTTTTATCCCATGTTGTGCGACCAATAAAGTGTTTTGTATAGCTATATACCTGCTGCTCCCTTGCTGCCATTTTCGCAAACCATTTGTATATGTTAACAAACGTAACCGAATGCAAAAAACTTTTTAAACGTGAATATTTAATCACATCTAAATAGGTGATTGTAGAGAAATATTTATGCCGGCAAACAGTAATGATACCTTGTATGGAAACAACGGTTGGGATGTCAACAAACTTTTGAACTAAGCCAAAAGGGTTTTCTGTACCATGTATATGAATAATATCTGGCTTAACCTCATCAATTACTTTCAGGAAAGACTTAATGTGATTGTCACTTTCAATAGCGTTAAATATCCTTTCTTTTGCTTTTGATATTTTACCATTTTTATACCTTTTGATAGGAAAGTATTTAGTATTGCCTAATGTAAAAGGCTCAATATCAGAATCATGATAAAATGCTATTGAAAGATCAATTTTATCCTGGATGTTTTTTTCCAGGGATTTGATCCACCCCACCCCCTGAGATTTATCCTTAAGATGCGATGCACTTAAGCCGGGTGACATAGAAAACCAAAGTACCTTCAAAACCGTTATATTATAGCAGTTAAATATTGTTAATAATGTTCAACTAATACTGAAAAAAACGCAAAATTGTTACTGTAAAACCAGTTAATCGGAAAAATATTTTAGATGTAACCTATTGTGTTTTGTTGCGTATAAAGATATAATCTTTAACAGTTAAACACACCACGTATGAACTCAAATATCCGCATGACAAAACTTGATACCGCATTGATCTTATCAATTTATGGTATTAGCGTAAGTGGTTTTTGCTTTACTTGCTTTACTGTTTGCCAGTTTTTTATACGTTAATCTCCAAGTTTCTTTTTTTATAAAGAGTTCGCTTGCTGTCTATTATTTATTTTTTTAATAGCGATGCAGCAGAGTTATCCAAAAACCATTGCAGATCTCCATCTGCCGGTTTAATCAATTGCGCAGGATAATTTTCAATATCTTTTTTATCTTCAATTACATGATGTACGGCAATAGCCTTACCCTCACCATATACAAGGTAAGCGATGTGATGTGCCTGGTTGATCAAGGGTGCTGTCATAGTGATCCGATATACTTGCTGATTGTCTAAAAAGACCTCTTTTGCAGACACAGTTTTATCATGCAGGACAGGTGTATGCGGAAATAACGAGGCTGTGTGGGAATTATCCCCAAGACCTAATAGAACCAGATCAAAACGAACCTTAACACCGGCAAAATAATAATTGATATCAACCGTATATTTTTTGGCTGCTTCCTCGGGGCTTACGGAAGTATCAACGGGAAATACTTGCTTATAACTTAAGCCCAGGGGTTCAAGCAGTGCCTTTTTGGCCATCAGGTAGTTGCTTTGGGGGTCAGTAAGCGGCACGTATCTTTCGTCACCAAAAAAGAAATGAACCTTGCTCCATTCAACTTTATCTTTATATAAAGGAGAGGAGAGTAATTCATATAGCTTTTTAGGTGAATTACCACCCGAAAGCGCTACAGAGAACTGCCCGTGATTAGCTATTGATTTTGCAGCAATTTCAACAAAATAGTTAGCCAAACCATTTAGCACCTCATTCTCATTATTAAAAACATTTATCTTCATCCTGTTACTTTTTACCGTTAACCGGGAGTGTGAACCAATTAAACCCATCACGTGCGATCAATGCCTCGGCTGATTCAGGACCCCATGAGTCGGCAGAATAATTTGGAAAATTCAGGCTCTTTTTATTTTGCCAGGTACTTAATATCGGCATCACCAGTTCCCAGGCGGCCTCTACCTGGTCGCCACGCATAAATAAGGTTTGGTCACCAAGCATTGTATCTAATATCAATGTTTCATAAGCCTCAGGAGCCTGTTGGGTATAAGTGCCTTTGTAATCAAACACCATATCAACAACATTTAAAACCATATCCAAACCAGGGCGCTTGGCCTGGACCTGTAAACGTATGCTCATTTCGGGTTGAATACTGATGATCAACCTGTTCTGCTGCCAGCTCTCAGCTGCTTCGTTAGGAAATATCAAATGCGGAACATCCTTAAATTGTATGGTAATAACAGAGGAAGATTGGTGCATTCGTTTGCCTGTACGCAAATAGAACGGCACACCCTGCCAACGCCAGTTATCCACAAAAAATTTGATGGCCGCGAAGGTTTCGGTGTTTGATTGCGGGTCAACTTTGGGTTCATCCCGGTAGGCAGGTACTTCTTTTCCTTTCATCCATCCGCTGCCGTATTGGCCCCTAACTGCCGAAAGGCGTACATCGTCAGGCCCAAACCTGCGCATTGCTTTTAATACATCAACCTTACGGTCGCGTACTTCATCGGCATTAAAGCTTACAGGGGGCTCCATAGCCACGTGACAAAGCAATTGCAGCAAATGGTTTTGTATCATATCGCGTAGAGCGCCCGAACTGTCATAATAGTCGCCACGCTCTTCGACACCCAATTGTTCAGTCACTGATATTTGCACATGCTCAATAAAATTACGGTTCCAAAGCGGTTCCATTATTGAATTGGCAAAGCGGAACGCCATAATATTTTGAACGGTTTCTTTACCTAAATAATGATCGATCCTGTAGATCTGGCATTCATCAAAAATGCCTGATAGTAGTTTATTCAGTTCTAATGCAGTTTCCAGGTCATGCCCGAATGGTTTCTCAATTACTATCCTGGTCTTTTTCTTATCCTCTGCAAGCTTTGCTTTAGCAATATTTGACGCGATGATGGGGAACAAATTTGGTGATACAGCCAGGTAATAGATCACATTTGATTTTGTTTTCCATTCGGCATTATGCTTGTCTATGCGCTTACCAAATTCTTTAAAGGTTTCAGCATCCTTTACATCCGATACCTGGTAATAAATATTTTTTGAAAACTCATCCCATTTTTCCTTTACAGCTTTTCCGCTACGCGAAAACTGGTTGATATCATTTAGCAGGTTAGTCCTGAACTGTTCGTCTGAAAATTGTGTACGCCCGGTACCAATAATTGAAAATTGAGAAGGCATCCAGCCATCCAAAAATAAATTATAAAGAGCAGGAGCAATTTTTCTTGAAGTTAGATCGCCGGTACCACCAAAAATAACGAATATGGTAGGCTCTGATTTTGTATTTGCACTCATTTTATATTTTTTAAGCGGCTAATTAAATATTAATAAAACTTAGTCCTGGCTTTTAACTACCCACTGCGTATGGAAAACGCCTTCTTTACCTATCAATTCGTAAGTATGCGCGCCAAAATAATCGCGCTGTGCCTGGGTAAGATTTGATGGCATCCTTTTATTGCGGAAATTATCAAAGTAGCTTAGCGAAGCAGCATATGACGGTGCCGCGATACCCGCAGCTATAGTAGCTGATAATACTGTTCTTGCGCCTTTTACAGCATCGGAAACTAAGTTGTGCACGTTATCATCCAATAACAGGTGGGCCAGTTTAGCATCTTTTTTATAAGCCTTATAAATATCATTCAGGAATAATGACCTGATGATACAACCACCGCGCCATATTTTAGCGATCTCGCCCAATTTCAGATCATACTTATATTCTTCAGAAGCCCTTGAAAGCAAATGCATACCCTGCGCATAACTGATGATCATGCTGAAATAAAATGCTTGTTCCAGCGCAGTTATAAACTCATCTGTATCGGTATCTAATTGTGTATCGTCATTACTGTATAAGGCAGATGCCTGCACCCTTAATTCTTTATATTTTGACAGATCACGCATAGAAACTGCGGTATCAATAGTAGGTATCGGAGCTTGCAGGTCCATTGCTACCTGTGATGTCCATTTACCGGTACCTTTGGCTTTTGCTTCGTCTTTAATATCGTCGAGCAGCAAGTGATCAGTTCCGGGGGCTTTAAATGCAAAGATGTCTTTGGTGATATCCATCAAAAACGATTGCAGCCTGCCCTCGTTCCATTTGGTAAATACTTTGCGGATGGCTTCATTATCCAGTTTAAGGCCAGTCTTCAGTATTTCGTAGGTCTCAGCTATCAATTGCATCAAACCATACTCAATACCGTTATGTACCATTTTTACAAAGTGGCCTGACGCACCAGGGCCGATATAAGTTACGCAGGGATCGCCATCAACTTTTGCCGCGATGGATTCCAAAATGGGTTTCATTACATTGTAGGCATCCTTGTCGCCACCCGGCATCATGCTTGGGCCTTTGCGTGCACCTTCTTCGCCACCGGATATACCCATTCCAAAAAAGTGAAACCCTTGTTGTTCAAGTTCATCCACACGGCGGTTGGTATCAGTAAAATGAGAATTTCCTCCATCTATAATGATATCACCCTGATCCAGTAAAGGTAATAACTCAGCGATCACGTCATCCACAATTTTACCGGCAGGCACCAGCATCATTATAGCACGCGGGGTATTTAAGCTTTCTACAAATAGCTTCACATCACTAAACGCTTTAAGGTTATGGTGCGTGCTTTCTTTTTCCAACAATTCGCCTTTTGAGGCATCTGTATCAAACCCGGCGCCTTTTACACCATGGTCGCCCATGTTTAGCAAAAGGTTGCGGCCCATAGTACCAAGGCCTATCATACCGAAATCGTATTTATCAGTTGTGTTGCTCATTTTAGTTTGAATTTTCTTTTTTTAATTCTTCTAATATTTTCTTGGTCGATTCAAAATCGGTATGCTGAAAAGAACGTATCCCCTGCTTTTGCGCTGCAAGAGCAAACATTTTCCTATCATCAAAGTAAACGCACTGCTGTGGTAAAGCCTGTGCTATGCCCATAGCCAGTTTAAATATTTTAGGGTCGGGTTTACGGATACCTACCTCGCATGAGGATATGAAGGCATCAAAACAATCATGCAGCTTAAATTTTTTAACCCGGTAATCGTTCAGCTCTTTGCCTTCATTATTGATAGAAATGATCCTGAAACCGCAATCTTTTTTCCACTCTTTAAGCCATGCCAGCATACCCGGCAATTCTTTCGATTGCGCGAACATAAATTCTTTGAAATCTTCCCGTGTAAAATCACGCGGATGATTGAAAACTACGGTATCCAGATATTCATCCAAATCGACACTGCCGGCTTCATATACATTAAAAATGAACGTGTGTAACTCACTCACCTCTTTGTAATCTAAACCAAACTTCTTAGCTGCTTCCTGGCGCGACTCATGCCCCCAGCCATTGGTCAGCAAGATGCCGCCAATATCAAAAAACAAGATTTTTAAAGACGCAGCTTCCATTCTTATTTGTTTTTTTGGTCTTCGATAGCCTGTAACAATTTTTCGAAAGGCTTATTGAATTTATCAATACCCTCATCTTCCAACTGCTGAGTGATCTTGTCGATATCAATACCAGCTTTTTTCAATCGATCCAATGTTTCAGTAGCTTTATCTAAACCTTGCTCTAAGGTATTTTCTGCAATACCATGATCACGGAACGCTTCGATAGTTTCCAAAGGCACGGTGTCAACAGTATCGGCACCTATTAATGCTTCTACATATTTGGTATCCTTAAATGCAGGGTTTTTGCTGCTGGTACTGGCCCATAATAAGCGCTGTGGTTGCGCGCCTTGCGCGGCCAGTTTCTCCCAGCGCGGACCGCTAAATACTCTTTTATAAATTTCGTATGCTTTTTTTGCTGACGCGATAGCTACCTCACCTTTCAGATCGCCTAAACCTTTTTCATCAAGCATTGGATCAACCAAAACATCGCAACAGGCTCTGAAGTGGCTTTGATCATGGATGCGCAGGCCAAGTTGGAAGCAGAGGGTATATCAACCCGCGTGGTAAGCATGCCATCATGGGAGCTATTTGAAAAACAGGATGCCGCTTATAGAGAAAAGGTATTCCCGAAAGCATACAGGAAACGTTTGGCGGTTGAAATGGCATCACCAATGGGATGGCATAAATACACCACAGACGAAGGCGATATGTTGGGTATGACCACCTTTGGTGAATCGGCCCCGGCAGATGATCTTTACAAGCATTTTGGGTTTACAGTTGATAATGTAGTTAAAAGAGCGAAAGCGCTATTTTAGTAATAAGTTATGAGTAATGAGTTTTAAGCAAGCTTTAATGCGGTAGAGAACTCAATACTCATAACACAGAACTCAATAATCACACATGAAAATAGGAATAGCAGCCGATCACGGCGGATATAGCTTAAAAAAAACACTTCATTCATTTTTAGTGGCCTCTGGTTACGAGGTAGTGGATTTTGGCGCGTATGAATTAAACGACCAGGATGATTACCCCGATTTTGTGATACCATTGGCAAAAGCAATAGTGAAAAAAGATGTTGACAGAGGTATAGCTGTTTGCGGCAGCGGGGTAGGCGCATCAGTTGCAGCAAACAAGGTTCATGGTGTAAGGGCAGCGTTGATAAACGATCATTTTTCGGCCCACCAGGGTGTAGAGGATGACAATTTGAACATGCTTTGTCTGGGTGGACGCGTTACCGGCTATGCCGCGGCTGAAGAACTGGTAGAAGCATTTTTGCACGCAAAATTCACCGGATTGGAAAGACATCTGCGCAGATTGCATAAGGTGCAATTACTTGAAAAATAAAAGATTAAGATAAAATAAAACATAATCATGGCAACTAATAGAGTAAAACAAATACATAGTTTCGGTCAGAGTATATGGCTGGATTTTATTGACAGGGATATTATCCAATCGGGTGGATTAAAGAAGTTGATCGACGAAGATGGCGTAAGAGGCGTAACCTCGAACCCTGCAATTTTTGAGAAAGCTATTACCAGCAGTTCAGATTATGATGCGGAGATC
>Ga0206812_1111_pt1 | contig 16927 bp, 22 predicted proteins | sample Alteio_BWOrgCont_54_FD_152912 | JGI IMG/M metagenome (GOLD analysis project Ga0206812, IMG submission 152912) | Enriched cells from forest soil in Barre Woods Harvard Forest LTER site, Petersham, Massachusetts, United States -... | ecosystem: Environmental > Terrestrial > Soil > Temperate forest >... | reverse complement strand
ATACATGGAATCGCTGGTTCGGGATCTGGCCCTCGATACGATTGCGCTGAAAGCTGGTTTTCCATTAAAGGAGAAAAGGGTTGTGGCAATAGATTCTGTTTTCCTATTTTTTGAAAGCCACCCGGAACCGACAACGATACCATTTAATATATACAGAAATATCAGGAGGACATGGTGGGACAGGTTATACATTCGAAATACCGGCACTATTAACCAGCTGAAAAATGCGGGTGGCCTAAGGCTGATTCGTAAGTCAAATGTTCGCGATTCGCTGGCAACGTATGACTGGCTTTGGGGACGGGTTGATTATTATAAAGAGATGTACTCCACTTATCAGCAGCTAAGTGGTACCATGATTGAAAAATTAGTAAACGCAAACGATCTTATGAGATCATACCGGTTAAACCCAACCGGAAAACTAACGTACCCGTCTTTATCACATCCATCTGTTGTCAGGATAAATACGGCTGGCTTGAGTGAATACCTGAATTTTTTGGATCGGCAAAAAATCACTACTATACAGGATGAGGAAAACTATAAAAAGCTGGAAGCGAAGGCGGTAGCCTTAATTAAAATGTTAAAAAAAGAATACGACCTGGAATAGTATGGGAAGAGAGCCAAGAATCAAGACGAATGAGGCGAAAGCTGAAAGGTTAAAGGCGAAAGGTTTGCCTGCGGATGTACAAAACTATTCCGCGCCCGGTATTCCATATTCAGAACCGGAAAAACCGCCAACCACCGAACGCCATGCGCCTACCGAAAAAGAAGAACTGCAAACTGAAAACCGCCAACTGCAAACTGAACAAATGGAAGTACACCACCACCCCGATCTGCATCACAAAGAGAAACCCTGGAAGGAATACCTGCTGGAGTACCTGATGATCTTCTTAGCCGTAATGACAGGCTTTTTTGCCGAGAGCTACCGCGAGCATAGGGGCGATCGCTCAAAAGAAAGAGAGTACGCCATCAATATAAAAAAGGACCTTAGGACTGATACCGCTAACATCAATATATGGATACCGTCACTTTATAAAAGAGTAACCAGTTTCGATACACTGATAACCTGCCTGGAAGCCCTTGGCCCTATTAAAAATGGCAGCGATATGTATTACCTCGCCCGGTTATCCACCAGGAACAGCATATTTGAACCAAGTGACAATACGATACTTGAAATGAAAAGCTCAGGTAGTTTGCGGCTTATCCAGAACAGGGAGATCGTAAATGGACTGATGGATTTTGAGCGGTATATTGGGCAATATAATAACCTGTTTGATATCGAGGGTAAAGAAAATATGCTGAGTTACCCCTTGCTGGGCGAACTGTTTGACGCCACCGTGTTTGATAAAATGGTGGGAGTAGTAAACAAGGGCCTTACTGAGCGGGAATACGCCGGAGGATCAACACTCAATATGGTTAGGCCGCCGGGTAATCCGCAATTATTGAGTTACGATAAGCAAAAGATCAACCTTCTGGTTTATTACTTCCACCAGCGTAAATCCAGTTTTATGGGCGAGATGCGGCGGTTAACGGCACAAAAGGAGCTGGCTGAAAAACTGATCGAACTAATAGATAAAGAATATAACTTAGAGGATGAATAATAAAACTAAAACGCTGCTGATCAAGGCGCTGATATACCTGGTGCTTGGATTCGGCATTGCCTTTTGCTGGCATTTAATGAAAGGGGGATGAAGAAGAAGCCGGAGGTTGGAAGTCAGAAGTCGGAAAATCCTTCGAGAAGTTTAGGTAAAGCTATTGCGCCCCATACAGCTTTGTGGTCAGAACCATTGGGCCCGCACGCTTTGAAAAATGTGGGTGCAAATGATCTGCATATTATAAGTGTTGAAATAAAAAATAAAATTATCATTGTGAGGAGGGACGACAAAGCAATCGCGAACTATCCGGGAGGTCACGCATGGTTCGCGATTGTCATCCGCTAACAGCGGAGGGCAATGACAAGGTTTTATAAGTATATTTTCTAAAAAAGATTTTTTTTATGAAGTATTTTTTTACTCTGATCCTTCTGTTACTTATAACCGGGCAACTATCGGCACAATACCCGCCGGTTGATTCGGCAAGACAAATTATACGGAATGGAAAAACACCATTTGAGAGATTTCGGGGCTATCACGGGCTGGACAGGTATTACTACACCACCGGCTTATATGACAGTTCATCAATAGCGCAGGAAAAAATGTATGCCATTGCCAGGCAGTTAAAAAATGATTCGTTGATGGTGATCGTTTACAGGGCTATAGGCAACAGGCAAACGACTAAAACGGATTATAACTTTGCTTTAAGCACCTATTTCAAGATGTTGGAATATGCAAAGACTAATGAAAGCAAGGCTTTATGCTACGGTAATATAGCTTACCTATATGCTATTACTGGGAATAACCAGGTTGCTATGAACTACCTGAAAAAATCAGAGGCTTCAGGTAAGTTCAAAAATAGCAATGTTTACAGGAATACATTTTATGGCCTTGTATTTAATAATTTGAACGAACCCGACTCGGCCCTGGTGCATCTGCAAAAAGCCGCTGATATTCCCATTAAGGCCCCTGATGTCACTATGCAATCCATTTTGCTGGCCCAAACCGGCGTGGCCTACGAATTGAAAGGCGATGCGGACCTGGCCGAGGTATATTATAAAAGGGTGGTGGCTTATTGCAAAACGCACAACCTGGCATCAGGGCAAATACGGCATGGCAGCCTGTATTGTGATTTTTGTATCAAAAAGGGTAATTATGCGCAGGCTAAAACCATTGCTTTAGAAAACCTGGCAGTTGCCAAAAAAGCAGGCATAACCGAAGGGATGAGTACCGTTGCCGCCATATTGCGAAAAATATACGATCATACCTTGAATAAAGACAGCGCTTATTATTATGCCGTGATGCAGATAAACTATAAAGATTCGGTAAGTAACCAGAAACGCATAGCCGAGTTTCAGAACCTCACATTCGGGCAGCAGCTGAGAGAGATAGATGACCAGGCAAAAGTGGCCCAGGCCAATGAACAGCGCAAACTAAATATTCAATATGCTGGTATCGCATTAGGGTTGGTGGTATTTATCATGCTGTTTTTATTGCTGAGCCGCAGCGTGATCGTAAATACCCGTATGATAGAGATTGTGGGGGTGATAGGACTGCTTATTGTTTTTGAATTTATCAACTTAGTAATTCATCCTTATTTAGTGAACTTTACCAATGATTCGCCCTTGCTGATGCTGCTGATATTGGTGCTGATAGCCGCGGTGATCGTGCCCATGCACCATAAACTGGAACAATGGGTAAAGCACCGGCTGGTGGAGAAAAACAAAACTATACGCCTGGCAGCCGCTAAACGTACCATTGAAAAACTGGAGGGAGGCAAATGAGCGAAGGGGAAAAGAAAGTCAAGAGCCAAGAGTCAAGAACCAAGAAATTGGAGGTTGGTAGTCCGGAAGGCGAACTCAAGAATCAAGAGCCAGGAATCAAGAAGTCGGAAGTCGGAGTGTCGAATGCGGAAGTGAGATCAGAAGCAGAAAAACATTCCGCTCCCGATAGCTATCGGGATAACATTCCGCAATCCGAATTAAAAATACTCACTACTGACCACTCATCACTCACAACTAAAATGGAAGTACATCACCACCCCGACCTGCACCACGAGAAGAAACCCTGGAAAGAATACCTGCTTGAAGGCCTGATGATTTTCCTGGCTGTATTTATGGGCTTTGTGGCCGAAAACATACGTGAGAATATTTCAGAACACAAACGCGCTGCAGAATTTGCACGCTCGTATTTTGAGGATATAAAAAAGGATACCGCGGCACTTAATGCGGCTATCCGTTTTAGCAAGCATAAAGTGGCAGTTATTGATAGTGCAGTAATGATGCTTCATTATCCGGGAGAAAAGCAAAATGATACCGTACTTTATAAACAGTTATCGGTTAGCAGCAATGTGATGGCTTTTGAACCATCTTCGGGCACTTACGAGCAGATCAAATCTTCCGGTTCGCTCAGATATTTCGACCAAAAGTTGGTGGGTTTAATGAACAGCTATGATGTGCAAACAAAAAAAACTGTAAAACGCGAAGATATTGACTTGAAATTCATACTTGAGCAAGTGGTACCTTTTGCCATGCAAACGTCCAATAGTGAGGTAGTTTATGATATATACTTTACACACCGCATTTCGCACGAATTATACATCGATAGGCGTAATGGTTATGCCAGGCAAATGATCAATAGAGTGATTATTGTTAAGATCGAAAGGCTGCGCGCAATGGCTGAATATGTAAAACAGATGAAATTATCGACTGAAGTTTTGGCCGAATTAAAAAAAGAATACGAACTGGAATGAGCGAGCCTAAGAAGAGAGCCAGGAACAAAGAGCCAGGAATCAAGAAGTCGGAAGTCGGTAGTCCGATGCTTCGACAGGCTCGGCATGACAAAGAAGACCCTGAAACAAAAGAACTGCCAACTGAGAACTCAAAACCGCAAACTGAAAAAATGGAAGTACATCACCACCCCGATCTGCATCACGAAAAGAAACCCTGGAAAGAGTATCTCCTCGAAGGTTTAATGATTTTCCTGGCTGTAACCATGGGTTTCTTTGCCGAGACTATTCGCGAGAGTATCTCTGACAAATCAAAAGGCCATGAGTACATCCGCTCATTTGTTGAGGACATGCGACGCGACACAGCTACTTTCGCGGTGCTGATAGCCTTTGATAATAACAAATTGGACGCATTAAACAACCTTTCCGCCTGTTATAATAGCATCGAAAAGGACAGCAGATCTGCCGGATGCCTTATACCTATTATAAAAAATTCAATGTCCAACAGAGGTGGAAATTTTACGGATGGCACCATGCAGCAATTAAAAAATGCTGGCGGCTTTCGCTTGCTGAACAAGAGCGATAGGGACAGTATTGTTGCCTATGACCATGCCACCCGGGCGTATTTGAATTTCGAATTCACGGTATTTCAGCAGCGTCAGGATATTGTAAGAGATATGTTTGTTAAACTCGTTGATTTTAAGGCCCAGTCAATGCTGCACTCTGACTCAATTGTGATTAATACCCAGGCACCCTTATTGTTTTCAAAGGACAAGGCATTGATCAATGAGTATTTTAACGACTTATTGCTCTACAGCAGAGTTATTAAAAACCAGACCGGTACGTTAGGCAAACTAAGCAAAAGGGCAACCGGCCTCATTAAATATTTTGAGAATAAATACGATCTGGAATAAATGGCAAAAGAATTAAGAATCAAGAATCAAAAGCCAGGAGAGGCGAAAGGGATAAAGGCAAAAGGTAAAGCTGTTTCGCCGGATGATGCTACTGGCACTAATTCAGCGATCGGCATTCAGCATTCCGAAATAAAAGAAACACTCACAACTGACCATTCACCACTCACAACAAAAATGGAAGTACATCATCACCCCGAAGTAGAAAAGAAAGGCTTTAAGGAATATATCCTTGAGGGCCTGATGATATTTTTAGCCGTAACCATGGGTTTTTTTGCCGAAAGCCTGCGCGAACATATTGGCGACAATAATAGGGAAAAAGAGTATATTCATTCCTTTGTTGAAGACTTGAAAAAGGATACGGCATCTCTGCAATACAGCATCAGGCGCCTGAATGTGGATGTTAAAAATTGTGACCAACTGATCGGGTTGTATGGTAAAGGTGAACTGACCCAACTGCCGGATACAGTCCTTTTACAATTGAGTAATCAATGTGGCCTGAGTGTGGATGTTTTTTTTAATGACCGCACGGCATCACAGTTAAAGGGCACGGGCTCTATGCGCCTGATAAGGAACAAAAGTATAGCAGACTCCATGCTGCAATACTGGAACAATCAATTCAGGATAGAACAGGTGCACAACCGTTTTGAAAGTATGAGGATAGAGCAAAGGAAAATGGGGTGGAAGACTTTTAATTGGTATGGAATTAATTACAATTACGGTAAAAGTATGCCTGAAAAGATGGAGATCAAGAAGGCGATTTCGAATGTAAGCAATTTAAATGAATTTGTAAATATTTGTTCCACTATATATAACGCAGGCGGGTCACAGTACTTACCACAGCTTCAGAACCAATTGGGCCTTGCCGAAGCAATGATAGGCATGATCAAAAAGGAATATAGTTTAGATAATGAGTGAGCCGAAGAAAAGAGTCAAGAGTAAAGAGCCCGGAGTCAAGAGGCCGGAGGTCGGGAGTCTGAAGTCAGAAGACGCTGCCCCTGAGCCTTCAATAAATGAACTTCAGTCCGAACCAGAAAAAGAACTCACAACTAACCACTCACTACCCACAACAGAAATGGAAGTCCACCATCACCCCGAAGTAGAAAAAAAAGGCTTTAAGGAATATATCCTCGAAGGCCTGATGATATTTTTAGCTGTTACCATGGGCTTTTTTGCCGAGGGCCTGCGCGAAACTATCAATGAACATAACAGAGCAAAAGAATTTGCCGTAACCCTTTATGCCGATTTGAAGGCGGATACGGCTGACTTGAAAAGTTATATTAAATACGTTGATCGTGGTGCCAAAAGTGTAGATACGCTGATGCAACTATTGTCCGCCAATGACCCGCAGCACATCTCTTCAGGCAAGTTATACTGGTTTGGGTTATGGGGTGGCGCATACCGAATGTTTACACCGCATGATGCTACCCTGCTGGAGATGAAAAATTCGGGTTCGCTTCGTTATTTTTCCAATCATACCATTAACCGGGAAGTGGCCCAGTACGACCAGTTGTGCCAAAGCATGAAAATGTATGAAACTAATGAACAGGGTATTTATATCGAAGTACGAAAATTGCGGGCGCAGCTATTTAGTTTTAAGTATAACGAGATGGCCAACAATATTACCCGGATAAAAGATAAAAAACTTTACCAGGCAGCTGTTGACTCATTGATCAGGATTAACCCTCCGCTGCTAAGTTATGACAGAGTGCTTTTTAATCAATATATAGAAATGGTACGTTCCCGGTTTCTGGGCCGCAAAGTAATCATGGCTGATACTGTATTAGTCCATGCTAACTTGCTGATAAACACTTTGAAAAATGAATATAACCTTGAGGGGGAGTAAATCAATTTTCTGATTGATCACCAGTGAGTTGTTAGGCTTGTATTTATGATAACTTGTATATTTATATAAGTTAAATGCTCATCCAATATCATTCGCATCATGAAAAAGTTATTATTGATCATCCTTATTTGCTCAAATGCGGCTATAGCCCAGAAAAAGGTAAAAAATGGTGTCATTTATAAAGAGCACCCGTATATCGAGACCATGAAACAGCTGGCAGCACTGTATGAAAAAGGCGATGCAGATGGTATGGCTAAATTCTATGCAGATTCGGCACTGGCTTACGGCATGACCCGTTATAACGTTGATACCTCAAAGGTGGCGCAGTTATCAGTACCGCCCGGTAAATCATTAGCCGGGGTCAAAGCAGGCTGGCAGAATATATTTGATAATTGGGAACAGATAAAGATGAGACCGATAGGTACGCCTGATGGTTTGGCTTATGACAACCAGCCCTTTACGGTGCAATCGTGGTGGTTGCTTACTTTGGTTAATAAAAAAACAAAAAAAGTGGCTAAAGTAGAGATGGTATTATTTGATCAGTTCAACAAAAATGGAAAGATCGCCCTCCAATTAGAATACTATGATCCGGCCTCGCTTCTCGCAGCGATGAAATAGTGGAAACCTTTTCTTTTGGCTGATCTGATTACTAAATAAAGAGCTGCCCGATTGATCAGGCAGCTCTTTTGTTTTAGATAGGTAGATGTAGATATTATATAGTTAAGCTGCCATTAATTGTTTGCCGGCTGCCTGGTTGTTTTTGTTGTTGATCCCTTTGAAATTTTTCAAGTCATTTTCCAGTAATGCTTTTAATTCCAGATCCAATGCTTTTAATATTACGGTGATTTGATTTGAGTTTTTCATGGTTAGTTTTGTTTGGTTGTCTGCCTAATCTATCTAAATATGATGCCATGCTTCTCGCTAAGGTAAACCAGCGCAAAAAGTCTAAAGTCGGCAAATATTGTGTCTGCTTTTGTGTACAGTGAGACTGTTTTTAAAAACAGAAGTTATTGTTGTAATAGCTATATTTATATAAACTTAAACATCATGAACGTAACCCATTTTATTCTCTCTGCCATTTCAATAGGAGTTGCCAATACCTGTATCGAATGGTTTATTATCGGTTTCCTGTTCCACAAATACCAGGCGCTTACCCCGCAAACATGGCGGCCTGAAAGTAATAAAAGCTATTTGTACAGCACATTGCTTTCATTCTTGTTTGGGGCGTTGTTTATGTTGTTCTATTATAAGATTGGGTTTCACTATGTGATCCATGCTAATATGTGGTCTCATATAAAATTGGGACTTATTTGTTTTGCCTGTTTTAGCCTGGTTTCGGGTATCAATGGTTCTATCTACGTTAATTACGATAAAAGATTTGTAGCCGGTTTGCTCATTGCTTCTTGTTTAACCTATGTATCGGCAGCGCTTATTGTAAGTTTGTTTTACTGGAAATAGTACTTGTTGGAGACAACTCCAACAAGAGCAAAAGGTTAATAAAGTTGTATGTTTAATATGCTTATTGGCATAATTTCAATCAACTAAAAAATCAATTACCCTTCAAAAAATGCACCTCCGACTTCTGATCCCAGACTTCTGACATCTGTCTTCAAAATCATCGCTCATCATACACCTCACTTTCTATTAATTGGGTGAGCACGTTTTTAAGGGTGGCTTCACGGGCCCATTGCTGCTCGATTGCTGAAGCATCTTCGCGGTACCATTTGACAGGTTCGTTCACTTCGATGCGGGTTTTGTAAACGAAGTTCTTTTTTGGGTGCATTTGGGTACCCTCATAGCTATTCAGATTCTCGGCACGTATCATTTTGGCGAATTGTTTCAGGCTGATATCCAATTGCAGGCATTCGTCGAGCGAATTTTTAAAATCGTGCTTGTCTTCCAGCCAGAGGGTAAGGAGGTCGCCATTAATTTCGTGGTCGGCAATGCTGATGCGGCTATAGTCGTAATCTACAGAGATCACGAGCCACCATAGTTGGTCCTTGAGTTTTTGGTTTAGTTTTATCATTGTATGGTTTATTTGTTCAGTGCTTCATTTGTTCATTGGTAATTATCTGGAACTGGTAAGTTCATTACCTGAACTTTGGCATCCATCCCGGCAGGTATTGCTGTATCACTGCGATATGGTTACTGTGTTTGGTGCAGGCATCCTTGTAAGCCTGGTAGCGTAATTGCATTTCAGGTTCAGGGTTAGTATCCTGTTTTTTGTTTTCTGTTGACGATAAGGCGGAATAGGCTATGTACATATTTGTTTTTATTGGTTCATTAGTTAACCGTTGATTAGGGTTGATTTTTCTGATCCCGCTGATTTTATTGAGCCATACATCAGCGAAATCATTTAATCATATAAATCAACGGTCAGGGCATAATTCTCCCTTGAATTTTTTCTTTAAATTCTTTAGTATTTGTACTTGCTTTTAGGTAGATTTGAAGTATCTAAGGAAGAATTGCAAAACAAATATAAAGAAATTTCTGTATTAAACTAAAGAAATTAGTCAAAAAAGTTTTTAACATTTATGAGTGAGCAACTAAAACCCAACAAAATAAAAACGGTAAGGCCTGAAACACTGGAGTTTATCATTCTGTATAATCAGCTTAGAGGGAAAGCTTTTTCGGGCAATGCGCAATTGGCAGAGGCGCTGGGTTTTAATTCGCCCAGCTCTATTACCGAGATCATTAAGAGCCGACAGAATATTGACCCTGAAAAACTCCGGATATTTAAAGATAAATACAAAGATTTCTTGGTGTCTAAGAAATATCAGGAGAATGTGATCGTTTCGCAGCAGTTTAATGAACCGGGGATACCGATGTTCGAGGTTACAGTTACGGCTTCGGGTGTGGAAGTTTATAATGATATCAATGATACTAAGCCGGTTGGCCGGATGAATTTTCCGGGTATTGAGGATTGCGATTTCGCCCTGCCGGTTTGGGGGCACTCGATGTACCCTTATTTGGAGAACGGTTGCTGGGTGGCGCTCAAAGTGATCCACGATAAAAAGATATTACCCGGCGAGGTGTATTATATTGAGTGGGGCGATTACCGTATGTATAAGCGCTTGCTGGCCGGCGATAACGAGGATGAAGTGATAGCCCACTCTGACAACGTAACCGAGATGATAGGCAACCGCCTTAAATACTCACCTTTTGTTGTAAAAAAATCGGACATCAAAAAGCTGTGCCTGGTGAAAGATATTCATAAGAAGCATAATCATTGAGGGGGGAGCGTTGAATAGTGAGTGGTGAGTAGAGGTGTCGCCCCGATAGCTATCGGGAGCGGAATGATTTTCTTAGTGTGTTGTTGTTGAACGAAGCAATCTATGGACTGTACAAAAATGCGAATGGCTTGATGATTTTTTATTTATTTGTAGCATTTTGTATCGATCTATCGTATACGTAATAAATTGATTATGAAAGCATTGCTTATTTTCCTTTGCTTCGCCTTAATATTCATAGGCTGTAAAAAAAGCACAGTAGGCCCCTATAAAAGCCAGGGGACTATAACTGGTTACGACCTTCGCGAATGTCCTACACCTGGATGCGGGGGCCTTGAAATAATTATTAAAAATGATACTGCCAAAAACCCACCGTCATTTTATTTGATCAATTCAACCTTGCCGCAATTGGGTATAAGCGCCGATACTAAGTTTCCAATAAATGTTAGTCTAAACTATAAACCTGATACCGGAATTTTTGCCCACTACAATTATATCTTAGTTTCTCAAATAAAGGTGATCAACTGACATTATAAGGATGGCATAATGTTTAGCTGTAGCGTTTAGCAAACATTAATCGTATAGGTATTATGAGTTAAACACCTACCTATGTATTAACTGATCTTTAGGATTGCGAGCCGGGCGAATACTCCCGGCTTTTTTTGATCCAAACCTATCTTAGCCTTATGAAGTTAGTAGTTCCCTTTCCCATCTTTTCGCTGCTGCCTCCTGCAAAAACACCACGACCAGCATAGCCACTATCGACATTACCCAACCAAATAATACCTGTTCGCCCAATGTGGCTATCCGCTCTTCGACCTTTCGCAGCGAGCGGCCGGTGAAAGCGATATAGTTTTTCGCACGTATGCCTACCATTGCCTGGCGCACACCGGGCTGTGGTTGCCAGCTTGCCGCATCTTTACCGTTCTTGTCCACATAATCTATCACCCCTTTTGGTATGGCCAGGGCGTGGCCGTCCAGCATAGCGCCGCTTGCTGCCATATTTCCTGATGTGCTGTAAATTACCAGGTAAGGCGACAGGCTTTGAGAAATTTCGACAGGCGCCGCGGAGTTAATAAGCGATTTTGGATCAGCGCCATTATTGAGCGCGTTGGCGGCATCTTCGGCCATTTGATACTGCGGATCGTTTGCCGACATCCGGAAGTTTTGTTGTGCCACAATATAAATAATGCCGCATAGTAAGGTTATCACTGCCGAATAACCGAACCAGTTTTTAAGGATAGGAAAATACTTGTTCATGGTTTTAATTTTTCGTTTGTAATTTGTTTTTTTAAGATACTCAAGAGGGCTTCGCCATTATTGAATTAGTGATTTACGAATTATTGATTATGAGTTATAAAAGTACTTTGTAATTCAAAGTAAATGAGAATTATTGAATAATGCAAATCTTTTTCTTGATAAGAGGCATAGATCGGTTTAATCAACGACACTGATTGTTAATATGTTAATAGAATTAGGTTGAAAAGGAGCAAGTGATATAATAAATTTGATTGTCAGTTAAGGTTATTGCTATTGTTTGTTTGTTAAAGGTTAATTTTTGGATTAGCCGGGTGTTGTAGCCCGGCTAATTTTTTTGCGTAATATCCGGGTTAATACTTCAGGAGAACATTCTGAGATCCGAAAGGAGATATCAGAAAATTTATAATTTTACCGGCATGACGATACGCCTTGCCACTTTAAACGATATTCCCGGCATCATGCAGCTGATAGCCGAGGTGGTGCCGGCCATGAATGCTTTGGGAAACTTCCAGTGGGATAGCACCTATCCAAACGCTGGTGTATTTGAGAAGGATATTGCACTGGGTCAATTTTGGGTAGCCGATGCGGATGGCGATATTGCCGGTATCGCGGCCATCACCACCGATCAGGAACCTGAATATGCCAGTGTAGGTTGGGACCTGAATGAAACGGCAATAGTAACCCATCGCCTGGCGGTAAGCACCCGATACCGGGGCCGGGGTATAGCCGCGAAGCTGTTACAACAGGCTGAGCAGGAAGCAATAAAGAAAAATATAAAAGCATTACGCATCGATACCAACTCCGAAAATGAAGCTACTCAGCGACTTTTCCCTAAGCTTGGTTATGTGTTTGCAGGCGAAATAGGCTTGGGTTTCAGGCCCAACCTGCGGTTTTACTGCTACGAGAAACGGCTGGATTAAATAGTCAACTGTAAATTATTAACTAAGAGCCGCCGTATTTTAAATAATAATCACGTATCTCAAAAGCTGTGGTTAATTGTTATGTCACTATAATTAATTAAAAGAAAATTTGAACTTTTAATTGATTATTTCGTTTTTCTTGTATCTTTATGATCCCAAAATGGAACATCAGGCCTATCAACTCTCTATCAGCTCTTTAAGTGTCGGCACGTGGCTGCAAACACTGGTGTTTTATTTCATATTATTTTTGATGATCAATATTATCCTTGCCCAGTTAAATTTGTCGCCGTTCAAATTCTGGCTCAATTTTGGTCCCAAGAGGATCGAAGGCCAATTGGACGAATAACCAGGTAATTATTCACTTCTTCATTTCATATATTATATCCGTAATCTCTTATCTTTAGATAGAGGTTTTAACTTTTTCTAATCCCCGGTTTTATTTATGGCGGCAACTACTATTGAAGATATTATCACCTCCTTAGAAAACATTATTGCCGATTGTATTAACGCTAATAGCAGGCTGGGTTATTTTGCCGCTTTATATTTAAAGGTGACCAAAAGTGTGCAGCAAGGCATTGCAGCGGGGCAATTTATGGATGGCGAAAGAATGGAGAAACTCGATGTGGTGTTTGCAAGCCGTTACCTGGATGCCTATCAACAATGGAAAAACCATCAGCAGCCTACTTCATCGTGGACGGTAGCTTTTGAACAGGCAGAAAAGCCGGGCGTGTTGGTTTTACAGCATTTATTACTGGGCATGAACGCCCATATCAACCTCGACCTCGGTATTGCCGCTGTGGAAGTTTGCGGGCAACAACCTATTGCAACCTTACAGCAGGATTTTGACGCGATCAACACGATAATCGCCTCATTAACTTACCAGGTGTTGAACGAGCTTGGTAGGGTGTCGCCGCTGTTATCATTGCTCGGTTTGCATGCCACCAATAATTCAGCATTGATACAGTTTAGCATCAGTAATGCAAGGGACGGTGCATGGTGCTTTGCCGAAGACCTGATCCAAAAACAAGGCGATGCTTACAACCAGTGCATTACTCAAAGAGATAACACGATCAAACAATTAGCCGAAAGCCTGGTGAATGTTACCGGTTTTATGCGCTTTACCGTCTGGCTCATCCATATTTTTGAATGGAAAAACCCGGCTGCCATTATCAAAACGCTGAATGAATACCAGAAAAAGAAAATCGTAGTAAATAAAACATAGCCCGCTCGTCCAATATTCATTTTAATAATATCGCTTTGTTGCGCAGGCATATAGCAGAATGTATCTTTTATATTACCGTGTTTACTAATCAACACTTAATTTTATACATTTACCATTATAACCAATAGATATTTATGAAGAAGTTATTCATCCTGCTTGCTGTTATTTCGGCAAGTAATTGCCTGATGGCACAAACCAACAACGAATTGAGTCCGAAAGAAAAGAAACAAGGCTGGCACTTATTGTTTGATGGCAAAACCACGGATGGCTGGCATAATTATTTAAAACCGTCGGCAGGGCCGGCCTGGAGCGCCAGTGATGGTCTTTTACAACTTGATCCCAAGGTTAAAGACGGCAGGGGGGATATTGTGACTGCTAAAGAATATGAAAACTTTGAACTGGCAATAGACTGGAACATAGCCGAGGAAGGTAACAGTGGTATTATGTTTACTGTGCAGGAAGATAAAGCTTACGATAACACTTATGTAACCGGGCCCGAGTACCAGCTACTGGATGATAAAAAGGCCGAGGACAATAAGAAGCCCAATCACCTGGCTGGCTCGCTTTATGATATTATTGCTCCATCCAAAGAGGTGGAGAACCCTGCCGGGCAATGGAACCATACCGTGATACGTCTGCAAAACGGTAAGCTTACCTTTTGGCTGAATGGGGTGCAAATTGTTAAAACCCAGCTTTGGGACGCCAACTGGGATGCAATGGTGGCTAAAAGCAAATTTAAAGACTGGAAGGGGTTTGCCGCTTTCCACAAAGGGCACATCTCTTTACAAGATCATGGGTATCATATCGCGTTCCGCAATGTGAAAATACGCGAATTATAAGCGGTTAATTAGTGCCGTTACTTTAACAATCCTGTAACTATCTGGCCCATTGTGCGTACAAAGACGTAGCCGGCACCAGGTAGTTTTTTAGTCAGGATGCCTTTGTTTAAAGTTTAATTTGGTTACTAATTTCCACCCATTGAAGAATTTCTTATTCGCTTTATTTGCTGCCGCCATCATGTTTACCAGCTGCCAAAAAGATATAGGCGATGGGGTATCTATAAAAAGCGGCGACCTTGCAACCATCAATGGCCAGCTAAAAGGGACATGGGTGTTCCCGGTGCAAACCTTAAGCATTGTTGACAATACAGGCAAAGTTTTATCTCCCGCCAAGGGTATGCCCGCACCCGCATTTCAATTTGACGGCAGTACGAAAGTGAACATTATGCCCGATTTGCGAACGGTGTTGAAAGGTACCTATGAGCTTACCACCAAAAATGGATTTATTTATTTAGATGTAGTATATCCAGATCATACAACCACAGAATTCCAGGTTTTATTGGTTAGTAATGAAACATTAAAACTCAGTTCAACTGCACCTTATACTTATACAGACGCCAATAATAAACCCGTACAGGGAAATGCGATTACCAGTACGCAGCTTAAAAAACAAAACTCAGCCGATGTTACGGGAAGTTTTATTAGTGTTTCGGTAGTGAGCGATTCGCTATTTAATGTGGGCGTATATGTTACCCATAGTGGGGATGATACAGCCACTTTGCAAAACAGTAAAGAAAACGTTATAGGCACCTATAACTATGCATTTGTTGCAAAATCCGGTGATAATTTGGCTATTGATCTGCTCGGCAGCCCTGCGGGGTCTAACTTCTACGCCTATTATAAAGGTATACCGCTTTCCGGAGCTGTGCAAGTTGAGGGGAACGAAATAAAAACCGGTAGGGGGTGGAATATCCCTTAATCTAAAACCACTGGCTCTTTTTTAATTACGATTAGTACGGTATATCTCACGGTGTATAATTACAATTAAATCAAATTATTGTAACTACTTCATCCTTATTACCGTAGAAAAGTTTTGATGTGGGCTAAGCTCCCTCTCGTGAAAGCTTTTTATTAACTTAATATTATATCGTTATGGACTTTTTTTACTTGTTTTTGGTGGCAGGAGTAATAATTATATTTATTATCGTACAATACGACAAACAGAATAAAAAGAAGGTAAATGACATATTGCGGGCCAATAAAAATGTTCCACCATTGTTTATGCTGCGGTCAGCCGAACTCAAGGTAAACGCGATAAGATCAGCATTAAATACCCAGGACTTGTTTGATTCAGAAAAAACAGAGATCCAAAAAGTGCTTTCCCATCAGCTGGATCAATTAATTGCAAGTTACACCAACAGGCAGATCGCACTATCAGCATACTATGCCAGATTGGGTGCCCTGCTGATCTGTGTAAATGAGTTTAAAGATACCCGGATCGCTGTTGAGGTTTAGTTTTTTTAGTTGACTATGTTAGATTGAGTTGAATAAATTGATTTAACCTAATCAACCATTCTCTTAATCAACCCAATCACCTAATCCTCATTTCACTTTTATTCCCGATTTGATTATTATTGCATAAAAAGCAAATGTCTGACGACGCAATAGTAAAACGGTTAAAAGTAGTGGTAAAAGAGAATGGCGGGCAACTTGCTTTAGCCAATTCGATAGGCGTAGATCAGGGGTTTATCAGCAAAGTGATCAATAAAAAGCAGGAGGTAAGCTATTACCTTATTCGCAAACTTTGTTTCCAGCTAAAATATTCGCCCGAATGGCTCATCATCGGTACCGGAGAAAAAAAACTCAACAAACCCGAATCGGCCAAGCTTATCACTGAAATACAAATGCTGCGTACCGAAGTGGATATTTTGCACGCCCGTATGCATGTGTATGAAATGCAACTGAATGAGTTGAAAGGTACTAAGGTAGGAGATGAGCAGAAGGCAGCGGGGTAGGGTGGAAGCCGAAGTGTCCAAGTCGAAATTTCCTTTTTATAAAGACTTACGAAGTTTTTAAAACTTCGTAAGTCTAACAAGCGTAGCTTAGAATCTTTAATTATCACTAACTATAGCTTGTTTTTTCCGCTGTTTATTTACACTATGCTTCCGCAGGAAATTATAAGTAAAACTAAAGCCCATATACTGAGTGCTGCGGCTGCTGTTAGTGCCGTCAAAAAAGTAATAACCCTGTAAAACAGCCAGGGCTGAATTTTCGGATATATTAAAATTAATACTATTGCATATTTCGGTCATCAAGCCTTGCTTTGCTTTAAACACATATCCTCCGCCCAAACATAACCCCTCCGCAAACCTGCCTTTTGAGAAAATATTTATAGTAGGCCTAAACTCCAGGAACCTTGTGGTATCACCGCCTGAATTAAGC
>Ga0206812_1110_pt1 | contig 16952 bp, 16 predicted proteins | sample Alteio_BWOrgCont_54_FD_152912 | JGI IMG/M metagenome (GOLD analysis project Ga0206812, IMG submission 152912) | Enriched cells from forest soil in Barre Woods Harvard Forest LTER site, Petersham, Massachusetts, United States -... | ecosystem: Environmental > Terrestrial > Soil > Temperate forest >... | reverse complement strand
CCGAATCACGAAGGGCTGAAAAGGGGTGGCGTGAAGCAATTCGCGGATGCGCGCTTTCATGCGCGGACTGCTATCACGCCGCGGTCCTGGCGGCAAGCCGCCCTCATTTTTTCGCCCGCATGCTGGTGTTCGGCTCGCGATTCGGGCCACAGGTTTCAACCCTCGCCGCGCCCTCAGTTTGGGACCGAGGACTGGGATCCGAGAAGCTTTGCCATTCGGGCGCGACCGGGGTAGGATGGGGCATGATGTTCGACAGAATTCGCCAAGCTGTTGTCAAACGCCCCTTCCGGCCATTCACGCTGCACCTGAATGACGGGCATTCTGCCGTGGTGGATCATCCCGAACTCATCATCCTGCCGCCAGACACAGAGGATGCGGTCGTGGTCTATGAGGTCCCGGGCGGAGTGCGAATTATCGACTTGAGCGCCGTCACGGAGATTAGCATGGGTATTGTGCGAAGGAACGGCAAAGCAAAGCCGAAACGCAAACAGGCCTGAGCGAACCGGTGATGCGATGAGGGCCTCTGAATCAAGTCCCGATGTTTCAAGCCACTTCCAACTCAGCATGACGCCCCACGCAGGGGATTTCCCCCGAAGTGAGGTCGCGATGGAGGTCTGCGAGATGGGCCTTGAGGTCTTCCAGTGATTCACCCTGGGTGAGGTAATCCGGGAATTCATCGAGATACCCGAGCCACGCGTCGCCATCCTCCCCATGGGTGAAAGCAAGCGCCTTCATGGGTAGTGTCCTAATTGAAATTAGAGGATTTCGTTTGTGGCCCGCACGGCTGTGCCAAAAAATGAACTTAATGCATCGTCCCCTGTATTAATTCCTTCTCTCCCAAGCACGACTGTAAAATCAGGGTTGTTGTGATCGGGGGAATTAAATGAAATCCATGCGAACGCCTTCCGCGCAGTTGGGTGGCCTATGAGAGCAAAGGTCTCTACGGGATACGAAAACAAAACCTGACCGTCCTTCAAAAAGACTTTTGCGACGCAGTCTTCGACCAACTCGGCGCGACACTTGTGGGTCTGCTCGATCGTATTCTTTGCGGAAATTCGGGACACAAGTTTATTTCTGAGCCTGAGTTGCAATCGCCACCTTCACGGCACTCTCTGGCGAATCCGCCGGAGGAAGTTCAAGCGTAGTGACGTGTTGCGTCTCGCCGCTCTCCTCGTAGCACCATGCGTGGCATCGCTTGGCCTTTGGATGGCCAGAGAGTTCGTACGTTTCCACGACGCCCTGCCACGCAATCCGGCCCTCAAATGCCTCAAACACTGGCGTGGAATCGACGTGACGGGCCGTCTATCCGGTTGAACTACTGGCACTGAAAGCGATATGATGTGCCAAACCTTTTCCAGGGTCAAACCAGACGTTGCTTAAACAAGCAACTTGAAATTAGGACACAACCCCTTCATGGGGTCGAAGATGTTCGTATCGAGGAATGCCTCAGCGCTCATTGGCCTCGTCCCGGCTGAAACGGCGCCCCGCCCGGACATACTCCAACCGTGCCATCAGTTCGCGGAAATCTCCTGCTTGCCGCACGCCCTTGTCATCCAAACCGGCGTAGAGGGCACGGTCGTGATTCCGACCGGAGAAGGGCGGTCCCTTGGACTCGATCGGCAGCCCTGCGACCTGGCGCAGTAGATCGCAGGCGCCGGTGGCTGTTTCACCCGATTGCGGCGCCTCGTCGGTCACCGTAATTTCAACACGCGCACCCTCCGCGAGCGGAAGTGGCGCAAGTGGGCGGAGCACCCCATGCTCGTAGATGGCGGCGGTCGTGGTCATCGGCGCAGCTTATCTTGCGAGGTGGGCAAAGGCAAGCCACGCCCGATGCCACAGCCACGCCCGATGCCAGGCGCTACATCTCCAGGTAGCGCTTGAGCTTTTCGCGCAGCTCGGTGCGGGCGCGGAAGAGGACGCTTTTCACCGCCGGGACGCTGAGGCCGAGGATTTCGCCGATGTCTTCGTACGGGATGTCGTCGTAACGGCGGAGGACGATGGCCATGCGCTGGATTTCGGGAAGTTCGTCGATGGCCTTCTGGATGGCGGCCTGCATTTCGTCGTTGAGCAGGGAGTCGTCGGGGGCCTTGGTGGTGGGGTCGGGCGCCTGCATGGGGCGTTCGTCCTCCATGACGGCGTCGAGCGAATGGGCGGGGTGGCGCTTGCGGCGGCGCAGTTCGTTGAAGACGAGGTTGCGGGTGATCTTGAAGAGCCAGGTGGTGAACTTGGCCGTCGGTTCGTAGCGGGTGGCGCTACGCCAGACGCGGATGAAGACCTGCTGGGAGATGTCCTCGGCGTCGCAGTCGTCGCCGAGCATCTTCGCCACGGTGCCGATGACCCGGTGCTGGTGCGCCTCGATGAGCTCGCGCAACGCGTCGGTGTCGCCCTGTTTGATGCGGGCCATCCAGGCGAGGTCCTGAGCCGCAGCGTCGGGCGACGAATCGGCCTGGGGACTCGGATCGGGGGTCATGGAATGGGGAAGCGGACGTGCGTGGCCGGGTTGGTCCACGGCGCGGGAACATGCCGGATTGGGCCGCTGTGTGGCAAGGGGGGAAAAGTGATCAGTGATCAGTAATCAGTGATCAGTGTCACCCGCTAGATTGTGCGCCCGCCACTTGGCTCTCGTTACTTGGCTCTTGGAACTTTCCCCAGCTTGCGCTGGGGCCGCGGCACGCGTAACTACTTCGGAAACACGCCTTTCATGTCCGCCAAGTTGCTTTCCGCCGATCTCCGTCCCGTCTACGACAAAGTCCTCGCCGGCAGCCGGGTGACGGATGACGAGGCGCTCCAGCTTTACGCGACTTGCGACCTGAATGGGCTCGGCACCATCGCCAATATTTTGCGGGAGCGAAAGAATGGGAACGCCGCCACCTACATTCACAACCAGTACATCAACTACTCGAACCACTGCATCCTGGCGTGCGAGTTCTGCGCGTTTGGAGCGCGCAAACGCGATGCGCATGCTTTCGAGATGAGCGTCGCGGAGATCGTGGAAAAGGCCCGCGCCGGACTGAAGCATGGGATTACGGAGATCCATATGGTCGGCGGGCTGCACCCGAGCTTGAAGGGGGAGTGGTACCTGGAGCTCATCCGCGGGCTGCGCGCGCTTGACCCGAAGTTTTTCGTCAAGGCCTTCACGGCCGTGGAGATTCGCCACCTGGCTTTTCGGGTCTTCAAGAAATCGATCCGCGAAACGCTCGAGCTGCTGCGCGAAGCCGGCTTGTGCGCGATCACCGGCGGGGGTGCGGAGATTTTCGACCAGTCGGTGCGCGACGAGATTTGCCGGGGCAAGGAAAACGCCGAGGAATGGTGGGAAGTGCATCGCACCTGGCATCAGATGGGCATGCGCAGCACGGCGACGATGCTCTACGGCCACATCGAGACGATGGCCCAGCGCGTGGACCACCTGCGGCGCTTGCGCACCTGGCAGGATGAAACCGGCGGGTTTACGGGCTTCGTGCCGTTTGCCTTCGAGGCGAAGGGTGCGCGCCCCAATTCGGTGCTGACGAAGATCCGCCACGCCACGGCCGTCGAGGAACTGAGGAACCTCGCCATCTCGCGCATCTACCTCGACAATTTCGACCACATCACCGCCTATTGGGTGAGCCTCGGCCTGCCCCTGGCCCAGCAGGCGCTTAACTACGGCGTCGACGATTTGCACGGCACGATCATGGAGGAAAAAATATTTCACATGGCGGGCGCGACCACGCCCCAGCACCAGAGTTGCGCAACGCTTGAGAAGGCCATCCGCGAGGCGGGCCGGGAACCGATGCAGCGCGACACGTGGTATCGGCACATCGAGCCGACCTGGCAGAAGACGGCGGGCGATTCGGAACTGGCGGTGGCGTAAAGAGGGAGGGGCGGAACATCCAATAGCGGGGATTCAACATCGAAGGGAAAGGGCGGAACATCCAACATCCAACACCCAACATCCAACATCCAATCGCCACCGCGGCGCTGGCGAGTTTGCGCGTTGGATGTGTGCAGTACCTCAATTCCAAGCCGCTCATTTTCGGATTTGGCGGTGGGGTGATTTTCGACCATCCCTCGGGCCTTGCGCGTGATCTCGCAGCGGGCCGGCTCGACGTGGCGCTGGTGCCGACCTTTGAGGCTCTGCGCTCGCCGCAATATACCCTCGTGGACGGGGTCGGGATTGCCAGTGATGGCCCAGTCTACAGCGTGTTCCTCGCGCACCGGCGGCCGCTCGCGGAACTCCGCACGGTGGCGCTCGATCCCGCGTCGCTCACCTCGGTCCATTTGCTTCAGGTGCTGCTGCGCGAGTATCATGGCCTGGAGCCGGCCTTGCGGGACCTGTCGGCCTTTCCCGCGGAAGCCGACGCGGCGCTGATCATCGGCAACCAGGCCATCGATTTCCGCCAGAACGATACGGAAGGATACCACATCCTCGACCTGGGAGAGGAGTGGAAGCGCTGCACCAGCTTGCCGTTCGTCTTTGCGCCGTGGCTGCTGCGAGGCGGGTTGCCGAATGCGACGGAAGTGGCCAACGAACTGCGCGCGCTGAAACGCCAGGGCCTGGCGCATCTCGACGAAATCATCCACGCCGAAGCGCGGGACCCCGCCTTCACCCGCCGCTACCTCACGCAGCACATCCGCTTCGAGCTGGGCGACCGGGAAAAAGCCGGGATTGAGAAATTCCGCGAGTTGCTGGTCAAGCACGGGTTTATCGGCGAAGCTGGGGCGCCGCTGCGTTACGCCTGAGAGGGTGTACGGAAAGTCTGTCAGTTACGGATTTTTGACCACGGATTACACGGATGGCACGGATTTCTTCAATCCGTGTCATCCGTGAAATCCGTGGTCATTTTCTTCTTCATCGGACTTTCGGTACGCCGTCTGAGAGGCTCCATTCGCTCCGCTAAGACGGAGAGTCTTTTCGCGGCGGTTCTTTTTCGTTCACGGCGAGGAACCGCTGGTAGAGATACGATGCTCCGATCAGGACCACGGCGACGAAGAGGAAAGCGCCGATGCGGTAGAGTTGATCGAGGTTGGCGAGGTCGTGGAGGAAGAGCTTCACCAGGGTGACGACGAGCAGCCCGATGCCGGCATAGCGCACCGGCGCGAGTTGTCGGTGCATGCCCACGAGCAGCAGCGCAAGGCCGAAGAGCGACCATGCGATGGAGTAGGTCATGTCGCGCGCCAGGTTGCCCTCGAAGTCGAAGGTGAGTGCTGCCGATGTCGAAAAGGAATCGGCGATTTCGATATTGAGCAGCAGGAAGAGAAGAATGGTCCCGAGCGAATGGAATGTGGCGGGAAGAGAAATGTCGCCGAGCCGGTCGCGGGGTGGCGCGGTGAGCAGGCCGGCGACAAAGAAACACGCCGCACCGATGCCGTAAGCGTACAAATACCAGTTCCAAATCGGCGTCCCGCTGCGCGGATGATAGTCGAGCACCGCGGGATTCAGCGCGAGCCGCGCGAACGCGACGCCGAGCAGCCCGCAGCCGACCAGGCGCAGTCCCGGGTGCGGCAGCCGATGGAACAGCCACAACAAGGCCGCGCCCTCCAGCGCCCACGAGAGCGTCAGCCATTCGCGCTGAAATTGGGTGGGGAAGATGAGCGTGATGAAGAGCAGCGCGCCGCCGCCGAAACAGGCCAGCACGGCGAGGCGCACCGGATTTTCCGGAAGGATGCGACGGCGGAGAAAATTGCACGCGGCCAGGGGTGGGACGGCCAGCGCCGCGGGCACCAGCCCGCCGGCTGCATCCCAAAATCCCGGCCAGGTGTGCCGGATGATTTCCCGGATGAGCGGGTAGTGCAGGACCGGGGCCAGCGCGGCGGTGGCCCACGGCACGAGCCGGGGCGCCTTTTGCGATTCAAACAAAAAGGGAAACCCGAAAATGACGGTCGTGAATCCGAGATACCAGGCGAGCGGCAGCCAGCCCGTGGGGCCCGGTTCCAACTCCACATGCCAGCAGGACTCGAGCAGCAAAGCGCAGACGAGCGCCACGAGCGGGAGGATGGAAGACTGGCTCCAGCGGGCGAGGGCGAGGATAACGACCACCAGCAGCAGGCCGACACCAAAAATCGGCGATGGATTTTCGGGGTGGAGGCGAAGCGCGGCGGAGATGAGCAGGGCAAAGGGCACCGCCGCCGAGACGGCGGGCAAATGGTCGAGCGCTTCGCGCTCCATCGACTCAGGGGCGGCCGCGCCCGCGGTCCGCACCCGGAGATGCTTCTGGAGGAAAATGCTGGCGCCGCAAAAGAGCACGGCGAACCCGGCAATGACGGTGAGCAATCCGCCCAGGGGTGGATTTTCCACTGGGGCTTGCGAGAGCCACAGGCCGGTGGCGACGAGCGTCAGAACCAGTGCCGCCACCACGCCGAGCAACGATGCGGCCAGCGCGGCGAGAGCGATCGCCGCGAGGTCGGCGACGAGCACGGCGATCCAGAGCGCCACCGAGACGCCAATGTGTTGCGCCGGCCAGAGCATGAGCAGGAGCCCCAGCGCCGGAAAGAACTGCACCCAGTTCGGGACGGTGGTCGCTGCGGGACGCAATCGCCGCAGCACGATGGGCAGGGCGGTGTGAAAGGTGGCGAAGAGCAGGAAATATCCAAGCGCCCAGTTCAGCAAATGCGCATCGAGGTAGCGAAAATTCCAGATGTTCAGGATGAGGAACGCGGCGCCGCCGCCAAAGAGAGGCCCTCCTTGCAGGGCGTTGCGCCGCAGCGGCCAGACGACCAGCCCGGCATCCGCGGCGAGCAGGATCGACAGGCAGATCCAGGGCCGGTGGCCGAGTTCCGCAAAACTCAGCAGATACCCGGCAAAGGCCAGCGCCACGCCCGCGCTGACTCCCGAGGCGCCAGTGCTCCACGAGTCGCCCGCGTCGTCGCGATTGCAGAGCCAGAATGGAATCAGGAACAGGGCCTCAAAGCCCAGGAAGACGACCGTCCCGATGCCGATCTTGGCCGGCGTGAAAAAGGTGCTGAGCCAGGCCAGTTGCATGAGCGCCGTGGCGATGGCGGCGAGCGTCACGAGGTAACGCCAACGCTGGCGCAGGGCCATCGCGATCAGTCCCACGTTGAGCACCGCGAGGTAGGTGAAAAGGCCCACCGGGTTGTCCTGCCCGGTGGAAAGCAGCAGGGGCGTGAGAAACCCACCGAGCAGCCCGAGGACCGCCACGACCTGGGCATCCAGGCGCACGGCGAGCAGAAACGCCGCCGCGGTGATGGCGGCCATGATGGCGAACGCCGGCACGAGCCCGAGGAAGTGGTAGAACGCATGCGCGGCAAAAGTGACCCCGTAGAGCGTCACAATGCCCGTCGCGCAAAGGGTCTGCGCCGTGACGGTGAATTTCGGCCGCGGCATGAAGAGACCGCCGACGATCAGGCCCAGCCCGGTCAGCGCGCCGATGGCCACGCGCATCTGCGGCGTGATGAGATTGTGCTCGAAGGAGTATTTGACGAAAAAGACGACCCCGAGAAAGAGCGCCAGCCCACCGAGCCACGCGAAGAGTTTGACGCCCATGAAGGCTTCGAGCGTTGGTCCCTCGCCCTCCGGCTCTTCTGTTTTGCGTGGTGTGGATTGCGCAAAGTCCGCCAATTTGGACGGAGTCAATGTTGGGACCGGTTCCGGATGTTTCGTTTCCAGCGGCGGACCGGCGGACGGCGGTGCTTTGGCCCGCGCGAGGGCAGCCGGCAATGGTGGTGGTCGTATCGCGGTGACTGAAGGCGCGACGGTTCCGGCCACGCGGTGCGGTTCGGACGTGCCTTGAGCCACCTCCGGCTCCGCCGGTGATCCATGGCGCCGTGCTTTCTCCAGGTCGCGCAAGCGGCTGTTGATATCGGTTACGTTCCTTTCCGCCTCCTTCAGGCGGATGTAGAGATCGGCCACCGCGAAAAGGAGGATGATGAAGGCGAGAATCGCGAATGCAGTCACGAGAGTGGGGGGGCCGCTTCCGAGTGTGAGGCACCCGTGAGGTAAAGACAAGCGACGCCAGGATTCGGATGATCGGCCCGACTTCCAGGTTCCTGCTTCCTGCCGCAGGATTTTGGGCCCGATCCATGCTTCGATCTTTCCATCCACTGCGCGTTGGCGCATCCTCCGCCTCCCCATGCCTGACGTTGTCACCTTTGGCGAAATCATGCTTCGCCTCAGTCCCCCCGGCCATTTGCGTTTCACGCAGACGGCGTCTTTCGAGATTACGTTCGGTGGGGCCGAGGCGAATGTGGCTGTGATGGTCGCGCAGCTCGGCGGCAGCGCCGGCTATGTGACGCGGCTCCCCGCGGCGAATGACCTCGCGCAGCGCGCTATCAATGAACTCCGCGGGCTGGGCGTGGATACGGCGTCCATCGTCCGGGCCGGGGACCGCATGGGTGTCTATTTTCTGGAACAGGGTGCGAGCCAGCGGCCGGGGAAGATCATTTACGACCGCGCGCACAGCGCCATCGCCGAGGCGCAGGTCAGTGAGTTTGACTGGGACAAAATCTTCGCCGGGGCCAAATGGTTCCACTGGTCGGGCATCACGCCCGCGCTTTCCGCCTCGGCCGTGAAAGTAACGCAGGCGGCCCTCGCGGCCGCGAAACGCGCGGGCCTGGCCGTGAGCTTCGACCTGAACTATCGCGCCAAGCTTTGGGGCAAACCCGAACAGGCCGGCGCCACGCTCGGTCCGCTGATGAAGGGCGTTCATCTTTGCGTCACAAGCATCGAGGAGGCGCACGCTGTTTTCGGGATCGGAGGATCGCGAGAAGGCGGACCGCGGGCCGCGGAGACGGCCCAACTGCTCTGCGAGCGGTTCGGCTTCGAGACTGTGGCCCTGACGCAACGCCAGGGGACGACGGCCGATGTGACGAGTTGGGGAGCGATGCTCTACCACGATGGCGAGCCGTCCTTCTCGACCCGGCACGAGATTTCCATCGTGGATCGGGTGGGGGCGGGCGACAGCTTTACCGGTGCGCTCGTCTTCGCCCTGCTCCGCGGGGATGCGCCGCAGAAGGCCGTTGATTTCGCGGTGGCGGCGAGCACCCTCAAGCACACCATTCCCGGCGACTACAACGTGGTCAGCCTCGCGGAAGTCGAGGCCCTGGCCGGTGGCGGCGGTGGCGGTCGGGTGCAACGGTGAATGAAGCAGGTAGGGACGCCGCGCCGCCCATCATTCTAAGCTAAGAATGACTCCGGGAAGGAGTTCAAACACACTTCGGAAGCATGCCCTGCTACCGCACTCTGTGCGTGAATGTGATCCTTTCCCTGCACATCCGAAATATCAACCGGTGGCGATATTTATGCAGAAGGCATCCCTTTATGCCCTTGGAAACCCTCACCCGCCGGCGCGTCAGCGTATTTCAGGATCCCTATTGTTATGTCGTCGCCGTGGACTCCATTCCGGTCTTGCGGTGCCAGGTCCGGCGCGAAGCCATGCGGTATGCGGTGCTCATCCGGCGGGCCTTGCGGCGGGCGCTGGACGGAGCCCTGCCGGGCGGACGCCGGGGATCGAAATTAATTTCGCCCCGGCCGAAATAAAGCCTTGCCTGATAGCCTCAAAGGCCTATTTTACCGCCCCTTTTCCCCCGTCATTGGCGCCGGCTATGTTGGCTGCGTCCGGAGGGAGAGGCTCAATCGGAACCCGTGGTCAGAAAAGAAAATACCATGCTAGAAATGAAGGACCTCATCGCGAAAACCTTTCGCGATTTCAGAGAAGGACAGATCGTCAAGGGCCGTATCCTGGAAGTTCGCCCCCGCGAAGTCCTCGTCGATATCGGCTATAAATCCGAGGGCGCCATCCCCCTGAGCGAATTTGACGACGCCGAAGACCTGCAAGTCGGCGACGAAGTGGAAGTGCTCATCCTGCGGCTCGAAAACGACGAAGGCTCGGTCATCCTTTCCAAGGAAAAAGCCGCCTATCGCCAGAACTGGGAAAAGATCGTCAAGGTCTTCCAGGGCGACGGGCTCATCAAGGGCAAGGTCAAGGCCGTGGTCAAGGGCGGCCTCACCGTGAACATCGGCGTCGAGGCGTTCCTCCCCGGCTCGCAGATCGACGTCGTCCCGCCGAAGGATCTCCAGCAGTTCGTCGGCAACACCTACGATTTCAAGATCGTCAAGATCAACGACGACCGCAAGAACGTCGTCCTCTCCCGCCGCGAGCTCATCGAAGCCGAGCGCGCCGAGAAGCGCCAGCGCTTCATGGACACCATCAAGGTGGGCGACACCGTCAACGGCACGGTCAAGAATCTCACCGACTTCGGCGCGTTCATCGACCTCGACGGCATGGACGGCCTGCTGCACATCACCGACATGACGTGGGGCCGCCTCGGCCACCCGAGCGAATTGGTCAAAGTGGGCCAGCAGCTCGAAGTCGTCGTCCTCGATATTAACAAGGAGAAGGAGCGCGTCTCCCTCGGCCTCAAGCAGACCCAGAAGAATCCTTGGGAAGAAACCGAACAGCGCTTCCCCATCGGCTCGAAGGTCAAGGGCAAGGTCACCAATCTCGTGCCCTACGGCGCGTTTGTGGAGATCGAGGAAGGCGTCGAAGGCCTCATCCACGTCTCCGAGCTCTCCTGGACCAAGCGCATCACGCGCCCGTCCGACGTGCTCACCGTGGGCCAGGAAATCGAAGCCCAGGTGCTCGGCGTGAACAAAGAGGAGCAGAAAATCTCCCTCGGCGTCCGCCAACTCGAGCCCAACCCGTGGGACGAGATCGAGCATCGCTACCAGATCGGCCGCCAGGTCAAGGGCACCGTCCGCAACCTCACCGCCTACGGCGCGTTCGTCGAACTCGAGGAAGGCATCGACGGCATGATCCACGTCTCCGACATGTCGTGGACCAAGAAGATCAATCATCCCTCCGAAGTCCTCAAGAAGGGCGACGAGATCGAGGCCGTGGTCATCGACATCGACAAGCAGAACCAGCGCATCAGCCTCGGCATCAAGCAGCTCGAGGGCGATCCGTGGAAGGAGATCGAAGGCAAGTACAAGATCGGCGACCTCGTCAAAGGCAAGGTCTCGAAAATCACCACCTTCGGCGCGTTCCTCGCGCTGGACGGCGACATCGACGGCCTCATCCACATCTCGCAGATCAGCGAAGACCGCGTCGACAAGATCAAGGACCATCTCAAGGTGGGCCAGGAAGTCGAAGCGCGCGTCATCAAGGTCGACAAGAGCGAACGCCGCATCGGTCTGTCCTTGAAGGCCGCGAACTACAGCGAAGAAGACATCAAGCGCGAAGCCGCCGCGTTCGACGCCCTGAAACCGGGCGAAGACATGGTCGGCCTCGAGCAAGCCTTCGCCGCCGCCGCCGAGGAGTACCGCCCCGGCGACTCGAAGCCGAAGAAGTAGTCCGCCGCCGGACTGGCGGAAACCTTCCGCCTATCCAATCAGCAACCATTCACAAAGCGCTGCCGGGTAACCGGCAGCGCTTTTGTTTTTGCCCCTTTCAATTCTGTCATCTTGAGCTTGTCGAAAGATCTCCAATAGCCCTCCGGCATCTATCGCCCCCGCTTCGAAGAAGACGCAACCGCCCCTGCCTCTGCATCCGCCAATCGTCTCCCGAGGCCAAGGTTGCTTCAACCCAGCCCCTTAGCTATGCTCGCTCCATGAGCACGGTGCTTGAAATCGAACGCGCGATTGAAAAACTGCCTTCCGAACAGCAGGCAGAGCTCCGCCGCTGGATGGACACTCACCTTCCCAAAACCGCTCCTTCCTCTCCCAGCGACGCCACGGACGTCGACGCATGGCTGACAAAGACCACCGGCCTCGCCAAGGGCGTACTTACGACCGACGAACGGATGCAGGAAACTCGCGGTGAGGATTGGATTCTGCCATCGGTCAATGGCGGTGGACTCAAAGTCCCCTTGGACGAGTTGCACGACCTGGCCGCCGACGCGGAATACCGCCCCGGCGACTCGAAGCCGAAGAAGTAGGCTCGGAGCGGCGTTCCGAACGCTAGATAAAACTCAACAAAGCGCTGCCCGGCAACCGACAGCGCTTTTGTGCGTTTTGCGGACGATATGAATTAGCCGTTGCATTGAAATGCTTCCCCTTGGCGCAGTACTGCATAGGGTGATTATTGCGATGATTGAGCGACATTTTGATATTCCGTTCGTCGCCGGTTTGGCTCTGCGCGAAAAGCAGATTCAACAGAATTACCGGCCGATCATCGCCGTGCACAAATGGTTCGCACGACGACCTGGGACACTGTTCCGGGCACTCCTTTTGTCAGAGTTCATTGATGAGCCGGTTTCGCTGAGCTACTACCGCGGGCAGTCGCTGAAGGGCACCCGCATCTTTGATCCGTTCATGGGTGGCGGCACGACGATGGTTGAGGCAAACCGGCTTGGTTGCTCCGTTACTGGCTGCGACATTAACCCAATGTCGTGGTGGGTGGTTCGACAAGAATTGGGCTCGCTCGACGTGGACGAATACGTTCGCGAAGGCATGCGAATCCGCACGGCTCTGGAACTTGAGGTGGGAGAGCTTTATCGCACTCGTTGCGTGCGTTGTGGCGATAAAAACGCCTCAGCGAAGTACTTTCTTTGGGTGAAGACCCAGCAATGCACTGAGTGCGGCGAGGCTGTGGATTTGTTTTCAAACTACCTGCTGGCAGAGGACGCGCGGCACCCGAAAAATGTAATCGTGTGTGGCCATTGCGGGGAGCTTTACGAAACGGACGACCGGAAAAAGCCCTCCCCGTGCCCGAGTTGCCACCACAAACACACGACGCGATTTACAGCGAAGCGAAACCATGTTCTTTGCCGACATTGTGGTGCCGACAACCAATATTGCAATGGGACGGTTCCGGAGCACCGACTGTTCGCAATCGAATATCACTGCGGACCGTGCGCCGGCACCAAAGGTCGGCTATTCAAACGCCCAGACGCGGCGGATTTCGCGAAGGCGGAAGATGCAGAACGCCGATTGCGTAAGGTCCGCACTCGATTCGTCCCCGAGGACGCGATTCCGAATGGGGACGAGACTGAGCGACTTCACAGATGGGGCTATGCACATTATCGCGAGATGTTCAACGCGCGGCAACTGCTCGGGCTCGAACTTAGTTGCCGCCTGATTTCCAAGGTGACGAATCAAAGTATTAGGGAGGCCCTCGCGACGAATCTCTCCGATTTACTCCGGTACCAAAACATGCTTTGTCGCTATGACGCGATGGCCCTTAAGTCACTGGATGTCTTTTCCGTGCATGGCTTCCCGATCGGGCTTGTCCAGTGCGAATCAAATCTGCTCGGTATCGAACACCCAGCCCGGGGAACACCGGTGGGCAGCGGGGGTTGGCTAAACATGATCGAAAAATTTGCCAAGGCGAAACGATACTGCGACCGTCCATTCGAGATTCGCATGGAACGGGGACGCAAAGTCGAGGTGCTGATGCCTGGCGAATGGATTGGAGAGCAGCGCAATGGCAGCCGGCCTCTGGAAATCCGCGAAATCGACTTACGCTGTGGTGACGCGACCGAGGCACAACTCGGAGCCGGCGAGTTCGACGCCGTCTTCACGGACCCGCCCTATTTTGGCAACGTCCAATATGCCGAATTGATGGATTTCTGCTTTGTTTGGCTCCGCAAGCTAGCGGGTCTTCCACACGGCGAGTTTGATGGTCTGAGCACCCGCCACGCGAATGAATTGACCGGCAACGTCAGCATGGGTCGCGACCTCGCTCATTTCACGGAAGGGTTGGGCGCGACCTTCCGCAAGTCGGCACGGTCTCTCAAGGCCGGACGCCCTCTCGCCTTCACGTACCATCACAATCGACTCGATGCATATATGCCCGTGGTCGTGGCGATCCTGGACGCAAACCTTGTCTGCTCAGGTTCGTTGCCTTGCCCGGCGGAAATGGGCGCTTCGATCCATATCAACGGTACGGGTTCATCCATAGTGGATACGGTTTTCGTGTGTCGCAAAACGGGACGTGTTCCTCGCCGATGGCTTGTGACGTCTCCATCAGAGTTGGCGGATCTCGTGCGAGAGAACGTTCAACAACTTATCGCAGGCGACGTCAAACCGACTAAGGGCGATATTCGCTGCATCGTCTTCGGACATCTTGCCCGATTAGCGGTTTGGGATTTGCGTCACAACTGGCGGCGCCAAGAGGCCGCGACAACCAAACTCGCCCGGGCAACCGAGTGGATTGATGATTTCGGGGGCGTTGAACCTGTCATTCTCGCGCTGGGTGACGACTTCAGAGCTGCTGCTGCCCACCAAACATGGACTGTCTGCGAATCACCGAATACAATAGATGAAGTTCCCTTTTGAAGTAACTTTCGACGAAGTCGTTGCTGCGCCTGAATCCTTTGTGGACGCAGTTTTTTCGAGCCTTGCTTCGGAATTTCTTATAATGCCGAAAGGGGAAGGTTTCGTCGAATATGCGGACTTCGTTAGTGGCTACGAAGAGTTGAAAAAGGTCACAGGCGGCTTTGCCGAACTCGATCCCAAAAAGATTCTCCCGATCGTCTCCCGGTTTCCCATTTGCCTCGTCGTGCTTCGTTCGATGCTCGGCTTTACTCCATCAGAGTTAGCCTATGTAACTGCCCAACGCACCGGCGAAGCGTTGACTCAAGGCTTCGCGCGGAGTCTTGATCGCAAAGCTCGCACGCAGCCGCTCAAGCCATTGAATCTTGATGGTGTCTCGGGTAAACGTCTTGCTGCTATGGTTGTTTCCGCGTGTGGCCTTTTGGTGCAGGGCTGTCCACCAACACCTGAAGGGACGATCCACCGATTGCAGAAAGCTGATACAGCCAGCGGTTTGGATGCGCTAAAAAATCTAGCTGGCATGGGTGCGCCGTACGCAATGCTCCTTTACGAGCGGTTTCTCGGACGACCGTTTGCCGGGCATCGGGACTCGGTGAGTGAGCTTGTGGGCGATGGGCTTGAATCAGCAATTGAGGAGGTTCTTAGCCGCGCTGGGATTAGTTTCCGCAAGACTCGCCGCGCAGAGCGTATCGAGGGGTTTGATCAAGCCCCTGATTTCATCATTCCGGATGAGTTCAATCCCAAGGTCATCATCGAAGCGAAGCTTACTGAAGACGATGGTACCGCGCGCGATAAGGTGACGCGCATCCAGCACTTGAATTCGATTAGCGCGCTCCCCGATGGGCGTCAGAAGTTTGAAGTGATTGCCTGCATTGCGGGGCGAGGTTTCAGTGTCCGTCGTGAAGATATGAAGAAGTTACTGCTCGCGACTCGCGGGAAGGTTTTTACGCTTAAAACTCTCGATTATCTCGTTGCGTGCACGGGATTGGCTGCATTTCGCACTAAAGAGGCATGATTGGGTCGCAAGAATCTGCGGGCTTCGAAAGAGGACCAGCACCTGCCCCTTCCGCGAAGCAGAGCTTCGGCCGCGAATGCTAGCGTTACCAAAGCCTCATCCCGCAGTCGCGGGATAACGAGGGAACCATTTACATTCCAGGCCAATATAAAATATTGAATTTGTGTCCATCTGGATCAGAAAAAACAAAAGTATATCCCTGTCCGATTTCGTAGGGTTCAACCGTTACTTTTCCGCCGGCTTTTTTTACAATGTCCACCCATGCATTGACTTCTTCTTTGCTTTCGGCGGAAAGACTCATGATCAATTCGTTCCCATTTTGAAGATCAATAATTTCGCTATGCGTATTCTTCTGGAGAATCTCTTTTAGGAAGAAATTCACCACAAACGCGTCCTCACCAAAGGTAACGCTGGTCAGTTCCCCGTTACCATTTTTCGCCTTAAAACCAAGTTCAGTATAGAACTGCGTTGTTCGTTCCAGATCACTGGTGGCGAGATTCGCCCAGATTCGTTTCGTTTTCATAATCTTCTATTTTGGCTTCTCAAGCCGGAAGCTCCGTGAACGGATTGAATACCTTCAATCCTGGTCGACGGAAATCCTTGTCGTTACCGGTCACGATCGTGAGATGGTGCCGCCTCGCCGTCGCCGCGATATAACTATCCTCGACGGGCATCGGCTGTCCTGCTGCTTCGAGCACCGCCTTTTGCTCGGCCCAGACGTGCGCCACACCCACATTGAAACCGATGATCCGGCCCTCGAGCGCATTCACCAATCGCCGCAGCCACGCCTGCAACCGCGCCCGTTGATCCCCCTTTTTCGTTCGCACCCAATAGGCGAGTTGGCCGATCACCACCGCGCTTGTGTAACAGTGCGCCTCTTCCGCCGCGAGCCAGGCCAGCACCCGGGCATCTCCTTTGCGTTTCGCCGCCTGGCTCAGCACATCCGCATCCAGCAGCCATTTCACAGCTTCCGGGCTTTGGGATACTCCCGACTGCGTGGTGGCAGATCATCCATCGGCACCGGGCATTCCTGCAACACCGCCAGCCAGCTCTCGCGCTTGCGCCTCACCCGCCGCAGGACGATTTCGTCCTCCTCCTCGTCGTAAATCGCTTCGAAAGAATCCCCCGCCGCCGCCGGCGCGAGCGCCGTGGGAATCGTCAGCCGCCGCTTTGCATCCAGAGTCAGGATCATGGTGGGATATTCCCACCGGGAGATTGACGTGTCAATTGCCGCGATTCCTTCTCGTTCCCAAGTTCACCACTGCACACCGACCTTCTTGAACCCTTCGACCGCTAATGCCGGCGTTACCAAAGCCTCATCCCGCAGTCGCGGGATAACGAGGCTGACGCGGGAGAACGTGGAAAGGCAACGCCACACGCCGAGTGAGGAGCCGGCGAGCCCGGCGCGTGGGGACACGCGCCCTACAGCAGAGCACACTTTGTTCTTCCGGGACGGCAGCGATGCGGTAATAGACATCCCCTCCCGCGCATCGCCCGATGAAGTGGCATCTTCTTTTTCCATTCATCGCCAGCCTGCTGTATATCGCGGCGGCGCTCTTTTTGAAACGGGCGCAACAGCTCGGGGGTGGGGTGCTGCGGACGACGTTCGTCGCGAATCTCACGGTCGCGCTGGTCTTTGCCGCGCTCCTGCCGCTCGGTGGGACGGGGCAGCCGGCGGCGCAGCTTTGGCAGCCGGCGCTGGTCGCGGTGCTCTTCGTGGCCGGGCAGGTG
>Ga0206812_1102_pt2 | contig 17024 bp, 14 predicted proteins | sample Alteio_BWOrgCont_54_FD_152912 | JGI IMG/M metagenome (GOLD analysis project Ga0206812, IMG submission 152912) | Enriched cells from forest soil in Barre Woods Harvard Forest LTER site, Petersham, Massachusetts, United States -... | ecosystem: Environmental > Terrestrial > Soil > Temperate forest >... | reverse complement strand
CCTGCTCGAACTGGCCGATGCCGGAGGACCAGCGAGTCCAGACGCAGAGCTTGATGATCTGGATCGGCAGCGCGGGCGCGCCGATGAAATTGACGATGCCCACGACGGTGTGTGCGCCGCTGGCCTCGACGCGGACGTCCTCGCAGGCGAAGGAGGCCTGAAGGTCGGGGATCATGCGTTCCATAGACATAAGGCGTTGAGTGTCCTACTTCCGGACTCGGGGATCAAGCGCGTCGCGCAGGCCGTCGCCGAGAAAGTTGAGGGCCAGCAGCGTGAGGGTCATGAAGCCGGCGGGGAAGATGAGCATCCACCAGTAGGACTTGATTGGGTTGATGAGCGCGGCGGCGTCGGCGACGAGCGTGCCCCAACTGGCGAGCGGCGCGGGCACGCCCACGCCGAGGAAACTCATGAACGATTCGTCGAGCATGATGGCCGGCACGGTGAGCGTGAGATAAACGACGATGATACCGGTGAGGTTGGGGAAAATGTGCTGCATCAAGATGCGCAGGTGCGATCCGCCGAGCGCGGACGTGGCCTGGATGAAGGCCTGTTCTTTCAGCACGAGGACCTGGCCGCGGATGATGCGCGCCATGGTGAGCCATTCGGTGAGGCCGAGGAAGACGACGATGAGAAAGAGTCGCGGCGGGATGCTGGTGATGCCGAGCCGATGGAAAAGCGTGGCGGCGGGGCCATCGAGCGTGGCGACGAGCACGATGACGAGAACGAGCGTAGGCAGCGAGTAGATGATCTCGACGACGCGCATCATGAGGTTGTCGATTCGGCCGCCCGCGTAGCCGCTGACCATGCCATAGGTGACGCCGACGGTGAGGCTGACGATGGTGCCGACGGCGGCAACGCCGAGGGAAAGCTGCGCGCCCTTGAGCACGCGGGTGAGGAGGTCGTGGCCGTTGAGGTCGGTGCCGAAGAGGTGATGCCGCGAGGGCTTGAGAAGCGAGGCGTCGGAGATTTGGTCGTAGGTGTAGCCGGTGAAGTGGATGCCGACGCAGGCGAGCAGGACGACGATGAGAAGGAAGAACGCGCAGACGATGAGGAACGGGTCGCGGCGGACGACGAGGTAGAAGGAGTGAAGCGCGTTCATTCCATTTTCACGCGGCGGTCGACGACGAAGTGGAGGATGTCGGCGATGAGGTTGAAGAAGATGAGGAACGCGCTGAAGACGAGCACGACACCGGAGGTCATGAAGGGATCGAAGTTGAGCGCGCTGTTGACGAAAAACGGACCGATGCCGGGAATGCCGAACAATGTCTCGATGACGATGGAGCCGGTGAGGATGCCGGCGGCGGCGGGTCCGCTGTAGCCGATGATGGGCAGGATGGCGACCTTGAGCGCGTGGCGGAAGAGGACGTCGTTTTCGGGCAGGCCCTTGGCGCGCGCGGTGCGGACGAAGTCGAGCTTGAGGACTTCGAGCAAGCTGCCGCGCGTGAGGCGGGCGATGGCGGCGGCGAAGGGGAGCGAGAGGCAGAAGGCGGGCAGCAGAATCTGGTCGACCGAGCCCCAGCCGTAGGCGGGAAGGATGTTCAGCTTCAGCGCGAAAAGGAGGACGAGGAGCGGGGCCGAGACGAAAGTGGGTATCGAGATGCCGAGCAGCGCGACGAGCATGATGCCGCGATCGCCAAATTGATTGTGGCGCACGGCAGCCCACGCGCCGCCGGTGATGCCGAGGAGAAGCGCGAGGAAATAGGCGAGCGAGCCGAGGGTCATCGAGACGGGCAGCGTCTGCGCGATGATCTCGTTGACGGTGCGATTGCGGTACTGCGTGGAGATGCTGAGGTCGCCGTGGACGATTTTCCAGAGGTACTGCTCGTACTGGTGGTGGATGGGGCCGTTGAGGTCGTACTGCTTTTCGAGCTCCTCCATGATCTCCTTGGGCATTTTCTTTTCGGTGGAGAACGGATTGCCGGGCGCGACGCGGACGAGCACGAAGGTGAGCGTGACGACGATGAAGAGGACGGGGATGGCCTGCAGGAGTCGGCGGATGATGAGGGCGGTCATGTTGTATCGCCTCCATCGCCTGGAAATCCCTTCGGAGGGGAAATTTTGATAGGATTAATATGATTAGAGGATTGGTGCTCAGACCAAGTAATCCTCTGAATCCTATTAATCCTATCTAAATGCCTTTTTTCCGGCGCGCTCATGGTTTCCCCGGGATGTAGAATTCGCCCCAGCGGTGGTCGTCGACGAAGTTGGGCTCGAAGCCGCCGACCTTGTCGGGGTAGTAGAGCGACATGCCGACCCAGAAGTAGAGCGGCACGATGGGCACTTCGTCCTCGCAGAGGATTTTTTCCATGTCGCGCATGATGCCGAAGCGCTTGCCGATGTCGGCGGTTTGTTCCGACGTGGCGAGCAGCTGGTCGTACTGCGGATTGCCCCAGCCGGTCTGGTTGTTGCCGCCGTCGGTGACGAACATGTCGATGAAGGTCTGCGGGTCGTTGTAGTCGCCGATCCACGCGCTGAGGTCAAGGTCGTAGTCCATTAATTCCTGCGTGTTGAGGTAGACTTTCCATTCCTGCTGGCGCAGATGGATTGAGGTGATGCCGAGATCGCGACGCCAGAGAGCCTGCAGCTCGGTGGCGACGGCGGGAGCGGTGCCGCGCGCGGCGTAGAGGAGATTGACGTCGGGGAAACCCTGGCCGTTCGGATAGCCGGCGTCGGCGAGGAGTTTTCGCGCGGCCTCAACATCGTAGCCGAGTCCCTTCGGCGACACGTAGCCGGGAGTGCCGGGCGGGACGAGGGTGTTCGCGACCGTTTCGCCGCAGCGGGTGATCTTGGTGACGATGTCCTGCTTGTCGAGGGCCATGGTGAGGGCCTTGCGGACGCGGACGTCGTCGAACGGCTTGTGCTTGACGTTATATCGAACGAACGAGGTCGCGCCGATGGTGGCACCGTGGAAATAGGGCTTGTCCTTGATGTCGGCGACGAGCGTGGACGGGATGCTGCGCGTATCGAGGACGAGGTCGGTCTTGCGCGAATAGAAGAGGTTGAAGACGGCCATGGGGTGGTTGGTCGGCAGCACCTTGATGCGGTGCACGGGCACGGGGCGGTAGTAATAAGGATTCGCCTCGACGAGGATGTAGTCGTTGAGACGCCATTCCTTCAGTACGTAAGGGCCGTTGCTGATCATCTTGCCGGGCTTGATCCAGTCCTTGCCGTATTTGTTGATGGTGTCGATCGGCAGCGGGACGAGCGTCTGGAACGCGGTGAGCTCGAGGAAATAGGCGGTGGGATGCGCGAGGGTGACGACAACGGTGTGGTCGTCGGGCGCCTTGACGCCGACCTGGGAAAAATCCTTGAGCTTGCCGTTGTTGTAGGCCTCGGCATTGACGAGGTAGTAGAGCTGGTAGGCGTACTCGCTGGCGGTGGCGGGATTGAGCGTGCGCTCCCACGAGATGACGAAGTCGTTCGCGGTGAGCGGGCGGCCGTCGCTCCACTTGGTACCGGGCCGCAGATGGAAGGTGTAGGTGAGGCCGTCGGGCGTGATGTCCCAGCTTTCGGCCATGCCGGGGATGATTTTGCCGGAGGCGTCGCGCGTGGTGAGGCCCTCGAAGAGGCCGAGGACGATGCGGCCCTCGAGCTGGCCGGTGACGATGGAGGGATCGAGCGATTGGGGCTCGTCGCCGTTGCAGAGGGTGAGGTCGACGGGCGCGTTGAGGCTCCAGCCGCCGAAGAAGTAGAAGAAGGCGAGGTAGAGCGCGAGAAAGCCGACGATCACGGCAGCGACGGTCCATGCGCGCTTGTGCCGAGGTGCGCCGGAACGTGCCATGGAGTGAAGGTAGAAGGAAGAAGGCGGAAGGTAGAAGAGAGAAATGTGGGCCTTCCCTAAGAAGTCCCGCTCAAAAGTCCGTCATCCTGAGCGGAGGCGAGCGGAGAGCTCACATTTCCCGGAAAGCTCGAACGAGCCGCAGTCGAAGGACCTAGTAGTATTCGGGAAGCGGAAGATCTTCCCAAGATGGGTTCATTTTCTCGATGAGGGCGATTTTCTTGCTCCGCCTCCAGCCCTTCAGTTGCTTTTCGCGGGCGATGGCCTCCTCGATGTCGTGAAAGAACTCGTAGTAGACCAGTTTATCGATTCGGTACTTTTTCGTGAAACCTTCGAAAGCGCCGCTTTTGTGTTCGTATAGGCGACCGCTCAGATCGCTGGTCACACCGATGTAAAGGCAGCGTGAGTGGCTACTCACTATGTAGACCCAGCCGCCTTTCGCTAGCATAACAGGAAGAGAGGCTAGGTCCTTCGACTCAGGCTCGGCGATGTTGAATTGGAAGAAAAAGCGTTTTCCTCGCCTTCGCTCAGGATGACGGAGGTTTTGTTTGGAAGTGTTATTGCGATATTTTCCGCTTCGTGGTGCGGCTGGGGTTTGCTAGCACACCGGGATGACCTCGCGCACTGTTGAGCACACGCATACCAAGCGCGACGTCATGCGGGCGATGATGCACCCGGCGGTGATTGTCGGTGCGCTCGGTTATTTCGTCGATGTCTACGACCTGATTCTTTTCGCCGTGGTGCGGGTGGCGAGCTTGAAGGGCCTCGGTTTTTCCGGCGACGAGCTGGTGACGCACGGCACGTGGCTGATCAACTGGCAAAATGGCGGGATGCTGCTCGGCGGTGTGATCTGGGGTCTGCTCGGCGATCGTGTCGGGCGGATCAAGGTGCTGTTCGGGTCGATCATTCTCTATTCGCTCGCGAACATCGTGAACGGCTTCGTCCATACGCTGGAGGCCTATACGATCTGCCGCTTCCTGGCGGGGCTTGGCCTCGCGGGCGAGCTGGGTGGCTGCATCACGCTGGTGACGGAGGTGTTGCCGCGGGCGCTGCGCGGTTACGGCACGCTGATGGTTTCCGGCGTCGGCGTGCTCGGCGCGGTGGCGGCGGCTTATGTCGGCCTGAATTACGACTGGCGCACGGCCTATTTCATTGGCGGCGGGCTGGGGTTGTTGCTGCTCTTCCTGCGGATGTGCGTGGCGGAGTCGGGCATGTTCGCGCAGATGAAGGAAGTGAACCGGCCGGCGTTTGGATCGCAGATTGTCCTGCTTTTCGCGCCGAAGCGGATCGGCCGTTATCTGTGCTGCATCCTGATTGGTCTGCCGACGTGGTATATCATCGGGTTGCTGTTTCTTTTCAGCCCCGAGTTTGCGAAGGCGATGGGCGCGACGGGCGACATCAAGGCGCCTATTACGATCGCGGTCGGTTATTCCGGCGTTTGCTTTGGAAGTTTGGGCACGGGTTTCATCAGCCAGTGGCTGCGCTCGCGCAAGATTGTGCTGGCGATTTTTCTGGTGGTGAATTTCGTGCTGATCAACACGTTTTACCTGTCGCGCGGGCCGTCGATTGAATTTCTCTACACGCTGATCTTTTTCATCGGCGTGTGCATTGGCTACTGGGCGCTTTTCGTGACGGTCGCGGCGGAACATTTCGGGACAAACATGCGCGCAACGGTGGCGACGACGGTGCCGAATTTCAGCCGCGGGTCGGTGATTCCGGTGACGATGCTGTTCGCTTCGCTGAAGCCGGTGCTGGCGGCGCATTTCGGTGCGCCGTTGGGGTTGCTTTACAGCGGCTTGGCGCTGGGATGGCTGGTGACTGTGCTGGCCGTGCTCGGTTTATTCGGCTTGCGGGAGACTTTCCACGACGATCTCGATTTTCTTGAGACGTGATTGTCTTCCCTTGGTGATCGGCTGCAACCCCTTCAGGGTTGGGTTTGTTTTTTCACCTTTTCAGGGTAGGCGCTTCGCGCCAACCCTTCGCTATATGACGACAACCCCGTTGGGGTTGTTCTGATTCGGTGGCGCGGTCGCACGCCCCGGACGACCGGGAGGTCGTCCCTCCATTAATGGATGTGGATGCCGAAGAAGAAGCGGGGCGGCGGAGGCGGGCCTGGTCCGTAGATGACGACTGGTGGCGGCGCGCCGTAGGCTCCGTAATACCCGGGCGGCGGATTGTAGCCGGCGGCCGGTGGCACCCAGTAGGTGTTGGGGCTGTTTTCGATATCGGAAAATTGGTCGGCGCGGCTGGCTCCGGCCGCGGCCAAAAGCAGGACGATTGCGGGCAAAAGGCAAACGAGGAGCTTTTTCATTCTACCTTTATGACGCTGGTGGGGGTGGAGGGGTTCAAAAAATGTGGCGTCGGAAGGCGCGGTAGATGACAGCCGTGTAATAAAAGGGGTGCATAAAAAGTCCGTCATCCTGAGCGGAGGCGCGCATATGGCCCGCGCCTCATGTTACGGTAAATCGCGCCGTTAGTCGAAGGACCTGCGTTGTTGGGAATTTCATTTTCGAAAAACGAAGAACTTCAAGTTGAATGCCGGCGATGTTGCCTGCTCACGAATTGAATCGTTTTCGTGGCCACATTCACCGCGAGATGTGAGTAGGTCCTTCGACTGCGGCGCGGCGTCACACTGACTAAGTCGTAGTTGTATCGCGCGCCTCCGCTCAGGATGACGGAGCTCTTGTGCGGACGTTCTTTGGCTGCCTCCTATGCGCTGCGCGCACCCGGACAACGAGTTGTCCGGGCTACCCGGCGGACGGGCGCGGTGTTTCAGGTGCGATTGCCCGACGCGCTTACCCGATCAGCCGGACTTCCTCTAGGTCGAGTTCGTGCTCGATTTTATGGAGGATGTCGTCGCCGATGCGGTCGTCGTGGCGGAGCTTGAGGAGCGCGTGGCGCTGCGCGGATATGGCGAGGCGGTTGAGCCGCCGCACGCTGAGGACGTGGTGCCGGCGATCACTCCAGCCGAGCTGGTCGGCGAGGTCGTCCTCGAAAATCTTCGCGCGCTCGCGATAGAAGGTCTCGACGACCATGATCGCCGACTCGGGCAGTTTTCCTTCCTTGCGCAATTCTTCCAGCTTTTCGAAGACGGCGTGCGCAATGACGGTGCGGGCCTCGACTTCTTCCTTCTCGGGGATGCCGTCGTCGCCGACGCCGAGGAACCGGATGAGCGGTGGAAGGGTGAGACCCTGCAGAACGAGCGTGCAGAAGATGACGGCGAAGGCGATGAACTGGACGATGTGCGGCCGCGGGAAATCGGCGTAGCCGGAAAGCGCGAGCGCCGCGGCGAGCGAGACGATACCCCTCATGCCGGCCCAGCTGATAATAGCGGTCTGGCGCCATGGCGGCGCAGGTTCCTTGCGGCGGAGGTGCGACAGCAGGCGCGGAAGATAAAGGCCGGGGAAAACCCAGAGGATGCGGACGATGATGCAAACGGCGCTGATGGCGAGGGCCTGGAAGAAGGGTCGCGGCCACCAGGGCTCGTGCATGGAGGCGAGGATGTGCGGGAGTTGCAGGCCGATGAGGACGAAGACAACGCCGTTGAGGATATAAATGATGAAGTTCCAGACGGCCTGGACTTGCAGCCGGATGTTGGCGTTGAGGACTTCGGGCGAGTAGCGGCCGATGTAGAGGCCGGTGGTGACGACGGACAAGACGCCGGAGACGTGGCAGAACTGGTCGGCGAGCAAATAGCTGAGGTAGGGCGTGAGCATCGAGAGCGTGACGAAGATTTGCGCGCCGTCACCAACGAGGCGGCGCCGCAGCCAGTCGATGCCCTTGGCGACGACGAGGCCGACCGCGATGCCGCCGATGGTGACGTAGGTGAACTCGCCGGGAATCCACACGTCGCCAATGAAGCGATGCGTGCCCATGAGGGACATGCCGATGGTGGCGGCGAGCGCGACCTTGTAGATGACAAGCGCGGCGGCGTCGTTGATGAGGCTTTCGCCCTCGAGGATGGTGACGACGCGGCGCGGCAGGCCGAGCTTTTGCGCGATGGCGGACGCGGCGATGGCGTCGGGCGGCGAGATGATCGCGCCGAGAACGAAGCCGGCGGCGAGCGGCAGGCCGGGGATGATCCAGCTGGCCAGATAGGCGACGACGATGGTGGTGGCGATGACGAGGCCGACGGCGAGAAACAGGATCGGGCGCAGATGAATGCGAAAATCGCGCCACGAGGTGTAGACGGCCTGGATATAAAGCAGCGGCGGCAGGAAGATGAAGAAGATGAAGTCGGGATTGAGCTTCAACTGCACCGGCAGGATGGGGATGAAGCCGATGAGGAGGCCGCCGATGACGAACAGGATGGGATACGGGATTTCGAGGCGGCGCGCGATGAGTCCCAGCCCGAGCACGAAGGTCAGGAGCAGGATGAAGATGAGCGCGAACTCCACGAGGGAAAGTTAGAACTTAGAACGCAGAACGTAGAAGTCAGAAGTTTGCTCGTTGCGAAGATGCTTCCGTATAAAAGTTCCGTCATCCTGAGCGGAGGCGCGAGATAGGCCACCGATTCTCAAAAGATGAGATCGCGCCGGAGTCGAAGGACCTACTTTCGTCTTTGCGACCAACGTAGCGATGGAACCGATTGGGTTCGCAAGCTGGCGATGTGGCCAAGTCTCGATGGAAATGGATTTTTCTCCCGTATGCGGCATCGCCAAGCCACGCAGGTCCTTCGACTGCGGCGCGGCGTCACTTTGCGTTAAACCATCTCGTCTTCCGCGCCTTCGCTCAGGATGACGGATTGTTTTGCGTGTGCATTTCGCGTCATATCACGCGCATTAACTAACTGAAACCCATCTTCACTTGTGCGCGGGTCAGGAGGCGACATAGTTAAGTAGGATGACTCCCGAAGACCGCGAACTTATTGCCGCTTTGCGCCAACAGCAGGCGGAGCTGCAGCAGACGCTCAATCGCATCGACGCGCGGTTGAATGCGCTGGAGCAACGCAGCTCGGCCAAGTCGCCTGCGCCGCCGGCTTTCCTGCCGCCGATCCCGAATTTCCCTCCCCTACCCGCGGACGCGTTTACGCATCTTCCGCCCTTGCCGGCGATGCCTCCGCCGGTGATCGCATCGCTGCCGCATGTGAGCGACGCGAACATCCCGCCCGGCATGCCGCCGTTACCGCAATTGCCGCCGCTTCCGCCAGTGCCGGGCATGCTGGCCGCGCCGGCGATGCGCGGTCCGTCAGTCGAGATGAAATTTGGCCGCTGGCTGACGAGTGTGAGCGCGGTGCTTTTTCTTATTGGCCTTGTATTGCTCGCGACTTGGCTGGATACGCACTTGAATATCTCCGCTGCGGGCAAACTCGCCAGCATTGGGCTGATCAGCATGATCGTGCTGGCGATGGGCCAATTTCTCGAGCGGCGCCGGATTGGCGCAGTCGACGTGGCGCGCGTTGTGATGGCCGCTGGACTCGCCGGGCTCTACGTCATGCTTTATGCCGCATGTTTCGCGGGACCACTACAGGTCGTGACGAGCAGTCTGCTGGGCGGATTGGTGCTACTGGTTTGGTCCCTTTACGTGCTGGCCGTTTCCGACCGACGAAAATCGGAGACGCTTGCGCTGTTTGCGATCACGCTGGCTTACATCAGCACGGCGCTCAATCCGGCGGAGTCCTTCACACTGGTGGCCGATCTTTTCCTTGCCGCGACGGCGATGATTTTCCTCGTGCGCAGCGGCTGGACGCTGGTGCCGACGTTTGCGGTGATTGGCACTTACCTCGCGATGTTGCGCCGATTGCTCATCGATGAAAACGGCGATCTTGTGTTCGACACCAGCCGCCTGCTGGCATTCTGGCCGCTGGCGATTTATCTCCTGTTTGCATGGCTGATCTTCACCTCCGCGATCATCCTGACGCGTGCGCCGTCGTTTCGCGGCGGCAAACGGCTCGCGTTCCTGAGCCTGAACAACGCGGGCCTGGGCCTTCTGCTGGCGCTGACCGCCTACATCGCGGGCTACGGCGCGGAGGCGATCGGCTCGACGCTGATCAACACGGGCCTGCTCTTCCTCGTCGTGTCGCGCTTCGCCGGCTTCGCGGAGATCGAGCCGGGGGACATCATGGCGGCCTACGCGGCGCAGGGCCTCGCGCTTTTCACCGCCGGGCTAATCGTCGTCTACACCGGCATCGCACGCGTGACTGCGCTGCTGGCGGAAACATTTTTGCTGGGCGTGGCCGGTGCGTTCGCGGGCGACCGTGTGCTGACCGTCAGCACCTACATCGCGGGTTTCTTCGCGACGGTGTTTGCGGTGTGGGAAATCGCGGTCTACGCGCATCACCCGTGGATTTTCGGCTTTGGCGGCGCGCTGATCATGTTCATCAATGCGTGGAATTGCCGCAGCGAAATCCGCGAGAGCCGCGAGGCGCGCAGCTCGATCGTCCTTTCGACGTCGTGCTTCTGCATCCTGGGCATCGGGCTGGTGCTGACGACGCTCCTGACGATGGTGGGTGACGCCGCGCTGCCGCCGTCGCTGGCCATTGCGGCGCTTGTTTTCACGTTTGTCATTTACTACTTCACCATCTATGAGCTGCCGCCGATTGCGCAGATTTTGCTCCTCGTGGCGCAGGCGCTGGTGATTTTTCCAGTCGAGAATGGCGAGGCCCTCCCGTGGTGGACGACCGCCGTGGTGATGGCCGCGACGCTCATTCTGCTGACGTGGTGGTCGCGGCAACGCACGACGCGTTCCGGCTCGTGGACGATCCCGCTGACGGTGCTCTATTCCCTGGCGCTGGTGACGCTGACGGTGCTGTCGGTGCGGCCTTATCTCGATGCGCAACAGTGGATGGTCGCGGAGAGCCTGCTATCGGTCGTCTTTTTCATCTACGGCACGACGACGCGGACGTGGTCGCTGGCAGCGGTGGGACAAGGTCTGCTCGCGCTGGCGTTTTATCACTTTTTCTTCCCGCCGCAGACGGAGACCTATCCTTGGATGTGGTGGGCGGCACTGACGCCGGTGGTCATCCTGTTCGCGACGGCCCGGTCGATGGTGGCGTGGACCTATGCGTTGCCGGAGCTGTCGGAGGCGTGGCGCGAGAACATCCGGATGCTGGCGCGCGCCTACACGATCGTCGCGACGGTGGGGCTGGCGCGGTTCATCTTCGCCGTGGCAGATCTACCGACGCAGGTCGCCGCGCTGCTGTTGCTCGGCACGCTTTTCCTCTCCATGAGCGTGCGGAAAGGAAGCACGTTTGGCGTCCGGTGCAGCTTCATCCTGAGCGGCCTGGGCATGTGGGCCTATCTGGCCAATGCCGGGACGGATGGGCGGGCGATGGCGACTTGCTTCAACGAACTGGCGATGCTTTTGTTCCTCTCGCAGACGGCGCTGCTGCGGCACGAGGGCCGGCCTCTGGTCACCGTGGCGGAAACGTGGGCGCTGATTGCCTTTTCAGTGCTGACGAGCTGGATTTTCGTCTCCACGTGGGTGTGGGTGACGCACGGGCCGTCGCACCTGACGCTGGGCTGGGCGGTTTTCGCGTTCTTCCTTTTTATCTTTGGCCACATCATCCGCGAGCGGCGTCTGCGTTGGTGTGGACTTGTGGTGCTGTTGGCGGCGATCATCCGCGTCTTCTGCTACGACTTCTGGGGACTTTCCAGCGGGTATCGGGTGCTAACGTTTCTTTTGCTCTCGGCTATCGCTCTTGGTGTTGGGTTCATCCTTTCAAGGCGCGGTACGAGGGAGACGCTGTTTTAACTTGGGAACGTCGCAATAATCCGTGAATAACTTTCAGGAATTGTCCAATAACCGGAATAAGCCGGACTTTCGGATCGATGTCCGACTGGTATCGGCTAGTTGTCCACAGGGGCACTTTAACGCAGCATGTTCAAGTCGCGGGACTTTTACGAATTGCCCGACTTACTCACAGCTATAAGACGGAGAATAAACCATTGAGTTTTTCCTCCAAATCTTCTTAATACCGTCTGGCTATGAAATGTGTCATCTCGCGGGAAGCTTTGCTGCAAGGTCTTCAAACGGTTCAAAACGTTGTCAGTACCCGGACCACGCTTCCCATTCTAGGCAATGCGCTCGTGCAGGCCGCTGATGGCAAGCTGGTGATTTCCACGACTGACCTCGACACGGGTATCCGTGTTTCGGTCGAAGCTGAGATCAGTAAAGGTGGCGCGACTACCCTGCCCGCGCGCCGGCTCTTCAGCATCGTGCGCGAATTGCCAGCGGCGGAACTGGAACTGGAAGTCGACAACAAGCAGGTTGCGACGATCAAGTCGGGCTCTTCGTTCTTCCGCATCATGGGCCTGCCGGAAGAGGATTTCCCTCCGTTCCCGAAGGGTGATGGAGCAAAAACTTTCAAGCTTTCACAGGGTGTCTTCCGCGACATGCTGAAGCGTACTGCTTACGCGATTTCGACCGATGAAAGCCGCTATGTCCTCAATGGCGTGCTGTTGAGCTTCAAGGAAAACAAACTTTCGCTCGTGGCTACTGATGGTCGCCGTCTGGCGCTGGTGGAGCAGGACATTGAATTCCCCAAGGGCAGCGAAGTTGAAGCCATCCTGCCGACCAAGGCCGTGCAGGAATTGCAGCGCATCCTGCGCGACCAGGAGCCGCTTTCGATCAGCTTCGCGGAGAATCAGGTTTCGTTCGATCTCGGCAACACGTTCCTCTACTCGAAACTGATCGAGGGCAATTATCCGAATTACAAGCAGGTCGTTCCGGCTGAAGCGAAGGAACGCATCGTTCTCGAGCGCGAACTTTTCCTGAACGCCGTGCGTCGCGTGGCGCTGCTCTCGAGTGAGAAGTCAAACTCGGTGAAGCTGATTTTCACCAAGAACAATCTCGATATCACGGCGAACACGCCCGAAGTCGGCGAAGCCAAGGAATCGATCGCGATCAATTACAAGGGCAAGGAATTCAACATCGCCTTCAATCCCGAGTTCATGATGGATCCGCTGAAGAACATCGATTCGGACGAAATTTTCTTCGACTTCATCGACGAGCTCAGCCCGGGCGTGATCAAGTACAAGCGTCCGTTCCTCTACGTCATCATGCCGATGCGGACGGCGTAACTATCTCGGAATTGGATTAGGTGTTGCTTAAGCCAAAAGTTGGCTGTTTTGCCAGCTTATGCCCGCAATGGGTGACTGCCAACTTATGCCCACAAAACTGAACCCCGGCAGCCTCACGGCCTCGTTTCACGATTAAAATTGGAGCGGAAGCTCTGGTTGACTAGCCGCACGAGCACGTGCTTCCTGAACCCAGGCTCTCATATGGGGAAAGAAAGACAGCCCGGACTCCCTGCGTAACTGGCCGTCGCTGACCTCAGGCCCCTCCCGTTGGATTATCGCAACGAGGGTATTAATAAAATTTGCTCGTCTTAACTGGGACTTCTTGCGCCGTTCTGCCTCGCGCCGCCTCACCAAGGCGGCCGCCTGGTCTGGAAAGTCCATCCGGAATCGCTTGGTGCTAAACCCAACCGACTTGGCAATCGACCGCATCGTATGGCTCCTCCCTTTGGAACCAGCCAGTTCTTCATGGATTTTTCCCAAGAGCTGATCCCTGGTGAGTACCTTGCGCTTCGGCAACGTGTACTCCTCCGCTGAAAGCTGGGGACGCAGCAGGGTAATATCGCCCGCCACAACGTCGGCCAGGTTCAGTGTCAGGCGCCGGCAAATTCCGAGAAGGAGTGGGAGAGTAAACCGATGGCCCCGCTGGGCCAAGTCAACCACCGGGTTGGAAAGGTCCAGCTTGCGGCGCGCGTCTGCCTTCGAGGGAAAGGCAGGAAAGATTACCTCATTCCACACCCGCACGACACGTTCCCGGCCTGGCTCGGATAATTGGGAGCCCCTGGCGATCAATTCCGACACCTGTTTCGCCACCCAAAGATCATGCTCTTGAGCAGGCACAAATGAAGTCCCTTGCGTATAGTCGTGGCCACACCGAGAACAATTCAGCCAGCTTGGCCGCGTGCTCTGAGCCGAAGGAACGAAGTGGCACTTGGGGCACTCCGTGAGCAGAGCGCGCTCGTGTACCGGGCAGCAAATCACCGGCCCTACCGTCCAAAGCAACGGCTCGTGAGGTGACTCCCGCAGGCAATCGGGACACCAGCGCTGGCGATTGGTAATAAGCCCAATGCTGGAAAGGACATTCCGCCAGGGTAGAAGCGTCAAATACCGTAAATCGGAGCGGACCGTGAGGGCTTCAAAGGCGTCTACCAGCACCTCTGTATTGCGCAGCCAATGAGGCACGATCTTGCGTGCCTTGTCTTGGCGGCGCGTAGACGGGACGCACTCCCAGATGAGCTGTAAGGGCGTCACGTAATGCAACATCGCCAAATCGCGTATGTACGAGCGAATGCTTTGCACACCCCCCGTCCCAACTCCGATCGGAGCCGGGCGCAATAACTTGCTGCGGTTCATCCCAGTGGGTCCCGGCGGGGGTGACGAATGCCAGGGCTGAACTTGCGCGGCTTAGCCGGCGCCTTGGCCTCGGGCTCCTCCGGCAAACCAAGGAACTCGCGAATGTTCTTCCGCACGCCGTTACGCTCACTGAAAGCGGCCTCGCCCATCGCAATCTCGGTGGCCAGCGTCGTCAGGTCTTCGCCGCTGAGCATCGTTTGGAGGAAGTCGGCCTGATGGATCTTCTTGGCCGAGCTGTTGATGGCGCGCTGCGCCGCGAGCACCATCCAATCCTTCAACAGGCCCACGCACCCCAACGTCCCCTCGAAAAGCGTCTCAACCTTGACGTCATCCGCGAACGGCAACGGAAGGAGCGCCTCCATCTGGCGGACCGTATCGTAAAAGTCCTTGTGATCCTTCTTGCCCTGTCCGTAGGCGCTGAAATGAATAAAGCGCACGCGACGGATGAGCTGCCCGTCAAGCGCGACCAGGGTCTTCAGCTCGTAGGGCCCGGCCAGGATGCACAGGACGCGAAACTTCGCCACCAGGCTCTTGAGGACATCAAGATTGTCCTTCTCGGTGCGGCCCTGGCCCTTGGTCAGCAGGTGCTGGGCTTCATCGACAAACAGATACCCGGTGCGGCGATGCATCACCTGGTTCCTCACAGCGAGGCGCAGCGCTTCCGTGCTCTCCCGCCCTGAGACCTGACGCAGACCCTTGGCCCGGGCTTGCGGCAAGGACTTGTTCTCGATCAGGACGTCGGAAAAACCGCCAAGCAAATCCTGCCAGAATTGCTTCCACACGGAACGAGCCTCGGCCGCCTTGTCGACGCAGACCTCGACGGCAGGGAAGTAAGCCGGGTCCTTCGCCATCTCGGCGGCAGCGTTCTTGAGGATCAACTTCTCCTCAATTTTTTGCGCGGTCGTCTTGCCGGCCCCCGCAGGACCGCAGACGACAATGATCTTCTGGTTCTCCCCAGCCTCGGCCAGATCACGGCAAACAGTGCGGATTTCCTTCACCACCTCGTTAAGGCGGGCGTGCATGATGATCTTGCCCCGGAATTGCGCGATGGTTGTGCAGCGTTCAGTTTTCATATGTCTATTACCTCTAGTTCAGTTTTGTTGTTTTCGTTTTCTACTAAGGGAGCAACTACCGGCGAGGCCGAGGAGGGGGCGCCGGCAGCAGATGGTGACGGCGTCTCGCAAACAGGGGAGGTCGTCTGCGCCACAGGCGCTGCACCTGCGTCTTTGCCAGGCGACTTCGCGATCTGGTGGAGCCCGCTGATAAAGGGCTGGAGCCGCCGGGCAATGCCCTTGTTGCGTAGCTTTGTGGCACAGCCCTTCTTTGCCCGCAGGAATGCCGAGGCCAGGCTGCGGCAATACTTACGGCTCCTCAGGTACTCCTCGGTGTAGGGCGAGCGGCATTCGATCGGCTTGCCGTCGATCTCCGCATAAACGTGCGCCTCATCGAACGGATCGAGCCGCACGGAAACGGACTTCCCAACCATGTTCAGCAGCCGTGCGTTGGAGTAGTAGGTATAATTGAACTTCACCGCCCCACCCCGCTGGACCTTGCACTTTTCCCCCGGGACGTACGGCATGGTCAGAAGATGCAGCTCCTCGCCCCGGGGAATCTGAACGTGGGCTCGCTCCCCGAAGTCGGCAAGGTCTTGCGCCATCATGCTCTGCGGCGACATCATCAAAGCGGGATGAATCTCGGTGATCAGGATCTCCATGTACTTATCGAGGACGAACTGGAGGTTTTCGATCCCGACAACTGGAAGGTTCTCGGGGTTGACGGACTTCGTTACCTTGCGCACCTGCTTCATGATCTTCGTCGAGCCCGGGATGTTATCGAGGAGGTGCTTGTTCAAGGCCATGTTGCCGGCCTCGATGATCGACCCAAAGCGCCCTTCATGCGGTGGACGAATCCAAAACTCGCGGTGAAATGACGCAGCCAGCTTCTGGCAATCCGTGCCCAAGAGATCCTTTCCCCCGTCCACCACGTTGATGTCAGGAATTTTCCCGTACCGCTCTGCGCAGAGCCGGATCACCGCCATTACCCAGGCAGGGTAGCCAGGCCCTCGGCCTTGAGTAGGTTGACAAAATTTTCATCTTCCAAGAGTTTTCGGACGGCTGAGACGATAAAGACCAAAGTAGCTTCGGCTCGCCGTGCTTTCCGAACGAAGGCGTTCTGGCGCTGGATTTCCCTCCGGTACGAATTGACCATACCATCGGCAGTCACCGTCGGGCGCGGATATTGGCCCCGCTGGCGCTTTTTCCCCAAAGACCGGCGTCGCTCGATGATCGTCCGCAAGGTGCGAAGGGAATATTTTTTGAGCTGACCGCTCTCGTAGGCTTCAAGAAGATTTCGCTGCATCTCGGCACTATCGGTCTTGGCGATCTCGATGGCCAAGGTGATCGGAACTTGGTCGGTCATCACCGCATGGAGCAATCGCTCCTCCCCGCAACGAATGAGAGTAAAGACGCTATTGATGTAGCACCTGTCAAAGTCGAGTTTCTCCGCGATTTGCTGGTAGGAATACCCGGCGGTTTGAAGACGCTGAAGCTCCGTAATAAGGTCCATGGGCGAAGAAAAGCGTCGCGCCATGTTCTCCACCAAGCTCATGACAAGTCTCTCTTCCTTGGGGACGGCCACGACAATGGCCGGAATTTCCTGGAATCCTAAGACCTTGAATGCTTCGATCCGGCCTTGGCCAGCCACCAGATCATATCCGGGTTCATGCCCTTCGGGACTGGAGCGCAGGCTGACCATGATCGGCTTTTTCAGCCCAAGATTCTTGATGCTTTGAACAATGGCCTGGAACTTCTTTGGGTCGCGGTGTCGAGAGTTAATGATCCGAATGCTCGCGATAGGGATGATTTTGATTTCTTCTT
>Ga0206812_1105_pt1 | contig 17042 bp, 13 predicted proteins | sample Alteio_BWOrgCont_54_FD_152912 | JGI IMG/M metagenome (GOLD analysis project Ga0206812, IMG submission 152912) | Enriched cells from forest soil in Barre Woods Harvard Forest LTER site, Petersham, Massachusetts, United States -... | ecosystem: Environmental > Terrestrial > Soil > Temperate forest >... | reverse complement strand
GCAGCTTTTTTAAAAAACGTTTGTCTTAATAATAATTCTACAGCATCATCAATTAATTTTTGCTTTGTTTCTCCTGTTATCTTAGTCAAATAATTAAGATTATTACCTGTATTTTCTGAAATACGCATCATTTTAGACATGGTTTCACTCCTTGTAATCAACTTGTATACATACTTTAGTATACAATATTGATATCAAAAAAGTAAAGTATTTTAGCTTTAGATCCACGGCAATTGTGCCAAAATTCCTTTATAGGAGCGCCTTTTCTATAAAAATAATTATCAAAATAATTGTGATTTTTGAAAAGAAATTTGAGTTCAATCTCAAACTTTGAATTAGAAAATTAAAAAAGGGCATTGTTTTCTGTTCTAGAATTGTGTTATCCTGAGTAATATAGGGTTAAATTATAGATTTGGAGGGTATGCTATGAAAAAGAAATTAATTATATTAATGCTGTGTTTAACATTTTTGATATTAAAACCGGCAGATTCTGCTTCATCTTCATCTTCAGTGGTCAAAGAAGCTTCAGCATATAGCAATTATTTAAAGCAAAACCAAGAAGCAGGCTTAAAAAGTTATAAACAACATTTAAATCGTATTTTTACTCAAGTTTATCTACGTAAAATTGTTGATCAGATTATAAAAGAGATTTCTGATCGCTTACAATTAGATCAAAAATTGAACTTTGACTATTTTATTAAAGGCCTAGAAAAATCAAAAAACGAAGAGGAAAATCAAAAATATGTTAAAGGATTAAAATTTTATAAATTTAAAGAACTCATTAAAGATAGTATAGAAACATTAAATAATTCAAAAGATAATAATGAGTTTTATAAAAATCTTGAAATTCTTAAAAAAAGAGTTAGTAATGGAGTTGATACAGGTATTCTGTCTGACACTATTATTCATCCAATAATAGATGAAATTGATTTGGTATTAAAAAAGACTTTATATTTTCCTAGAGCATTAACAGATAAAATATTGGGACATTTGTATGGTGAGACGATTTTCAAAAAAATTTCAGAATCTAATTATTCTATAGCAACTAAGGATATTACAAATCTCCAGTGGTTATCTGATGGATCCTTAATTTACAATATAGGTGAGTTTGACCTTGATGGGTTTGAATTTGAGCCGGGTTTGCAAATTTTAAACCCTCTAACAGATCAAAGAATAAACATATTTCAACAATGGACGGTACCAAATTTTAAAGTATTACCCTATGGTTCAAAGATAGCAGTCCCTTGGTATCAGAGTACAATTAATATTTGGGTTCCAAAAGATAATAATTATAATTTATACCAATTAATACAGATAATACAGTTAGAAAAAAATGAATCAAGCATGGAGTTTGCTTGGTCCCCTGATGGTACAAAAGTTGCAGTTTCACAAGTCTTTAATACTAGGCCTAAAGAGTATTCCCAAGTTACGATTTTTGATATAAAATCTGGAAAACCTCTTTTAAAATTTATGTCTAAAGCAGAAAATAATGATATTGTTGATGATGGCATTATACGTAAATATGTTGTACCAAAATATTCAATTGTTCCTATTGAATGGCCATCAGAAGATATGTTAGTTGTTCGTAATAAACATAAAAATAAAATAAAAATATTTAATGCAGTTGATGGAAGCGAAATTGGTGATATTAATTTGAGTCCTGGGGAAGATTTAGTGTGGTCAACTGACGGTCAAAAATTTGCTGTAACAAATGGAAAATCATTAAAAATATTTGCAAGTAATGATATTAAACAAGAACAGCCTATATTTACCAAGAACTTTGATATTACATTAAGCAGCAATCTTAAATGGTCCAAAGATGATAAGTTTATTGCTGTCATAGGGTGTAGTAATAAGCTTGTATATATAGTAGATACACAAACTGGCAAAATAGTAAAAGAAATTAATGATGCTGATGATATAAATTGGATCAAATTTAATAATAATGCCAATATATTATCTGTTGTTATTACTGAAAATCCAGATAGAAAAATGGGAATAGGCAAAAAAATAAAGTTAAGAATGTATGAACAAGTTGATATTCATAAAGAAAATTAAAAATTTAAAGTATGAATTTACAAAATATTATTAAAGAGATCTCAAATAAACTGCAAAATGAAGAACATTCCTGGTGGCTTTTGCAAGCAATTACTAAAAAAACGAAATCACAATTATTGTTTGAAGATATAGAAATTACTGAAGAGCAACTTTCAAAATTAGATGAATGGGTAAAAAAAATTACGTACGAGCATTATCCAATTCAATATTTAATTGGGCATGTGCCATTTTTAAATTGTGAAATTTTAGTTGAGCCGCCTATTTTAATTCCTAGACCTGAGACCGAAGAATGGTGTGCTGATTTGATTTCATCCCTTCCAGCCTTCGCTAAAGCTTCGGCGGACACGCGATACTTTTCTCATCCCGTTCACCCTGCCGTGCCCGGCGAAGCTAGAAGCGAAGCCTGGGAGCGAGCGAATGCGAGTCGAATGGGTCGGGATGCCTGTATGACAGGAATAAGAATTTTAGACATGTGCACTGGTTCAGGGTGCATTGCAATTGCTTTGGCAAAGACATTTCCAGAGGCACAAGTTGCTGCAGTTGATATTTCTGAACAGGCTTTGCAGTTAGCGCAAAAGAATATTGAACATAATAATGTGCATAATGTTGAGTTAATAAAATCTGATTTGTTTGTGAATTTAAGTGATAAAAAATATAATCTCATAGTTTCAAATCCACCTTATATAGATGAAGCACTTTTTGAAACTCTTGATTTATCTGTAAAAAATTGGGAAGATCCAAATGCATTAATAAGCAAAGAAGGTGGATTGTTTTTGATAAAAAAAATTATTAGGCAAGCGCCAAGCTATTTACAAATTAATCAGGAATTACAAGATAATAATATACAAAATCTGGTGCTTGAGATTGATGAAACACAAGGTAAGCGCGTTGTGAAGTTAATGCAAGAAGCTGGTGCAATTAATGTACAAATAAAAAAAGATTTGTACGGAAAAGATAGAGTAGTGTGTGGGTTATTTAAGTGATTTTTAAAAAAGCTCAAGAAATTCTTACAATATCAGTTGATCAAGAAAATCTAACTTCCTGCAGTTGGAATCTCTCTAATGATAAATTAACTTTTCATGTTGTGTATCAATACCAACTAGAACATGCAATATTAAATCTAATAATATTTAATTACACTAAAATAGAAAATGTTATTAAAGATTTTTTAGAACAAAATAAAATTGATAACCCAAAAGTTTATCTTTCTTTAGATTCTAGTTTGTTAGATGAGTGTTTATTTAATAACTCGCACGATCAAGAAGATAACGTGAATTATGAGCAGATTTGTTTAGATCAAGATAAGCAACTTTATTATAGGGTTGGTATCAAGCAAGTTTTGTTGTTCCAGTATCAATTATTATTCATGAAGCATGTCCGAGGAAGCTTCAGCGGAAACGGATTAAAACTAAATTTAATTAAAATTTCTACTGACTTAGTAAGTTTGTTGAATATTAATAACCAAAATTATTATAAAAAAAGTTTATCTGTTAATGAATTTAAGAATAATATTTTAAATTCTATAAATTTTGATTTTGGAAAATATATAACTAATATGAGCGCAATAGAAAATTTAGATAAATTAACGTTGATTAAAAGCATTGGTTTGTTTTTAAGTCCCGGTCATCCTGACCCTTCGACGAGCTCAGGGTGATCGGGGGAAAAGAGCGCCTGTCCGCCATAGCCTTGGCGACGGCGGAAACGGAGTGAGTCGAATGGATGTAAATTTTCTTAACAACTCACATGTTAGAAATCAAAGAAATATAAATAAACGCTTACGCATTTTTATAATTATATTTATATTTTTATTAAGCTGTATGGTTGCTGTAAATGTATGGCAATTATATAAATTTTATGTCGCAAAACATGCATTAGTAGTTGCCAAAAAAGATGTTGAAAATTTAGATTCTATAATTCAAGAAAATAATCAAATTAAATCTGAAATTAAGCAATTACAAAATCAGATAATAGAATCAGGAGATATTATAAAAGCTAATAATAGAATATTGGACTTAGTAATTAGTATTGCAAATATAATTCCTGACGATGCATATTTAAATGCATTCTCTTTTAAACCTACTATAAAACTAGGCTTAGATTTACCCGATATAGCTGAAAAAGATAATGAGTATGGCTTGGGGAAAATTAAATTAAAAGGTTACACAAGCAGTAAATCTATAACTGAATTTTTAGAAAGACTTTCTCGACTTGAAATTGTTGATAATGTAAAATTAGTTTATCTAAAATATCCAGAAGCTCCAGAATCAAATTTATTAGAATTTAGTATTAAATTGCTTTTAAACAGAGAATAACTATGCAAAAAATAAAAAAACTTATAGAGCAAGAAGCAAAAAAAATAGCTGCAGGTGAAGTTGTAGAACGTCCTGCAAATATTGTAAAAGAGCTTGTAGAAAATTCGATAGATTCAGGTGCTACAAGTATATCTATTTGGATTTGCCAGGCTGGCAAAAAATTAATACGTGTTGTAGATAATGGTTGTGGAATGTCAAACGCAGACGCGCTTATTTGTTTTGAACGACATGCAACTAGTAAAATACGTACAATTGAAGATTTAAATAAGTTATCTACTTTTGGTTTTAGAGGTGAAGCACTTTCTAGTATTTCTTCGATTAGTAAAATAAGCATGTTAACTAAATTTCAAGAAGAAGATCATGGAACACTAGTTGAGCTAGAAGATGGTCAAATTATTAAAGAAGAGCAAGTGTCATGTCTGCAAGGAACTGATATTTCTGTTAAAGATTTATTTTATAATGTTCCTGCAAGATTAAAATTTTTAAAGCAAGATGAGACTGAATGGCGACAAATTATAAATCTTTTTCAGGCATTATGCTTAAGTTATAAAAAGATACATTTTAAATTATTTAATGATGATAAATTAGTTTATAATTGTCCACCTGCTGAAGATTTAAAAAATAAGCTGGTGCAATTATGGGATCATAATTTTGCACAAAACATGATTACGATATCTGATTCTAATCAAATAGGTGAAGTTTCTGGGTTAATATCCAATCATCATTTTTTTAGATATAACAGGGGACAAATTTTCTTTTTCGTAAATTGTAGATGGATCAAAAATAATGGATTATCAAAATCTCTTGTAAAAGGTTATTTGAATGTATTGCCACAAGATAGATTTCCTGCAGCCTTCATTTTTCTTTCAATTGATCCGGCACAAATAGATGTAAATATTCACCCTAGAAAAGAAGATGTGCAATTTTTGCATGCCAAAAAAATTGAGAAATTGATTCAAGATAGTACAAAAAAAGCATTAGAGATTTATTTGTCTAATAAAATTATTAATAATGATCAAATTATAGAAGTTAAATTAGCATCTCAGACAACATTTGATTTTGAGCAAGTGCCAGTATTGGAACCAAATGATAGTACTTTTGTAACTGATGCACAGCTTGATGAACACTTTGATTTTTCCAAGTTTAATCAAATAACTGAAACAAAAACTAATTATCAGTTTAAGTCAGATAGTTATGACAATCTAATGGGTCAGAAGTTAGATCAAGATAAAACTATTATGCAATATATCCCAGATGTTCAAGATAGACTTGATAAAAAAGATTATGAATTAATAGGTCAATTTAACAAAACTTATATTTTGTTAGAAAAATCAGAAGGTATTTTTATTATAGATCAACATGCAGCGCATGAAAGAATTTTGTATGAACTTTTTTCAAAAAGATTTTATGATGTTGCAACAACTCGTTTAATTTTCCCTGAAGTAATAAATTTAACTGAAAATAATTTAAATTTATTACTGCCATACTTAGAACTATTGCACAAGAATGGTATAGACTGTAAGCAAATTTCTAAAGAACAGTTGATCATAGAATCGACACCTGTATACTTAAAAGACATATCTTTTGCAGATTTGATTAAACAGTTTGTATCTTGGATTGAAGAGTATCAAGTTTTAGATAAACAAGTTTTATTTAGATCTGTAAATGAAAAATTACATGCGCAAATGGCTTGTAAAGCAGCCGTTAAAGCCGGTGATAAATTGACGCATGAACAAATTTATAAGTTGCTTGAAGATTTAAATAAAACAGAAAATAGGTTTGCTTGTCCACATGGTAGGCCTACCGGCTGGTTAATATCAATGCATGATATAGAAAAGAAGTTTAAGAGAAGGTTTTAATCTATATTTCTAATTATTATTAGAAACCAAATTTATAAAATGCCCTAAAAAAGTTCTTTTTTGGGTGGGAATATACCAATTGACATCCCCTTTTTTAAGTTTAATATTAATAATAGATAGTATTTTTATAAGATTGGGGGCAATATGCTTAAAAAATTAATATTAGTCAGTTTATTTATAAGTACGCAAGCTTTTGCAGGTTTAGATTTGCAAAAATGGTTTAATATTTTGACAAGAGGTGCAGTTTCTGCTTCTGGAAATGTTAAGGGACAAGATGGTATTACCCATACTGTTTCAAATGATATCGGAGGATCAGTTTCAAATTCAAGGTTTGTGAATGAATTTTTCTCTAAATATGATGATTTTAAAGAGTCTATTATCACTTCTGCTAATGATATCAAAGAAATAGCTACAGATGTTGGAAATATGGCTGTTGAAGCTATGCCTAAACCTATAGTAAATTTAGCAAGAAAAATTGATGAAAATCGTGGAACAACTGCATTAGTCGCAGTTAGTGCTTTAATCGCATATAACATTACTAAAAATATTTTTAAAGCTAAAAAAAGTGATAGATTTGACGGAAAATCTAGAAATGATGGAAAAACAAAAGTAGGTGGTTCTTGGTATTATGAAACTAGTCACCCAATTAGAGATTTAGCAGCTGCAACAATGCTACTTGGTTCAGGTTATAGTTTATATAAAGCTAATAGTGTAATGAATTGGTTTACCAAAAAAGTATCTTAATTTACTTCATCATAGAATTATAAATTTTAATTGCTTCATTAGCAGATTTATGATCATAAACTATTGCAGAAATAGCATTTGTAAATGCAATAGCATCATGTACTGAACGTTGGAAAATATTACGTCCTGTTGCATTGCCAGAAGTCCCACCAATATTAATTTGTTCATGTAATTTACGTAAAAAAACTTCAGTATCTTCAAATTCTCCACCCGCGCAAATTACTTTAGTATTACCTGCTGCTTGTGTTGCAATTTTTAGAGTTTCGAATGGACTTATTTCATCATCAGTTTCTTCCCAGGCTTCCAGCCTTCGCCAAATGGCTTCGGCGGACACGTCGCTTTCAGCTTCCGACTTCGCCAAGGCTTCCGACTTCGCCAAGGCTTCGACGGACGCGTCGACGGACGCGTCGCCGGGCGCAGCTGGTTGTTTTATTTTTACAAAATCTGCGCCTAAGGCATTTGCAAGGCCAGCCGTACCTGAAGTTAAATCTAAATTGGCTTTTATATTTTTACCTCTTGGATATACCCATAAAATAGCAATTAAACCATTTTGATGTGCATTATAAATAAGTTGTGCGGCTTCATGTAACATTTGTGCTTCAAACTCACTACCAATATAAAGTGAATATCCTACACCACAAATACTTAACCCCGAATCTTTTTTAAATTTAATAACATCTTCTATTGTCCAGAGCGTAGAACTTATTGGATCTTTTTTATTTGTTTCTATTAAATTTGTTTTGCCATTAACTTTTACAATATAATTTATGTCTTTAAATTCTGAACCATATCGTGCAATTAAGCCTAAGTGTGTTGCCAATGCGCCAATTCTACCTTGCGCAGCAATAGAAAAAATATGCTTTGGGTTATTTGCTTCAGGGTGGATAAAATCTCCATAAAAATCATTATTTAAATGTTCTATTTTTTGATCCGCTGCAAATAGCATTAATCTATTTTTGCCATGTGTTATTTTATTATAACTTTGTAAAAACGTATTATGTTGTGATGTTGGTACATCTGCTGGTATGTTCATTTACTTTCCTAAAATCTAAATTATTATTGAATAAGTTTATCATGAATTAAAATTTTTTCAGCAATTTGCTCAAATAAAGGCACGGCAGTATTAGATGCTAAAGCATTTGGTATATTAGCCTCACGTATAGATGTAACAATTACACGTTTGTAATGGTGCTTTTCTATAATCCCTGCACAACAATACATATTTTTTGCTTTTGAATATTCACCATTTATCGCAATATTTGCAGTACCGGTTTTAGCCATTATATTATAACCTTTAATTGCAGCCCGACGTGCTGTGCCTTGATTTACGGTGTTTTGCATTATTTCTCTGATCCAATTTATAGATTGTTCTGAATAAATTGGTTCCTGAGACTTTTCTGTTTTTTGATCAAAAATTAATTTAGGTTTTACTGAATAACCCATATTGGCAATAATACAAAATGCACGAGCTAATTGAATTAAAGTAGCTGTAATTTCATAACCAAAAGATAATGATACTATAGATCTTTTTGACCAATTTTTTGGATGAGTAATAAAACCTTTTTGTTCACCAGGAAGAGGGATGTCGGTTTTTGTTGCAAATAACATTTTTAAATAATGGTCATATAATTTCTTACCTACGCGTTGTGCTATTTTTACCATACCAACATTGTTAGATTTTTCTAAAACCTGTGAAAAAGGTAAAATGCCATGTGCTTTCCATGTTGAAAAAGTCATTCTATCAATAGTTACAATTTCTTTGTTTTCACAGTCAATTAACTCATCTGGGGTGGTGAGACCTTCTTCAAAAGCAGCTAATGCGACAAATATTTTCATTACCGAGCCACGCTCATAAGCATCTGCTATTACTTTATTTTTAGTCATTTCCATATCTAATATAGTTGTATTATTTGGGTCAAATGATGGTACATTTACCATTGCCAAAATATCACCTGTATTTGGGTCAATTACAATTACATTTCCATCTTTTGATTGTAGTTTTTCTATTGTTTCATTTAATTCTTCTTGGATCAAGTATTGTAGTTCACTATCTATCGTTAATTTAATAAGCTGACTACTAGTACCTTCTTTTAATGTTTCTTTTTTAAAATAGAAGTGACCTGATCTTGCATCTTTTTCTAGGGTCACTACTTTTGGGGTCCCTGCAAGGCTTTTATTAAATTGTAATTCTATTCCAAAAAGACCATTGTTGTCTATATCAGTTACACCAACTACAGTAGCCATAGATTCAACCGGATAAAATCTACTTGGTTCTTTTAAGACTTTTATATCTTTTAGGTTACTTTTTTCGATTAATTCCAGTTCAGAGTCTGATAATTTTCTTTTAACATACATAAAATATTTATTTTTATTCGTTTTTAAGCGTGTTAATGCATTTGGGAAGTTGCGTTGCAAGAAAGTTTTTAATTTTTCAGGTTCTTCTAATTTATGTGGCAAAATAAAAGCAGATAAGCTTTCTTTATTAAGTGCAACAGGTTTGTTATTACGGTCCAAAATTAATGCACGTGGTGGGTTTATTTTTGTTGTAATCAAATGTTGTTTATTGGCTAAATTTGCATAATAATTTGCACGCACTATCTGAATTGTATATAAATTTATAAGCAATATAAAATAAAAAAAACAAAATAAACTAAATATAAGAAAGCTTCTTAATTTAAAATCATTATTCATATAATGCTTTTCTTACTTGATTTATACCCACTCTTTTCATATTCAAATCACGAATTACTGCATTTTTTACTGCATTAGGGTTTTTAAGTTCTAAAAGTTTTTGATTTAGATTATCGCGTTTTTGAATTAATAGATCTTTTTCTTTTTCTAATCTTTGCTTTTTATAAGAAAGTTTTACAAAATTACTTTGCTTATAAATTTGCAAGAAAATAAATAGTAGATTTACAGCTATAAAAATATAAATAAAATAATTACTTTTTTTCTTCATTTACAATCTCTACTTTAATATATGCTTAATGGTAATTCTTGTAATGAGAGTTTGTAAATAGATTTAACTAATATTTATTCAATATCTTCTTCTTGGACTATGATTTAAATTAGTTAGTTCGGTTTTGATGCTTCTTGTGCGCAATAATTGGTAAATAAAATCAAAGAAGATATAACAAATATTCCTACTACGCTCAAGCTACGAAGAACAAATATTTTTTTAAAATTTAACATCTACACCTCTATTTGTAAGTTGATTTAACAATTCTTTGCTTGCTTCAGTTAGTGGATTTTTAGAAAGATATAATTTTTTAAGCTTATTCAAGCCTGCAAAGCTTTTATTTTCCAAATCAGTTAGTTGATTGCCAGAAAGATTTAAATGCCAAAGAGCAATACATCCATGCAAGCTATCACCTAAATTAGTCAGTTGATTGTTGCTAATATTTAAATCCTTAATATAATTTAATCCATGTAGACTATCACCTAAATCAGTCAGTTGATTATTATCAAGATGTAATGTCTTAAGAGCATTCAATCCATGCAAGCTATTACCTAAATTAGTCAGTTGATTATTACCAAGATACAATTCCTGACAGTTATTAATATTTGCTATTCGCTTTAATCCATCTATAGATGCAAGATAACAATTTTGTAAATGTAAAGCTTGTACATCAAAATCGTCGTTAATTAAAGTAGTATCTTTATTATAATCAACCAAATCATTTACTGATAGCTTCCATTGTTTAATAATTTTTTCACGTTTATAATTAATATTTACTGGATTGATTTTTAACGCATTGACTAATTGAACATTATCGTTTAATAAAAGATTATTTATACTTGGTCTTAATTCTAGCGAATGTAAATAATAGAATTTTTCAATCAAAAACCAATGATTAGGATCAATAAGTTCAACTATTGCATTAATATTTTCTTTATTTATCAATTGAGCAATTTTATCCGCAAACACATTTTCTAATTTTGGAACATCTAAATATATAGCTGCCTGGAACCCTTGTGTAAGTTTTTCTAAGCTAAAATTATTAAAAAACTTTTGTTGAATAGTTTCGTATATTATTTTTTGCGATGGCTCTTTGTCTTTCATAGAATATAATAATTCCATTGCCTGCAATAAAGGCTTTAGTAATACACTATTTATATTAACCGGTATTTCTAATTCATGCTGATCTTCATATGCGGCTTTTATTAACTTAGATTGCATTGCAATGTTATGAGCAAGGTTAAATTCTTGGCCATCTGAGCTTCTTATTGTAAGTGGCTGATTATTACCTTGGTCCAAAGGCTGAACCCATATTCCCGCGATCTTATTTTGAAAAATTTTAATTAAATTAAGTATTCTATTTGTTTATGTTTCGATATAACTTAACCCATAAATTTGACATGCTGTATAACCAAATAATCTAATTATTTTTTTACGAAGTTCTGTGAGATTTGCAATAATAACGGAAGTTGTGCTATCAATTGCAACTTTAAAAGAAACAGCAGTAATGCCTTCAAAAAGTTGGAATATCCAATGTAAAGTAGGATTTTGAGTAGGCTTGTTTTTTTGATTAGGAATTAATTCTTTTTGTTCTTGAAGTTTTAATCTAAAGCGATATTGGGCTAAATTATAGATAAGCAAGCAAAGCGTCATTATAGCCATTAAAGCTTCTATTCTACGTGGAGTTTTAAGAAAGAGAGTATCTGCCATAAACCATGGATCCTTGAGGAATTTAAATCCACGCTCAACGCCTTGCTGTTCTTTATATTCAAATAAAATCTGAGCATCAGAAGCTGTCTCAAGATCTATGTTATTGGCGGCTAGAACGAAGCGTCCTTTATGGCTAATTGCATGTTGTATTTGTTCTTTATTTCTCTCATTGGTAACAACTATTTTATATCCCGCTATTTCGGGCTTTGTTCCAGATGTAGGTCTGCCCTTTTTTACATATTTAAAAGTAGACTCAAGCTTGTAGGTAAGAGTAAAAAATTCATATTCTTTTTGAAGCTTATTGAAATGTTTTATGGCATCTTTTTCGCAAGCAAAAATTTGTTTAGTCAAATGTGTTAAGATCTTATTCAGCTTCTCTTGTTCTTTTGTTATTTTTGATTCAAAAGTAATACACTCTTTTTTATAGGCCTGCTCTGAAAAAACTACAACTAATCGTAATGATACCCCATTATATGTCATTTGACCGGGTGCAACTTTGTAGCCTTTTTCCAAATCCAACCATTTAAATGAATTAGAATCTTGTGTAATAATTTTTTCAATTTCAGTAATTTTTTCCGGCACTCTCGTGACCCACTTATCATTGCGTAATCGGTTTACATTATCAGCAGAAAAACCGGCAGCATCAAACGTCCAACACAGCATAGAATTTTGTTTTATTTCATCTTGAAAACGCTTTACAGATTCTATTGTTTCACGGCTTACTTTATTATCTGAAGCATTACCACTTAATGCAGTCATCCATATTGGTAGGTTAGCACTACCTGCTACTACAAGTCCCATCATGACTTGTTTGAGTTCGGGACGTCCATCTTTTGAATAACCATAAGTAGGAGTTATAGAAAAAGGGTCTTGCTCATATTTATCACCACTAACAGAAAAACTTGTGCTATCCCATCGAGCAAAGCCATTCAGCATTCCTTCATTTTTCGCTATTTCAAATGCTATTTCTCCAAAAAATCTTGTTGCCCCATAAGCTGATATTTCATCCAATGTACGACCCAGTGCATGATCATCAAAGTTTTCTGCCTTCAGTCCTTTTCCCAAAAGTAATTCAACTGGCTTATTTGCAAAAAATTGTGGCGTCAAATACAATCTTCTGCTTGTGAATCCAAGGCCATTTAAAATCATTGCCACTGTTGCAAGTCCCGGTCCCACAACTCTTCGTGGATCTTTTGAACCAATCATATTATTGACTAATTTTTCCAAGTTAATATCTTTGCATACTGCTGCCACCAAACCAAGGTGATCAAGGTTTGTTGTTGATAAATCAATCACTTCATGTCTCCTTTTTTACAATTTATTTATTACTTGAACAAACAAGTTTTATAGCATAAATTTCAAAAAAATGGGAGAATAAAATTAATTAAAATTTTTCAAAATAAGATCGCGGGAATATGGGCTGAACCTGTTCCTGTGCGCAATATATATTAAAAATGCTTAGTAAAGCCAAAAAAGATATTTTTATATAATTTTCCATTTCTACTCCTATTTATATTACTTATTTAAAGTATAAAGGAGCAATAAGAAAAAAAGCAATAATATTTTCAAATAGTTAAAATTATTAGATTGGAATAGGGTTAAAAATCGCGGTACATAGATAAATGTAGTTCGTAGGCCTTTTCGCCTTCTCTTCTGTCTAATTTAAAGCCCCAGTCGATTTTGACAGGTGTGGGTTGTAACATACGTATACCAAACCCAATAGCATGTCTATAATCAAATCTGTTATTTTTTATTCTAGCATATTGTACATCTGTCAAACCATTTTTAGGTGTTTGCCAACCTGCACCGCCATCATAAAAGAATGCGCCTTTTATAGAAAAATCTTTAGTAACAGGGAAAATAAGTTCAGCATTTACAAAAAATGCTTTTTTGCCACCAATAGAATCACCGGCAAATTGAGGTCCTATGTCTCCAAATAAGAAACCACGGACACTGGCAGGTCCACCAATATGGAACAATTCTCTATATGGTATTATAGAATCGCCAAGATTGCCTACAACCCCAAAAAATCCGTGTAAAGCAAAAACTAATTTATTTTCATCTATTAATGGTGTATACCAACTTGCATCGGCTTCAAATTTTGCAAAACTTAAACATCCATGAACATTAATTCCCAATTTAGATGTGAATGTACATCTATGACCCCTGCTTGGATGTAGAGTATGATTTCTTGTATCTTGATAAATTTTGTTAATCAATAAAAGCATAGTACCGGTTTTGAACCGTTCATTCATTATTTCTTGTAATTCTTTTCTTTCACCCGGTAGTGTTAATAAGCTGACTATAGGTTTACGATTTTGTTTAGTATCTTCAATACCAACATTAAATTTTATAGCTGTTTCATCCAAGAAACTATTTCTTGTTGTGGTAAATCCAAAACCTACAGATGTTCCCATTACATCTTCCGTAAACCCGGAAACATTTTTAAGCTCCTCAGTATATTGGCTTTTGGTTACATATGCATCGAATTCAGCAAGTAAATTTCTTTCTAAAAAATATGGGTTTGCAATATTGAATGCTATTGTCCATTCTGCTTGCGACCATTCACCTGTTAAATTAAGCCTATTACCATTTCCAAAAAGATTATTTTCTGTAATAGAGCCACCAAATTTAAATGACTTGGTAATATCTTGTATATCTGCAGGGTTACCACCAAAGCCCATTTGACCGCCAATTCTACCTGTTTTTATCTCATTCAAAATTAAATCTAAATCTATATTTTCATCATCTAATCTGTTTATTTTCCAATTTGCACCATTTTGAGGGCTGAAATAACCGAGACCTTCAACGCGATCTTTTGATTCATCCATTGCTAATGTAGTAGCAATATCACCTTCATCAATAATAAGCCTTCTTCTGATTACTTTTTCTCTTGTCTTTTTATTACCAAAAATATTAATACGATTAACAATAACTTTGTTTCCAAGTTCTATATTAAAAGTAATATCTAATGTTTTAGTTTTTTCATCAGGTATAATAATTGGATCTATATCTGCAAAAATATAACCAAATCTTCCTGTAAATGTTCGTAGTCTTTCAATTGAATTTCGAAGGTTTTCAGCAGAATATAATGTGTTTACAGTTAATGGGAGTAAAGAAAGGAAAGCTTCTTCACATGTGATATTATCTCCACCTTGAACTTTGATTGATTTAATAGTATATAAACAATCTTCTTTTACATGAAATGTTATATCAAATTGTTTAGTTTTAGTATTCATTACAGCTTTAGCATCTACAACTTTGGCCATAAAATATCCATTATTCTTGTAATAATTTTCTATTACATGTTTGTCAGCTTCCATCATTTCCGGTCGATAACTACCAGCTTTAGTTAAAAAACCTAAAACCCAATCTTCTCTGCTATAAAGTACTTTTTTGAGTCTAGCTTCATTTATATTATTATTTCCCTTAAAATATATTCTGCGTATTAGAGATTTCTTATTTTCATTAATATTTAATACTGCTATAGCTTTGCCATCTTCTATCTTTAAGTCAGAATTGATTTCTGCTAAATGATAATTTTTTTCTATGTATAATTGCCTAATTTCTTTTTTGATTATTTCTAAATCTGTTTCATTAATTGAATGAATATCTTCAAAGGTAAATTTTTTTACTATATCTGAAAATGGCACTTGTTTATTTCCAATTAATTTGAATTCTTTTAATTCATATTTTTCATCAGTTATTATATAAAGATTCATTGAGGTGTTATCTAACAATTCACCTAATATTTGTATTTGATTAAAATAACTAAAAGGTTTTGAAAGATTGTATAAATTTTTTATAATTGACCCGGTTTTTCTTGGATCAAATATATGACCTTCGCGTACCGGTATACTATTTAAAATAGCTTCGTTTGTTAAATATTTATTTTTATTTTTTCTAACTACAATAATTTTATTTATTGTAAGAGTTTCTTCTTGTTCTTTCTCTTGAGAGTTTGTTAAAATAACAAAAAAAATAGTAAAATATGAAAAAATTAATTTTCTAAATAAGCTCATGCAAAAAGCTCCTGGCTGTAAATTTTATAATTAAGCTTATAATACTATTTTTTTGTAAATTGGCCAAATTAACTTGATCCGTTCGACTCGGTCTTCGACCTCGCTTAGGATGATCGGTGTGGGAATATATTGAATTAATCATATTGAGCGAGCATAGGAAAGTCAAAAAAATGCAAGATTTTTATATTACAAATACCCTAAGTGGCAAAAAAGAAAAATTTGAGCCAATAGAAAAAGATAAAGTTAAAATGTACGTTTGTGGTATTACGCCATATGATTATGCTCACATTGGACATGGCAGGGTATATGTTACCTTTGATGTTCTTTATAAATTACTTAATTTTTTGGGATATAAAGTTAGTTATTGTAGAAATTTTACAGATATTGATGATAAAATTTTAAATAAAGCCAAGCAAGAACTTGGTAATAAATTTGAATATTCAAAAATATCTGAACATTATATTAATGCATTTCATGAAGATATAAAACAGTTAAATTGTCTATCTCCTGACTATGAACCTAAAGTTACACAGGTTATACCTGAGATAATAGAATTTATTCAGGATCTAATTGATAAAAATATGGCCTATGTAGTTGATGGAGATGTTTATTTTGAAATAAATAAATTTGTTGATTATGGCAAATTATCAAAACGTAAATTAGAAGATTTAAAAGCTGGCGCACGTGTTGAAGTAGATACAAGAAAACGAGATCCTTTAGATTTTGCATTATGGAAATCAGAGTCTGAGGGTCAGTTTTTTAAAAGTCCTTGGAGTTATGGTCGACCTGGATGGCATATTGAGTGTTCTGCAATGGCCCTTAAATTTTTAAGTAAACATATAGATATTCATGGTGGTGGAATGGATCTAATTTTTCCGCATCATGAAAATGAAGTTGCACAATCTGAAGGTTTATTTGGACCGGTATTTGCAAAATATTGGATTCACAATGCATTTGTAAGAATTAATAAAGAAAAGATGTCTAAATCTTTAAATAATTTTTTTACACTACGTGACGTATTCAAGCAATTTGACCCTATGGTAATTAGGTTTTATTATATAAATCATAATTATAATATTCCCATGGACTTTTCTTTTCAAGATCTTGAAAGTACTAAAAAAAGTTACCAGAAGCTTTGCAAAATTTTTGATAATATCACAACACAAGATATAAATATTGACCAAATTTCAAGTTCTCTGGTTTTAAAAAAAATACTTAATTTTTTATGCGATGATCTTAATATGGCAGGCATGCTAGGTGTAATTTTTGAAAATACACATGTTTTAGAAAATGATAAAGATCAAGCAAGTTTAGTTAAAAGTTTCTTGCACAGTGTTATGGGATTAAAATTAATTACACTTGAAGCGCCTAAAATAGA
>Ga0206812_1107_pt1 | contig 17308 bp, 30 predicted proteins | sample Alteio_BWOrgCont_54_FD_152912 | JGI IMG/M metagenome (GOLD analysis project Ga0206812, IMG submission 152912) | Enriched cells from forest soil in Barre Woods Harvard Forest LTER site, Petersham, Massachusetts, United States -... | ecosystem: Environmental > Terrestrial > Soil > Temperate forest >... | reverse complement strand
GAATAGGAAGGTGCTACATGTATATCATAAGTTGTATTGGACAATGTATTAATTTTTTCTTTAAATGAAAATAGAACTTTTTTAAAATCTATCATTTTTTCACTATTTGCAGTTATGCGACCCTCAACTAAACCTTTGATCGTAAACATAACACAAAGTGAATGTTTGCAAAGAAATTCTTTTGTAGCTGAACAATTACAAACAATTTTTAATTTCTCATTTTCAACAAAGATTACTACTTGATATAACTGAGTGCATCGTACACTTGCAGTAAGAATATCAAATTCTTTGTTCCATTCAAGTAAATATAATGCACCTTTATTGTAATACTCATTTCCTCTTTTTAAAAAAGGCGGAATTGTTAATTTTACAATATCATCCAAAGATAATGCTGATAGTTCTTTTAAAATTTTATTGTTCATATTTTTATTGTTTTAATTTTTAAGAAATAATAATTTAACCACAATAACTATAACACTTTAATAAACTTTAATCCAATCAGATGGATCAATATATCCTGCGAAAACCGGTATTGTGCAATTTTCACGTTCAATCCATAAATAGAAGGGCTTATTAATATTTAACCTTTTAATTTCTCTTGGACCAATAGATTTACACATTGCTACCATTACTGCACTTTTTACTTCAGCACCAAATTCATTCATTTTAAATTTAATTTGCTGTAATGCTTGTGATACAATTGGACCATCATTTGCATACATACCTTTTAGCCAACTTATATCAACTTCTTGATTTAAATTAACAAATGGAAAAATAACTTCATCATAATCTAATAATTTACAAATTCCGTGGTTTTGATCATTATCTCTATGGCTAATTGTATCTCTAAGACTATTAATTTTTTTCATCAAAAAAAAGCCACTGCATGGTTCATCAGCAATTGTCATATAAACTGTGTCAGTATTTTGAGTTTTAATCTCTATGATTGGATATGTATAAATATTTTCGTTTAATTCATAAACATTGAAATTATTATTCTTAATTTTAGCTGCTTTGTAAATCTCATCTGCATATTCTAATGATGTTACAATACCTTTTTCTAGCCAATTAATATTCACCTCTAAAATTGATAGTGATCCAAATTCATGCGGTCTAAATGGTTTAAATTGAATATTAAAACCGTTGTTGCATGCAATGCTATTAAGCTCTTCATAATCTTGTGATGCCCATGATCTAATTTCTTCGCGAGTAAAATAACCTAATTCGTTTTGCTTTGCAAAAAAGTTTCTTAGAAAAATTTTTTGTGCTGCATTTATTCCGGTCCATTCAACATTCCAAGACATAAATTTGCCTTCAGCTTCTATCAATGCAGAAATAATTGGAAACATTACTATTGTAGAACTATTATTTTTTTTAATAGAAGAAATACTAGACGAACTACTTTGATCGTATATTGACATCTCTGAAGCTTGTAATGCAAAACATAAGAAAACAAGAAAAATTATTTTTTTCATAACCATACTCCTTTGATTTTTAAATTTTTTAAGTAAAAAGGGCACCTTTCGGTACCCCTTTAATTTTTACACCCATTCAAGGCGAGATATTTTTGCAGTATCACTAATGCGTTGTGCCATAGGAATTGTACGAGTATATCCACCAGGACGGTCAGTATACTTTGGTGCAATTTCTTTAAACAATTTAATGATTGTTTCTTCTTTGTAAGGCAAAAGACTTTTAACATGACGACGTGCATTGAAATTATTTCCAACTCGTGCAATTGTTACTAATTTTTCTGCAATACGTTGCACTTCTTTTATATGAGCACGTGTAGTAACTAAATGCCCCTTATCAATAAGCTGAATTACTTGATTGCGTAATAAAGCCACTCTATGAGGACCTTTTAAATTTAATTTTTTTCTACCATTTTGATGTCTCATTGTTTCAACCTATTCAGATTCTTGATTTTTATTTTTCATAACTTTTTTGATATCAGCTTCTTTGATATTCATACCAAAAGTTAATCCAAAAGCTTTCATACTTTCTTTAACTTCACGTAATGATTTTCTACCAAAATTTTTAATTTTTAGAGACTCATCTTCACTTAAATTAACTAAGTCAAGAATACGTTTTTTCCCTGCCCCTATTAAGCAATTATGGGCCCTTGCTGATAATTCAAGTTCTTCAATGGGCTTCAATAATAATTCAACAGGAACCCCTGCAAATCCTAGCTGCGCACCATCATCAGTTACCTCTTCTTTTTTCACTTCAATTACAGTAGAAATTTCATTAAATGGAATTTCTGCAGAAACTAAGAAATGTTCTAATTGAGTTCTTAAAACTGACACACAATAATTTAAAACATCAGCAGGAGTTTCTGAACCATCAGTATGAATATTTAAGATTAATTTATCATAATCAATGTCTTTACCAACACGAGTTTTTTCTACTTCAAAATTAACCTGAACAACAGGAGAAAACATAGCATCTAAATAAATACGATTATCTTCTTGCAATGCTTTTCCTATAGGCCATTGAGCAGCCATATATCCTCTGCTTGATTCAACAAAGAATTCTATGTCGAGTTCGCCACCTTCGGAAATGTGTGCAATAATATGATTCGGATTTATCAGTTCTAAATGATCATCTGCTTTAATATCTGCAACTTTTGCAGTCCCTTCAGTACTTACTCTTAAATGCATTTTGCCCGGTTTACCATCTTTATTGCGAATGATAATCTCTTTAATATTAAGCAAAATTTGCATTACATCTTCTACAACGTTAGGCAAATTGGAAAATTCATTATTAACACCTTTAATAATTACAGATGTTACTGCTGAACCTTCAACAGCACCAAGTAAAATTCTTCTTAATGCATTACCTAAAGTTATTCCAAAACCAGCTTCTAACGGTTGAGCAACAATCTCACCAAAAGTGTTAGTTAAAGTTTTATGATTCCACTTTATTAGAGGAATAGTCAGCGGTTTATACTCTAGTTTATTACTCATCTAATCTCCTGCCAGTTTAGCCTAATTATATTATAAATACGAAGTTCAGGCTTCACACTACTTAGAGTACAATTCTACAATCAAATGTTCCTCAATTGGAGTTTGAATATCCGAACGTACAGGAAGACGCAATATTTTACCTTTGCGATCCTTTTTGTTTAATTCAATCCATTCAGGAACTTTAATTCCCATATTTAATCTTTTATCTATAACTTGAGCTACAAAATTAGTTTTAGTTTCAATTTTTGAATCTAAAGAAATTTCATCATTTGTATTAATTAGATAGGATGGTGAATAAACTTTTATTCCATTTACTTTAACATGACCATGAACAATAATTTGTCTTGCTTGAGTTCTTGTAACAGCTAACTTCAAACGATAAATAACGTTATCAAGTCTCCTTTCAAGTAAGCTAAGCAGGTTTTCACCAGCCCCACCAACTTCTCTTGTTGCAATATCAAAAAAACGTCTAAATTGTTTTTCTCTCATGCCATACATCTCTTTGACTTTTTGTTTTTCAAAAAGCTGTGTACCATAATTGGTCATTTTTTTAGGACGTGGTTGTTTTGGACCTTGTCCTTGTTCAGGTGTTGATTCATTTTTCATTTTCATAGCCACAATTTAACCCTTATATTAATTAAACTCTACGTTTTTTTTGGCGCTCTGCAACCATTATGAGGTAACGGAGTAACGTCACGTAGCAATGTTACATTAATCCCTGATCCTTGAAATGATCTTACAATAGATTCTCTTCCACTGCCCGGACCTTGTAGATTTACTTCTAAATTTCTAATACCCATGATAAGCATTTCTTTAGCAAGAGTATTTCCTACTTGAGATGCTGCAAAAGGAGTACCTTTTCTTGTTCCTTTAAAACCAAGTCTCCCAGCACTGCTTTGTAATAACACATCACCTTTATCGTCAGTAATTGAAACCATTGTATTATTAAAAGTAGATTTAATATGCGCTACAGCAGTTTCTACTTGGCGTTTAACTTTTTTTGTTTTCTTTTTGTATGCCATTGATAGCCATTTCTTTCTAACTTAAAAATCAAACTTACAGATTACTTTTTAGTTACTTTTTTCTTTAATGCTACTGCACCACCAGCTTTACGTGGACCTTTTCTTGTTCTAGCATTAGTCTTGGTTCTTTGTCCTCTTGCAGGCAAGCCTTTTTTATGACGACTTCCTCTATAGCAACCAATTTCTTGTAATCTTTTAATATTAAGCATTACTTCTTTACGCAAATCACCTTCAGTTACATAACGTGAAGTGATTTCAGTTTGTAAAGCTCCAATTTCATCATTACTTAAATCTTTAGTTCTTTTATCAAAACTAATCTTTAATTTTTTAAGAATATCTTGGGCACTCTTTAAACCTATACCATAGATATAAGGTAATGCATATTCAATTCTTTTATTTTCAGGTAAAACTACACCAGCTATTCTAGCCATAAAATTCCCTAAATCTTAAAACGTTATCCCTGACGTTGTTTATGTCTCAAATTCTTACTACAAATTATACGCAATACACCCTTACGCTTCAAGATCTTACATCCATCGCATATAGGCTTAATCGAAGTTCTAACTTTCATGAAACATCCTCTTAAATTTTAATACGCCTAATTATTCTTCCTCGAGTCAAATCATAAGGAGATAGTTCCATTAAAACTCTATCGCCTGGCAAAATTCTAATAAAATTCATTCGCATTTTACCCGAAACATGTCCAAGAATAATATGCCCACCTTCTATCTCAATACGAAACATGGCATTTGGCAAAGTTTCTTTTACAATTCCTTCAATTTGAATAACCTCTTCTTTTTTCATCTATACTCGTTCCTCTTGATTATAACGCGTAAGAACTATTGGTCCTTCATTGGTAATAGCAATAGTATCTTCCACATGCGCAGCAAAACTTTTATCTTTTGTTTTTACCGTCCAACCATCTTGAGTAATATAAACATCATCACCACCCAAAGTGATCATAGGTTCAATAGCAAAAGCCATACCAACTTGTAAGACTGGCCCTTTACCAGCTTCACCATAATTTAATATCTCAGGATCTTCATGCATTGACTTACCAATACCATGCCCTGCAAAATCTTTTAAAATACCAAATCCATACTTATCAATCTCTGCTTGTATTGCTGCAGAAATATCAGTCAAGTGATTTCCAGCATGAGCTTTACTAATTCCAGCATCTAATGCTCTTTTAGCAATTTCTACAAGTTGTTTTATCTCTTTTGAAGATTCACCAACAAAAAAACATCTTGCCATATCAGCACAATAACCTTTTAATGAAGCACAGACATCAATTTTAACCAAATCACCTTGCTTGACAATTTTTGAATCAGTCGGAACTCCATGAACAACTTCATCATTTAATGAAATACAGCTTACATGCTTATATCCCATGTATCCTTTCATTTTGGATACCAATCCATTTTTCAATAACTCTTTTTCTATCCAGGAATCTATCACTAATGTACTTGTACCTACTAAAATAACATTCGGTAACTGCTCAAAAATTTCTGAAAGAAGTTTTCCGGCATTATGCATTTTTTCAATAGAAGCTTTATTTTTAATAATTATCATGGAGATACAATTTTCCTAAAATCTTCAAAAATTTCATTTATCGGTTTATCAACATCTAATTTTATTAGATTAATGTTCAAAGATTTATAAAAATTTATTAAATCTTTTTCATTCTTATTATAAATTTCTAGTCTTTCTTTTACTACTTCTGCACTATCGTCATTTCTTCTTATTAATAAACTGGAACAATTGTCACATAATTTAATATCTTTTGGAATATGTGAAGAATTTCCTAAGCTTGAATAAACGGCCTGACATTTTTTATTAGAACATACAAGCCTATTTACTAGCCTTGCAATCAATGTTTTTTCTGAAACATCTAGTTTAATGATTTTTAAATCATAATGTGACAATTTATTTCTAAGTAAATCATGCAAAAATTCAGCTTGGGCCAATGTTCTAGGATAACCATCTAAAATTAATTGATTATTATCTTTACCATTAATAAGCCAATCTTCAACCATTTCTGATATAAGACTATCAGAAATTAGTTTACCAGATTTTGTATCAAAATCTATCTTTTTACCAATTTCAGTTTGATCTTCAATATGTTTTCTGCATAAGTTACCTGTAGATAATTGGGTCCAACCAAATTCGTTTACACATAATTTAGATAAAGACCCTTTACCTGCGCCAGGTGCTCCGAAAAAAATAAAAATACTATTCTTCAACGCGCGATCCTGCCCTTAATTTTTCCTGAAGATAAAAAACCTTCATATTTATGTTCAATTAAATAAGATTCAATTTGAGATGACGTTTCTAATGCAACACCAACAACGATTAACAATGATGTTCCGCCTATATAAAATGGCATTCTTAATATCGCATACATAATATTTGGAAAAATAGCTAATGATGCTAAATAAATAGCACCAACTAACCCAATTCTGGTTAGTATATAATCAAAAAACTGAGCAGTTTTTTTACCAGGTCTTATTCCTGGAATAAAACCACCACTTTTTTTCATATTTTCAGCTAATTCATCCGGATTAAATATCAATGCTGTATACACAAAAGTGAATACTATAATCATAACAAATTGAATAACATTAAACAAAGGCCCACCAACACTAAATAAATCTGATAAAAACTTAAATATGGCGAATTTATTAGATAACATACCAATAATAGCTAAAGGTACTTGCATAACTGCAGATGCAAAAATTACTGGCATAACACCAGCAGTGTTAATTTTAAATGGTATAAATGTACTTTGACCACCATATATTTTATTATTAATTACTCTACGTGCATATTGCACCGGGATTTTACGTTCACCTTTTTCCAAAAACACAATACAGCCTATAATAGCTATTATTACTACTAAAATTAATAAAGCAACTATTGTAGAAATTGTACCTAATTCAACATATTTTATAGTTTTTGCAACATAACTCGGGAATTTTGCAACGATACCTGCAAAAATAATCATTGATGAACCATTTCCTAACCCGAATAATGAAATCTGTTCACCTAACCACATAACAAACATAGCGCCTGACGTTAATGAAATAACAAACATTATACGGAAAGCCCAACCCGGATTAAGAGTCAAACCAGAACTTTCTAAAAATAAAGAATAAGAAAAGCTATAAAATATACTCAATACCAGTGTTAGATAACGTGTATATTGATTAAATACTTTACGGCCATATTCACCTTCTTTTAAAAGCTGTTCTAAAGAAGGAATAGACATACCTAAAAGCTGCATCATAATAGATGAAGTAATATAGGGAGATATTCCTAAAGAGAATAATGTACAATTAGCTAATGCCGAACCTGAAAATGTGTCTAGATAATTAAATAATACTCCTAAATTAGTAGCTTGCTTCATATACTCAGCAAGTAACGGGATATTTACTCCAGCTACAGGCACATAGGTACCAAGACGGTCAATTATTAAGATACCTAATGTAAAGAATAATTTCTTTCTTAATTCAGAAATTTGAAAAATATTCTTAAAACTTTTTAATAAAATCAAAGTTTAGATCTCCTTTGTTAATCTCGAGGACCCACCCACACTCTTTATTGCTTCAGTAGCCGATTTAGTAAAAGCATCGGCAACAATATCAAATTTTTTAGATAAAGCAAAACCACCTAAAATTTTTAATAACGCATTTCTTTTACCTTTTATAATTCCATACTCAATTAGCATGTCTTTATTAATAGCAGAACCATTATCAAATTTACTTTCTAAAATTTTAAGACCGACTATTTCATATTCAGTCTTAAAAGCAGCATTAGTAAATCCAATTTTAGGCATACGTCTGGTTAAAGGCATTTGACCACCTTCAAATCTAGCTGGAATAGTACCACTAGTTCTAGCAGTTTGACCTTTGTGACCTTTACCAGAAGTTCCCCCTCTGCTACCACCTCTACCGACTCTTTTTCTTGATTTAACTAACTTAGTTAATTTATTCAGACGTAACATGTGACCCTCTAGCAATTTCATTAATTGTTTTATTTCTTAATTTAGCTAAATGAGACGCTGAACGTAATTTAGCTAAAGCATTTAAAGTAGCTTTTGCTACGTTTTGAGGATTAGATGAACCAAGTGATTTAGCAAGGACGTCTTTAACTCCTAATGCTTCCATGATTGCTCTAACTGCTCCACCAGCAATTACACCAGTACCCTTAAAGGCAGATCTTAAAACAACTCTAGCTGAACCATGAGTACCTATTATCGGATAAGGAATAGTTACCCCCTTCAATGGAACTAGAATCATTTTTTTTCTTGCTCTAATTGTAGCTTTAGCAATAGCTGAAGAAACTTCTCTACTTCTTCCTAAAGCGACTCCAACCCTACCTTCTTTATCACCAGAGACTACAAAAGCTGAAAAAGCAAATCTTTTTCCACCTTTAGTAACTTTTGTAACTCTTCTTACGTTTATAACTGCATCAGTTATCTGACTATTATTTTCCATATGTTAACTTTCCTAAATTTTAAGTCCGCCTTCTCTCAGACCTTCAGCAAAAGCTGCAATTCTACCATGATAAAGGACATTCCCTCTATCAAACTTAGCTTCTGTAATACCTTTATCTAAGGCTTTTTTAGCAAGCTGTATTCCAACTGCTTTTGCTTTAGATTTTTTATCACCAATTAATTTATTTAACTCTATTGTTGAACAGCTCGCTAAAGTTAATCCGACATTATCATCAATAATTTGGCCATAAATATTACTTAAGCTTCTGAATATGGAAATACGTAATAATCCTGAAGAAGATTTAATTTTGCTTCTTATTCTTAAGGTTCTACGTTTTTGGCGTTTATCAATTTTCTTAGATACTGACACGTTAATTCCTTTAGCTTTAACTAGTGATACTATGCAGCTTTAGTTTTTCCAGCTTTACGTTTAATTACTTCTGTTGTCAATTTAATACCTGTACCCTTGTATGGCTCAGGTGGCCTAAATGAACGTATTGTAGCACATATCTGACCCAATGCTTCTTTATCGCTGGACTTAAATGTTAACAATTGTCCAGGCTTATCTAATTCTAAGGTAACACCCTTAGGAAGATCTTGTTCAATCTTATGACTAAAACCTAAGCTTAATTTAACCCTAGATGGATTTAATAATTCAGCTTTAAACCCCAAGCCATTAATTTGTAATTTTTTTTCAAAAAGTTCACTTGCACCTTTTATTGTATTTGCAAGTAAAGCTCTATGCAACCCCCAAAAATTCTTATTGGTATTATCAAGCAATGATAATTTTAAAGTTTTATCTTCCAAAGTTGCTTTTATATATTCAGGTAAAATATAAATACCTGAAGCAAATTTGCCCTTATAGTGTATCTCTTGTCCTTTAATATCCACTTGGGTATTAGCGATATCAATAGGTTTTCTACCGATTTTTGACATTATAAATCCTTACCAAACTGTACATAAAATTTCACCACCAAGCAACAAAGACTTAGCTTTTTTGTCTGTCATTACACCTTTGCTTGTAGTTAATATGGAAACACCTAACCCACCAATTACCGGTTTAAATTTATTTATTCCTACATAAGCACGCTTACCCGGCCTACTGACTCTGATAATTTCATGAATAACAGATTCATTTTCTACATATTTTAAGAAAACTTTAATATTCTTTTTTGAAGAATCTACTTCTTCAATAATAGCGTCTCTAATAAAGCCTTCACTTTTTAAAATTTTAGCGACTTCAAATTTGAGCTTAGAATAAGGTATTGTTACAGTACTTTTTGATACCATAATACCATTTCTAATTATCGTTAAAAAATTTCCCATTGTATCTATTGACATATCAAAGCCTTTCTAAATGCTTTACCAACTTGTTTTCTTTACACCCGGAAGTAAACCTTGCAACGCATATTTTCTAAAACATAGTCGACAAAGCATAAATATTCTCATGTAAGCGCGCGGTCTTCCACACAACTTGCATCTGTTCCTTTGTCTTGTCCCAAACTTAGGAACTTTATTAGACTTTTCTACTAAAGCCTTTCTAGCCATAATTAACTTCCTTAAATTATTACTTTTTAAAAGGCATGTTGAATTTTTTTAATAATTCAAATGCATGCTTATCATTATTAGTTGATGTTTCAATAGTTACATTTAAACCATGCATTTTTTCAAATGTGCTTAAATCTAATTCAGGAAAAATCATCCATTCTTTTATACCAATATTAAGATTTCCTCTACCATCAAAACCGGGATTGATTCCTTGAAAATCTCTAATAGAAGGCATAGCAAGATTAATAAATCTATCCAAGAATTCATACATATTTACGTTTCTTAGAGTAACTTTTACACCTATAGGCATATCTTCTCTAATTTTAAATCCTGCAATAGATTTTCTTGCAAATGTTTTTACCGTTTTTTGCCCTGCAATTTTTTCAATTGCAGTTTGAACAACTTGTAAAACCTTACTATCATCAACTGCTTCTTTTACGCCTACGTTTAAAACGATTTTATTGATCTTAGGAACTTCCATTATATTTTTTAAATCTAGCTCTTTTAATAGCTTAGATCTAATTTCTTCTACATATAGCTTTTGCAAACGAGGCATTTCCATCGTTGTTCCTCTTAGTACTTAAAAATTTTCTTTGCAACGAACACATGTTCGTGTTTTTTTATTTGCGCTTATAGTAAATGATACTCTAACAGGTTTTTTGCAAGATGTACAAACAGGCATCACTTTAGAAATATCGATACAATCTTCTTTCTTGATAATTTCTGAAGGCTGTCCTTGTTTACGAGCTTTAGCATGTTTTACAACTATAGCAATACCTGATACCTTAATTTGATTTTTTTTAGGCAAAACTTCTATCACTGATCCGGTCTTACCTTTATCTTTTCCATTTAAAACAAATACAGTATCATTTTTTCTAATATTTATCATATATCCCCTATAAAACTTCCGGCGCTAAAGAAATAATCTTTGTATATCCTTTAGCTCTAAGTTCTCTAGCAATTGGACCAAAAATACGTGAAGCAATAGGTTCACCATCTTTTAAGATAACAGCTGCATTTTGTCCAAATCTTATATAACTTCCATCATCTCTGCGAAATTCTTTAGTAGTTCTTACTATAATAGCATCTACCACATCGCCCTTTTTGACCATTCCACCAGGAATAGCTGACTTTACTGCACACTTAATTAAATCACCAAGATACGCATACCTTTTTCTGGTACTACCAGCGATATGAATACATTGCAATGACTTTGCGCCCGAATTGTCCGCTATTTCTAAATAAGATTCCTTTTGAATCATAATTTTTACCTTGCAATCTATTTATTATCAAGCACTCTTCACTATCTTGCTTAAGTACATATATTTGGTTTTTGAATTTGGTTTACCTTCAAAAATCTCAACCATATCACCAATTTTAGCAACTTCAGCTTCATCATGAACTTTATACTTTTTTAAAGTTCTAACAGCTTTTTTAAATTTTGGGTGTAAATGAGTTCTATAGACTTTTACAACTATAGTTTTGTCCATTTTGTCGGAAATTACTTCTCCGATCAAAGTTTGTTTATTATTAGTTTCCATTTTCACCCTAACCGTTCTTATTATTTTTTTTATGCAAATAAGTTAAAGACCTAGCTAAGTTTTTTCTCAATTTTTTAAATTGGGAATAATCTTTAATGTGAGTTGTACCAGCATTTAATCTTAATGCAAATAACTCTCTTCTAAAGAACTCAACTTTTTCAGTAAGTTGCTCTACATTCAATTGATTCAACTCTGTCATTTCTTTATTCATTGTAAATCAGCCTTTCTGACAAATCTCGTCTTCAGAGGTAATTTGTATGTCGCAGCTTTTAATGCTTTTTTTGCATCTTCTTCTGACAATCCGGCTATTTCACAAATAACTCTTTCTCTTTTGACTACGGCAACCCAACTTTCAGGATTTCCTTTACCCTTACCCATACGAGTTTCAGCTGGTTTTTTTGTAACCGGCTTATCCGGAAATAAACGAATAAACAGTGTACCTTCTTTTTTTAATTGACGAGAAATTGTAACTCGTATTGCTTCAATTTGTTGAGCAGTAACCCAACATGGCTCAACGGCCATTAATCCAAATTCACCGAAGTGCAATGTTCGGGCTCCCTTAGACAACCCTCTCATATTTCCTCGTTGAACTTTTCTATATTTAACTTTTTTAGGCATCAACATGATTTGCTATCTTTCTTACAATAGTTTCTTCTTAGGTTGATATTCACCCCTACAAATCCAAACCTTAACACCAATTATGCCATACTTAGTTTTTGCTTCGGCTAATGCATAATCAATATCAGATCTTAATGTATGCAAAGGAACAGAACCAACTCTAGTCCATTCACTCCTTGCTATTTCTGCACCACCAAGACGACCGGAGCAACAAATTTTCATACCTTTTGCGCCACTTTTCATTCCTGTAGATGCAGCTTTTTTCATTGTCTTTTTAAAATTAGCTCGCTTCACTAACTGTTCAGCTATATTTTCAGCTACTAATTTTGCATCTAATTCAGCTCTTTTTACCTCCTGAACAGAAACTTCAACATTACTTACATTTAACATTTTAGATAAATCTCTACGCAAAGTATCAATTTCTTGGCCTTTTCTACCAATAACCATTCCAGGCTTACCTGAAAAAATTACAACCTTTACGTTTTCAGCAGCTTTTTCAATTTTTATATTTGATATTTCTGCTTTTTCCAATGTAGAAAATAAATAATCTCTTATTTTGAAATCTTCTAAAAGAGATTTGCCATAAGAACTACGGGCATACCAGCTAGCATCCCAATCTTTATAAACACCAAGTCTAAACCCTACTGGATGAACCTTTTGACCCACCGTTATCCTCTCTAATTAAACCTGTCTTGATTCTAAAATTACACTGATATGACTTAATCTTTTTCTTTGTGGATTAGCTCTACCCATAGCACCAGGCTTGAAATACCTAAAAATAGGGCCACCATCTACTTTAATTTCTTTTATAAAAAGATCGTTTAATTCTACGTTTGCTTTATTTTTAGCATTAGCAACTGCAGATTCGATAACTTTTTTTATTGGCTCAGCTCTGCACACTCTATATGTAGTAAGCCAATTCAAGGCATAATCAACCTTCTTTCCACGAATAACATCGACTACAAGTCTCAATTTATGCGGGGAGAATTTTAAAAATTTTGCTTTAGCTATAAAGTCCATCTTCAATCTAACCTCAAATTATTATTCTGCTGCACCAGATTTACGTTGACCACTGTGCATTCTAAATGTTCTAGTTGGTGAAAATTCACCTAATTTATGCCCAACCATGTTTTCAGTCACATAAACTGAAACAAATTTTCTGCCATCATGAACTGCAATAGTAAGACCAACAAATTCCGGAATAACCATACTTCGTCTGGACCAAGTTTTAATAACCTCACGTTTTCCACTTGTTTTTACCTTTTGAATCTTATCCATAAGAGAAGGTTCAACGTAAAATCCTTTTTTCGCTGATCTAGTCATAATTATTATACCCTATTTTAATATTTTGCTAAGCATTTATTTTATTTAAACTGCTCTTGATGCAGATCTTCTACGCACAATTAGAGGATTTTTTCTTCTTCTAGTACGAGTACCTTTTGCACCAACACCCCAAGGACTTCTAGGATGATTTCCACCTTTACCACGACCTTCACCACCACCATGAGGGTGATCTACAGGATTCATAGCCATACCACGAACAGTAGGTCTTATACCTCTTTGTCTCGATCTACCAGCTTTACCCCAAACTATATTTTTATAGTCAGCATTACCCAATACTCCAACAGTACCCCAACAATCTAATGACATAAGTCTTATTTCACCGGAAGGCAATTTCATTGTCGCATATTCATCATTTTTACCAACTAATTGGATTGATGCGCCTGCACTTCTTGCAATTTTTCCACCTTGACCTGGTACTAATTCAACATTATGAACAAAAAAACCAACCGGAATGCCTCTTATTGGCAAGCAATTTCCTACTTTAGGTTCAGCGTCTTGACCTGCATAAACCTGAGAGCCTACAGTTACTCCTTCAGGTAGTAAAATATAACGCTTTGCTCCATTTTCATAAAGAACAAGCGCTATTCTTACGTTTCTGCTTGGATCATATTCTACGCTAATTATTTTTCCGTTAATATTTCTTTCAGAACGTCTGAAATCTATAATTCTATATTTTCTTGAAGCACCACCGCCTATGTGACGAGTAGTCATTCTTCCATAGGCATTTCTTCCACCACTTTTTCTAAGAGGAGCAGTAAGACTTTTTTCCGGAGCAGTCTTAGTTATATCATCATTAGACAAATATGTTTGAAACCTTAATGTGGCACTTCTTGGTTTTCTAGTTACAATAGCCATTAACTTGCCTCTTTGATAATTTTATTCAGATTTTTCAACCGGTGTTTGAGCCGGTGCACCTTGATGGCCAAACAAATCAATTGTATAACCTTCTTTTAATGTAACAACAGCTTTTTTTTGCAATTTACCTTGTACTTCAAACCTACCTACACGACGCAATTTACCTTTACGGACCATTACGCGAACATTATCAACTTTTACATTAAATAATTTTTCTATAGCTTCTTTAACCAAAGGCTTATTAGAATTAGGATGAACTTGAAGAACTAATTTTTGCAAACCAGTATTTAACTTCTGTGCTTTATCAGAAATTATCGGTCCTTGTATAATATCATATATAGTTAAGTCCATTGTTGCACCTTATCCTTAAATAAGCTTAAATCTTTTTTGAATAATATTAAAGCATCATTGGAACTTAAATCAAAGGCATTAAGTTGATCAAATAATAATATTTTAACATTGGAAAGATTAGCAAAAGTTGCTTGTACTAAAAAATCATTTTTATCAATTAATATTTTTGATTTATCAAAATTATTTATTTTTAATAAATTAAAAGCATCAGCTGTTCTAGGTTTATCACCAATTTGCCAATCTAATAAAAAAGCTTTTTTATTATCTAAAAAACTCCAAAGAATATTATTTAATACCCTTTTTTTAAGTTCTTTATTCACTTTAAGCGTGCGAACTCTTGGTTGAGGTCCAAAAATTATACCACCTTTTCTCCACAATGGAGATCTTAGTGACCCTGCACGAGCTCTACCGGTACCTTTTTGCTTCCAAGGTTTTCTATTAGAGAATGCAACTTCACTTCTAGTTTTACATCCAACTGTACCTTGTCTCCAATTTTGATGTAAAGCACGTATCCAAATTGCAAATCCTACAGAATCAACATCATGTTTAACACTAAGTTGTAAATCTTTCGGTGCAATTATTTCTAAACTGTGAGGCATATCATTTTTATTTTTATTGTTCATTGTAACTACCTGTTATTATCTACCGCTTTTACAAAAACAAATGATCCCGATTTTCCAGGTAGAGAGCCTTTAACAAAAATAATTTTAGAATCTGTATCAATTTTTACAATTTCTAAATTTTTCATTGTTACTCGTTCAACACCCATATGTCCAGGTAATTTCTTACCCTTAATAACTCGGCCTCGACTTCTCATGAAACTCATGCCACCTGGTTTTTTACCAGTCTGATCACCATGACTTGCAGCACCACCTCTAAAATTATGCCTTCTAACACAACCTGCAAATCCAGCACCTTTACTTATGCCCATTACATCAACATCTGTTCCTTCTGGAAATGAGTTTGAAAAATCAGCAGAAGCACCAACTTCAAAGTTGTCTGTTTCATTTGTTTGTATTTCGTTAATTTTAACAAAATACTTTTTTGGATTCTTTAACCATTCTTTATCAAATGCTTCATCAGCGAATCTATCTCTTACACAAGCAACTTGAATGGCATTATAACCATCTTTAGCTTGTGTTTTAATTTGAGTAATAAACCAATTTGATGTATCCATTATTGTAACAGGAACGACCTTATCATTTTTGAAAATTTGAGTCATTCCTATTTTTTTAGCCCATAAACCGCGTATCATTGCTTTTCCCTATTATTTAACTTCGACATCTACACCCGATGAAATATTTAACTTCATCAAAGCATCCATTGTTTGATCAGAAGGTGAAATAATATCTAGCAATCTCTTATGAGTCGTTAGTTCAAATTGTTCTCTAGATTTTTTATCAATATGAGGAGACCTTAAAACTGTAAAGACTCTCTGCATATTAGGTAAAGGGATAGGGCCTACTAATTGAGACCCTGTTCTTTTTACCGTTAAAACAATTTGTTTCACCGCTTTGTCTAGCAATTGATGATCATACGATCTTAAAAGTAAACGAATTCTTTGCTTTTTCATCAACGCAACCTATTAATCTATTATTTCAGTTACAACACCTGATCCAACCGTTCTTCCACCTTCACGTATAGCAAAACGCAAATCTTTTTCCATTGCTATAGGTGAAATAAGCTCTACTGTAAGCTCTACATTATCACCAGGCATAACCATTTCACGACCAGCAGGTAATGTTACGATTCCGGTAACGTCTGTTGTTCTGAAATAGAATTGTGGTCTATAACCAACTAAGAATGGGCTATGTCTTCCGCCTTCATCTTTGCTTAAAATATAAACTTGGCATTTGAATTTTCTATGAGGAGTAATAGTTCCAGGAGCAGCTATAACCATTCCTCTTTCGATTTCTTCTTTTTTTGTACCACGTAAAAGTAAACCGATGTTATCACCAGCCATACCTTCTCTTAATTCTTTACGGAACATTTCAACACCGGTAGCAGTAGTTTTAATCTTAGCACCAAAACCAATTATTTCTACTTCTTGACCAACTATTACTTTTCCTCTTTCAATACGTCCGGTAGCAACTGTACCACGTCCTGAAATAGTAAATACGCCTTCAACAGGCATTAAGAATGGCTTATCAATATCACGTTTTGGTTCAGGAATGTAATTATCTAAAGCATCAAGTAGTTTTTGAATTGCTTGATAACCTAATTCACCCTTATCACCTTCTAGTGCTTTAGTAGCTGATCCTCTAATTACCGGAATTTCATTTCCGGGGAAATCATATTTACTTAATAAGTCTCTAATTTCTTCTTCGACCATATCGATCATTTCAGAGTCATCAACCATGTCGCATTTATTTAAGAAAACAACCAAAGAAGGAACACCCACGTTTTTTGCCAATAAGATGTGTTCTCTTGTTTGAGGCATCGCACCATCAGCTGCTGACACAACTAAAATACCACCATCCATTTGCGCAGCACCGGTAATCATATTTTTTACATAGTCAGCGTGACCGGGACAGTCAACGTGCGCATAGTGTCTTTTATCGGTTTGAT
>Ga0206812_1093_pt2 | contig 18008 bp, 10 predicted proteins | sample Alteio_BWOrgCont_54_FD_152912 | JGI IMG/M metagenome (GOLD analysis project Ga0206812, IMG submission 152912) | Enriched cells from forest soil in Barre Woods Harvard Forest LTER site, Petersham, Massachusetts, United States -... | ecosystem: Environmental > Terrestrial > Soil > Temperate forest >... | reverse complement strand
GGTTTCGGCAGGCGGATGGTCGACCATTCGCTCAGGCTTGGGGTGGAGGCTAAACGCCATAGGAAGCGGGCTTGATCTCTGCGGCGTTCTCTTAGGCGGATCATCAGGCGAAAGTAGGGGATGGATTCGGTGTTGTAGTAAGTGCTGCGTTGGATGATGCTGAGAACTTCGTCGGCCAGAGCGGTTGTTGTCGGATTTTGCTGGATTATGAATGGGAGTGGCGTACCCAGGAGTTTGTGGGATAGAAGCAGATTCACGTGGAGAATTCGTTCGATTCCGAGGCGGCAGGCTTCGTCTTGGATGGCGTTCCAGTTGAGAGCTTGGGACGTCACGAGTTGGGCGATGTCGCAGAGCCACGAGAGTTGAACCCAGACGTGCTTGGCGGCATGCACGCAGAGGACGAGCAGGACGTCTTCGGACCTCAGGGTTCGGGTGAAGCAATTTCGTTCCCGGTCTTTCGCTCCGCTGGGGCTTGACGGTGTTTCGCTTTCTACCCACCGCTTACGCCGTGGGCTGCATTGTTTCGCCGCTTCGCGGCTGCTGTCTAGGATTCGGTTGTTGTCTACGCTGCCGCTGTTCTTTGTGCCGCCAAAACTAGATTCTTCGGCGCGGTCGATAAAATCTCTGACATCGAAATCGATGGAATAAAAGCGCGGGGTGATTTGCCATTGCAGCTCCAGCAGGCTCTGGCCATTCATGGCTTTGAACGAATATTCATAGCCAGTCTCGATATAGGCTTGCTCTTCTGGCGAGGCGAGGTCGATTCCGGGTTGGTATCCGAGTTCACGCAGTGCTGCTTTCGCTTTAGGTACGTCAGTCGGGTCAACCAGGATGTCGAGGTCGCCGAACTGCCGCTCGGTGACTGCGCCGTACAGAGCCTGGGCCAGCGTTGGGCCTTTATAAGGCAGCGCACGGATTCCGGCTGCATCGAGATGATCGACAACGCGCAGGAGTTCGCTGGTAAACCACAGGGTCTTGCGGGCGTTGGCGTGGTAACGCGATCGCAGCGCGGCGAGCGCGGGCGCGGGGATCAGATATGAATGGGCCGATAGCCGGCCGTAGGCTTGGGGGACTATGCGATGGTGGTCGATGAGAGTTAGTAGGCGTTCCCAATCCAGAGGGCAGGCGAGGATTTCGGCGATTTCATTGGCTTGTTCTTCGTGCGCACAGCAGGCGAGCAGTAAATTGAATTCTGGGTCGTCAGAATTTGCGGGCGGAGCTTGGGGTGGAAGTGGTCGAATTTCGGCGGCAGCAGCCATGCTGGAGAAAACGATAATCGCTACACTCGAACAAAAACAGTGAGAAGGACGATGCTGGGGACGGGCTTATTAAAAAACAGCGGCTGGAGCCGGGCTGGTTCGAGGGCAGTTACGATACGGCTGAAGCCATATCCTGATACGAATCCGATCGTCTTCGGCAACGATTGAGCTTTACTTTTGACACCGCACGAGGCTTCCGGGGGTATGGGTGATTTGGCGGGGGACGAGTTACTTTGGTTTCGGGCGCGTTCTGCCGAGTACCGATGAAGATTGGCTTCGGACGTACAATCTGAAGAGAGTCTGGATATGAGTTCTACTGCAAAATCCTACGAAGCGTCGCGGCGCAGCACGCGAATTCGCGCGCAGATACCGTTTCGATTGGCCAGCCTCGATCCGGCGATTCCGTTCAGCGAGCACTGTCATACGTTGGTGGTGAACACGGAGGGATGCGGCGTGCGCGTTGCGCAGGCCCTCGAGCCGGGACTGCCGGTTCTGCTGGATGAGCTTCCCGGCGGAGTGAGCGCGCCCGCTTCTGTGGCAAATTGTGTTCCTCTGGGGACCGATGGGAAGTACTGGCTCGTGGGAATCGCGCTAGAGAAGCCAGGGAACATCTGGTGCGTTCGGCCTGCGCCGGCGGATTGGGGAGTCGAGTCTGAGCCCGCCGCGGTTGCAGTTCCTTTGCCTAAGAAGGAAGATGAGTGGCCTTATTCGGTGTTTTCGAGTAAGGGAGAAGCGCATCCGGGCAGGAAGTAATTTTTCCCCCTCCATGAGAAGGCGTGTAATGTCCACCGAAGTTTTTGGGTTCGGGCTTCGATTGTGTGCCTTCGTTTTATAGCGGAGAGGTGATCAGCAACCGGGCGAGGGTTCAGTCAAGGTCGAGCGAATGCGAGCCGAAGGGAAACCTTGACGGGTTCCTTGCCCGTTTGCATGCTTTTCCGCAAAACGAAGGCCTAGCGGCTCGTCAGAACGATCAGGTTTGGAAGGAAGGTAGCTGCCGCGAAGTCGGTAGCCGGAGATAATTTCAAGTTTGGCAAGGGTTCTGCGGGATCTGCGGATTCTGGGATTGCGAGTGCTTTGGCGATGGCACAACGGGTAGGCAGCGGTCGGTGATTGTGCAAGCAAGGCGCGGTCGCTAAACTGCAGGCATTATGGGTATCGGAATAGTCCTCTTATTGTGGGCGGTTGTCGGGACGGTCGTTGCGGCTATCGGTGCCGTGACACTCGGTTGGATCACTGCAGCGCTTACCCGGCGCATTGCGAACAACCGGCGCAAGGTCATTGTTGCAGCTAGTTTGTTTCCGCTTGTTTGCCTGGGCTGGGGCGGAGCGATGTTTGTGTTTCAGGCAGTCGTGAACGAAGGGTTATTGCATCGAGATTTAGGGCTGGGCGATACATGGCATGCTCCACTTCCGAATGGCTACCAGATCATGATGATCGACGTTACCGACCAAGGCTGGGTTTACAACCCGAAGACGCAGTCGGGTAGTGGCGTTGGCGAACAGGAAGATGCCGTCGCGGGAGTACGGAATCTACAGGTCGCAGGTCGCTACATTCTCGGAGGCACTGACAGTAAGAGCTTCGAGCACCTAGGCCAGGACAGCAACCAGGTTGATGCCTATTTTATTTTGGACACACAAGTCGGCAAACAAACAAAATTCCAGAGCTACGACGCACTGGGCCGGAGAGCCGTCGAACTCGGCATCGAACTGAACCTGCAGCCAATCAACGCCGTCTATTCGAAGTTCCGGTTTAGCTGGTTTGACGTTTTCGCCGGCCTATTGTTCTGCGTCCCGCCAGTAATCGGTGGCCTCGTGCTAATTGGCTGGATCGTGCGGTTGCGACGCACGCGCATGTTAGTGCCGCGTATTGCGTAAGCAGTCCCCGGTGTCCCTAAGTGTGCCAAAGAAGCCCAAAGCACTCACGAGCTGGATCGCCACTCCGGATACACCCTTTCTCCATTTGAGGTTGAACTAAAGGCACGTGCTCAACTGATTCGCCATGCTTCCATGCGCACTTGTTTCGGCCTCTTAATTGTGAGATGCCGTGTGTGCACATTGGGGTCCTCAGTCTCTGTTATCTCAACCTCTCAACGTAACTTCCGCTTTAGCCGGCGGAAACTGAACGCTTGCGTTAGCTGGCTTGTGGAACAATGCACTGGGATGTTCCCGAAATCGTTTTAGTGCGGCACGACTGAAGTCGTGCCCTGATACGAATCGGTCGAGGTTTGCTTTGGAAATTGGATCTCATTTCGTATCCCAGGTCTCGAAGAGCGCGAGACCCGGGGCACCGGGCGACGACGCCCGTGCCCACATTAGCGGTTTAGCTTTTCGTAGTAGCGGTTATCGTAGAGGGCGGTGGAGTTTTGGGCAAATTCCAGGATGCGATGCATGGTTACTTTGTCGTCGCGATTTAATTCCTTGAACTGTATCGCGACGCCGGAACCGGGATGGATTCTGGCAACAGTTCCGTCGGCGTGCAGTTTGCCGTCGTCGATGGAGAAGACCAGCTTGAGATTCGTGCCGGGTGTGAGGATGGCGCTGGTTTCGACGTAGCAGCCGCCCATGCTGATATCGATCAGATTCCCAAAGATCGGGGCGGCCTCAGCTTCCGGGTGCAATTCAATGGTGATGCGGCATTTCATCCGGGCATAGAGACGGCGGTTCTTTCGGGAAGGCTGTTGCTGTTTCTCGACGTACATGCGGCGATCGGCCTCTGCGAGAAGACCTTCCGCATCCTGTCCATCGGTCGGATAGATGGCCTGGCCCACACTTAAAGAGAGAATTTCTTCGGCGCAGACTTCGAATCCCGCCTGCTTGGCCAACTCGCGCAGTTGGTAGGCTTTCTTGACGGCGGCATCCGGGGGCAAGCCGGGGGCGATGACTACGAATTCGTCTCCGCCCATGCGGGCGACATAATCGTACTCGCGGCAAGTGTCTTTCAGGGCTTGCGCGAACAGGCGCAAGACGCGGTTGCCTTCCAAATGCCCGAAGCGGTCATTGATTTGCTTGAAGCCATCCATGTCGCCGACCATCACGGTTAAAGTTGTGCTGTCGCGCTTGCAGCGGGCCAGTTCGCGGTCGAGTTGCAGGAACAACGATCGGGCATTAGGCAAACCGGTGAGATAGTCGGTGGTGGCGGAGTTTTCTGCCTGCTGGTATTTCAGCGCGTTCTCAATGGCGAGCGCCATCTTGGAGCTGATCGCCAGGAGGATGCGCAAGTTGTCCGATGTGAATGCGTCTCTTTCGCTGCGATAGAGAGCGAGCACTCCGATTACGCCGGCGACGCCTTCGAGGGGAATCGCCAAGGCGGAGCGCAAGGTGCTGAATTTTGAGGGATCGTTCAAATATCCGGGCTCAACCGAAGGATTGCCGTTAACGATCGGTTTGCGATTGTGCGCGACCCATCCTGAGAGCCCTTGGCCCATGGGAATACGCAGTGACGAGAACAGGCGGAAGTTGTCGCCATTGACGTATCCGGGAACCAACTCGTCGTTTCGCCGCACGTAAATGGCGATGGCGTCGTAGGGAACCAGCGATCTTAGTTTCACCGAGAATACGGAAAGCGTCTCGACCAGACTGAGCGACGCGCCGAGATCCTGACTGAGTTCAAACAGAGTTTGCGCTTCTTGCCGGGCGGCCGCAATCGAGGATAGAAACGTAGCTTCGTGGCCGGTACCATCTTTGACCGAAATGTTTTCAAATCCCGCTGCGGGAGCCAGACCGCGCTCGACCTTGACCTCGGTGGAGAGTAGTGGGTTTTCCTCTCGTCCAAACTGAGCCAGAGCCAGCTTTTCAAGGCTGAGGTAACGTCGCTTGAGAACGTCAACAACTTTTGGATCAAAGGATTTGCCAGACTCAGCCGCCAACCGTTGCATGACTTCATCGAGCGGCAAGGCCCGGCGGTATTGGCGGTCGGAGGCCAGAGCGTCGAGGAAATCTACTGCCGACAGAATGCGAGCGCCGATTGGAATCTCGGTCCCTTTGAGGCCAGCGGGGTATCCGGAGCCGTCCCACTTCTCGTGGTGAGCACGGACGATCGGAACCACCGGGTAGGGGAAGCGGACGCGCTGTAGAATTTCGGCGCCCACTACGGGGTGAATCTTCATCTTCTCGAATTCTTCCAGAGTGAGGCGTCCAGGCTTCGAGATAATGTGTTCGGGCACAGCCAGTTTGCCGATGTCGTGCAAGAGGGCGGCAGCGTGCACGGCTTGCATTTCGTCGTCGGTCACGCCCAGTTCTTTGGCCACTTCAACTGCGTAGATCCGGACGCGTTGCAGATGGTCGTGAGTAGTTTGATCTTTGGCTTCGATGGCCAGCGCGAGCGCTTCGATAGTCCGCAGATGCAAGCTGGCCATTTCCTCGACATGCCGCTTTTCGTCCTCCAACTTGCCCAGATAGAGCCGGTACGAGCGATAGATTACGTAGATCACCGGCACCAGCAGCAGCGATGTTTCCCAATAAAAGTTCTGATTAAACCAACCGATGACCCCGGCAATTCCGGCGCCCACGAGGTAGTAAGGGAAGGACCAAAAATAGCAATCAACCAAAATCTTGGTGAGTTGTTTGCCTTCGGTGAGCGATATGACGGTGGCGATGGAACCAGTATTGGCGATGAAGTAAGTGCAAGCCGCGACTCCCAGCAGTAAGGGACGGCTATCGACGAGCAGATTGAAAAAGGGATGATGGTATACAAAATAGGCCAGAGCGGTGGAGAGCGCGCCCGCGCATACGTTGAAGGTAACCTGGATGGCATTGGGACGATCGGGGTACAGCGATTGCACCAGGATGGAGACGCAGCCGAGGATCAGGGTTTCAGAGAAGCTGAGTTCGAGCACGCCCAGGAGCACAAACAGAAAGTTCACCGACATGGTGCCGGTGATTCCGGGCAGGTTGACCTTCATCCGCGAGGCCAGAACAGCGATCCCCAGATAACAAATGAATTCGGCAATGTTCTTGCTGCTCTGGTGGATGGCTCCAAAAAGCAGGACGCCGGTACCGACAGTGACCACGAAGCCAACGAAGAGCTGGGCTCGCAGTGTCAGGTTTTTCCACGACTGTGACTGGGCGCTCATTCAGGTCCGGTCTCGGGGGAGCAGAGCAGATTCTCAGGACTATGAATAGCACCTAATGTGTTTAGGAACAATGATTTACGGGATATGGAAGAAACTTCAGTAACGCTTTTGGAGGTAACTTGGGTGGGCTGAATTTTGCCCTTGAGAGCCGGGCTTGGAAGAGTCAGTGATTCAGTGATTTAGCATTGGGGAGAGGGGCCATTTTCGCTGCTATGCTAAATTGAGCCTATCGGGCCCGTAGCTCAATGGTTAGAGCAGCAGACTCATAATCTGTTGGTTGTAGGTTCGAGTCCTACCGGGCCCACCAGATTGCGCGTGCTGGACTTCCGCAGCAAGAATGGCGCTTTTTGGATTTCGTGTGCTGATCTTTCTTCTCGCGAGGTGTGACTTGCTTTCCCGCGCATCCAGATGGTGGCGCGAACCATTCCTCCTCGCTTCCGCAGTTCTTCTCGGTCTGATGTTTTACTGCAGCCTCCGCGTATTGGTGCCATTCGAGCGCGCCGCGGCTAATTCTGCCGGTGCGCCGCGGGGAAATCTTTCCGATCTTTATCCCCGTTGGATCGGCGCCCGCGAAGTTCTGCTGCACGGCGAAGATCCGTACTCGGTCGATGTGACGCAGAAGATTCAAGCGGGTTATTACGGGCGGCTCCTTGACCCAGCGCGGCCGGGCGACCCAAAGGATGAACAGCGTTTTGCGTATCCGCTTTACGTAGTTTTCTTTCTGGCACCTTTTATTCATCTGCCCTTCGGAACCGTTCAGCACATTTTTACGGTGTTGTTAGGGTTTCTTTGTGCCTGGTCCGTTGTGCTGTGGCCGGAATCGCTCGGTCTGTGCTGGAGCGCCGCGACTAAGACGGCCGTCGTGCTGCTGACATTCAGCACCTTGCAAGTTATGCAAGGGCTCGCCCGATTGCAGTTAAGTCTGCTCGTGTTCGCTTTTGTGAGTTTTGGCGTCTGGTTCATGGCAAAGGATCAGCTGTGGTTGGGCGGATTCGCGTTTGCGGCGGCTACGATTAAACCTCAGTTGGTACTGTTGCCGATCGCATTCCTTGTGCTGTGGGCATCTGTTTGTCGTGCCCGACGAACTTTCTTGTTGAGCTTTGCGCTGGGAATGGCGATTTTATTTGTGGGCGCCGATCTGCTTCAGCATGGGTGGATATTTCGTTTCTTGTCGGGCGCGAGGGCTTATCACAAATATGCTGCCGGCTCCATCCTTGACTTCATACTTCCGCCGATCGCGGCTTGGACGATAGCGTGCATTATCGTGGCGATGGCGCTTGGGATTTTCTGGCGTGTCAGAGAATCAGAATCGAATTCTCCAGATTTTCGGGTCGCCCTCGCTCTGGCCATGGCGGTTACAACGGTCGTCGTCCCCATCGGCGGAGGCTACAACCAATTGTTTGTCTTGCCTGGATTGTTTGTGTTGGTTGCGAACCGGGCCCGATTTCAGTCTGGCAAGTTGAGCGACGTCGTGCTTTTCTGGTCGCCCTGGATCGTTTTGGCGCTTCCGTGGATTGCGGCGTTGGTTGCAATTTGCTGGCACGCTCTGAACAGAGTTAACACGATCGTGTATCGCATCCCGTACATGTTTGCATTTGTGCTTCCATTTTTCGTCTTGGCCGCGATGTCCGCGATCGTACTGAAATCGTGTTACGGCGCACGCGCCCGGACACTGCCCTCGGTCGCATCGGTAGTCTCAGGTCGTTCTGAAAACGCAGTCGAACAACGCTCGCGCTGACTTCGCGAGAGGTCCGCATACTTTTCCACAAACATCTGCTCGGTCTCGTGCCCGTAGCGACGAAGCGTCTTGCAAACGCGCGTCGACAGGGGCCGCTGAAAACTGGATCGAAGCCGAACGTACCCACGAAAGAATTAACGTGTCTCCTGACAATTTCTCATCAGTGGAAAAAAGCGGCCGATTACGATTCTCGCCTCGATCTACAGAGTCTTTTAACTGAACATTCACACTCGCATCACAGAGTTGTAACCGAGGGAATGTCACTCTTCAAGGGTGCTGGGGAAGACCGAGATTGAAATTCCCCATCCGGAGGAAATCGAATGCAGTGCGGAAAACTTTATCCCTCGACGTGCCGGTTTGTCGGCCTGGCTGGGGCTTTGCTCTCTACCGTTATGAACCTGGTAGCGCCCCCAAGCCTGGCTGCCGAAACCCAGAAGCATCCCACTACAGCAACTCCGATTCAACACGTAATTGTGATCATCGGCGAAAACCGCAGCTTCGATCACGTTTACGCTACCTACAAGCCAAAATCCGGACAAACAGTGTCGAACCTCCTGTCCAAGGGCATTGTCACGGCTGAAGGAAAACCTGGTCCTAACGCGAAGCTGGCTGCACAATACAGCGCGTTGGACAAGACCACATACGAAATCAGCCCGACGTCCAAAACTCCATACACGAACATCCCGCCTCCGGGAACTCAAGGCGCACCCACCGCACCGAGCGATCAATTTCCCGCTCCGTTTCAAACCCTGGCAGTCGCGAAACTTGTCGAGCCCGATCTATTTGGGAAATACAACGAATATCTGATTACTGGCGCCACTGGCCTTCCGAACGACGTGGTCGACACCCGAATCCCCAACGTGCGCGCACTGGGTTCGGGGGTATTCCCGCTCACGTCGCCAGCCCTCCCCTATGACAACTATGCAGGCAGCCCTGTTCATCGCTTCTACCAAATGTGGCAACAGACCGACTGCGCGGTCCGCCACGCTACTTCTACGAATCCCAGCGGCTGTTTGTCCGATCTTTTTTCCTGGGTTGAAGTGAGTATCGGCGCCGGAGATAATGGCAATCCTCAGCCCAAGCCCTTTACCAACATCACCACCGGCGAAGGCTCCGATGGGCTGTCATTCTTCAATGTACAGAAGGGCGACGCGCCGTACATGAAATATCTCGCCGACAATTTCACCTTAAGCGACAACATGCACCAGTCGGTGATGGGAGGCACGGGGGCCAATCACATCATGTTCGGTTATGCTGATGCCCTCTGGTATAGCGATGGCAAAGGCGATATCAAGACTCCTCCAAAGGAGGAAATTGAGAATCCCAATCCCCAGAAGGGGACCAACGACTGGTACGATCAGGACGGTTACTCCGGTGGCAGTTATAGCAATTGCTCGGACTCGACCCAACCCGGCGTGACGGCGGTCGAGAACTACCTGGAGGCCCTGAGCACTCCGATCAGCCCGCGCTGCGCCACCGGCGCCTACTACCTGCTTAACAATTACAACCCGGGGTACCTCGGCAACGGCGAGTCACAATTTAAGTACTCCAAATTCACGCTTCCGCCGACCGAACAGCCCCACATCGGTGATGTGCTTTCAGCCGCGGGCGTCTCCTATACGTACTTCGGAGAAGGCTGGAACCTGTACGTAACCGATCCCACTGGAACCAACCCTTACGACGCGTACTGCAACATCTGCAATCCCTTTCAGTATGCGAAGGACATAATGACCAACCCCGCCGAGGTCGCGGCCCACATTCAGGACACTACCTCCTTGTATGAGGACATCGACGAGGGTAATCTGCCCGCGGTTTCGATCGTGAAGCCGAGCGGTTTCGTGGATGGTCATCCGGCTTCGGCGAAGCTCGATCAGTTTGAGGGATTCGTGAACCGGATCGTCAACCAAGTACAAAACTCTTCGTTGTGGTCAACCACGGCGATCTTCATTACGGAAGACGAAGGCGGGGGCTTCTATGATTCGGGTTACATCCAGCCGGTCGACTTCTTCGGCGATGGCACCCGCATCCCGTTGCTGATCGTCTCGCCTTACTCTACTGGAGGCAATGTCAATCACAGCTACGCCGACCACGTTTCGATCATCAAGTTTATCGAGCGCAACTGGGGGCTGGGAACAATTGGCGCGAACACTCGCGACACCTTCCCGAACCCAACGGTAGGATCGGACCCCTACGTCCCCACGAATAGCCCTGCGTTGGACGATCTGTTTGACGCGTTTAGTTTTGGCGGGGACAAGAATTAACAAGTCAGTTGGATGTTCATTTCTCAGCCGGGCCGGAGCGTTGTGCTCCGGTCCGGCTGGGTAGTTTGGAGGAATCGCTCGTGAGTCAAGCTTGGCGCTTCGGCCTATTCTTTATCTTTTTTTGCGGCACTATCTTTGCGTTAGGGCAAGCTCGGGAAGGGCAAACCGCGTCCGGGCCGTCCCAGAAAAATGCCGCTTCGGACAAACCATCTGGAACTCAGCCGGCTGACGTTGCGGGCGACTGGCAAATGTCATGGACTGGCCGTCTGGGCACGGAAGATTGCGCAGTGCACATGAAGCAAGACGGAGCAAAGCTGTCAGGAACGTTTCAGGATGTGCATGGCCTCTCGACGCTGACCGGAACTGTTGAGGCAAAACAAGTTTCTTTCGACGTGCAGTTTGGCGGGCCGCGACCATTCACGACGCGATTCACCGGGACTGCGGATGGTGGCAAGATTGAGGGCACATCTCAGGCCGTCGGCGTTGGCGGCTCGGGCGCGTTCCTGGGCCACGCGGGAGAAGTGGTGCATCCAGAGCATCCCTGGACAGCGCAGCGGGTGACGAACACTGCTGGCGAAACTGCATCAAAACCGAACCCTCCGGCAAAGAATTGACAGCGCCTCGTACACCATGATCAATAGGCGCGATTTATTGCGAATGGGTTTGTGCGCGGGCGCCGGGTTGGTACCCGTTCCGCGAACGCTGTTCGCGCAGGCGACAGCGATGCCGGGCATGGGCATGCCCGCGGCCAACCTGCAAGCTTCCCCAAGTCGAGCAACATATCCGGCGCATCCACCGATCACGCTCGCCAGTTACGTTACGCCGCTGTCGATTCCACCCGTCATTCACCCAAAGGCTGCGACCGTCCCGATACACATGCGTCCGTTTCGTCATCAAGCCCACCGCGATCTGCCGCCAGCCACCATGTGGGGATACAACGGAATGTGGCCTGGTCCGACCTTCGAAGTACGCAAGGGGCAGCCGGTTTCAGTGAAGTGGATCAACCAGCTTCCCAAGAAACATTTTCTTCCGCTCGACTACACCATTCACGGGGAGGGACAGGATGTGCCGGAAGTTCGCACGGTGACGCATATTCACGGCGCTCGCGTGATGCCGGAAAGCGACGGCTATCCTGATTCCTGGGTCACATCCGACGGTCGCACCGGGCCAGTGCGCGCCGCCGATCCCTGTCACTATCCCAATGATCAAGCGGCAACGACGCTCTGGTATCACGACCACGCCTTGGGCATCACGCGCTTGAATGTTTACGCAGGCCTTGCCGGTTTCTATCTGATTCGCGATCCGGGAGAAGATGGGTTGAATCTTCCCAGCGGGCAGTACGAGATTCCGCTCATGATTCAGGACAGGAGTTTCAACGCCGATGGCTCGCTGTTGTATCCGCCAGCGCCGAACGGAACGCATCCCGTGTGGATGCAAGAGTTTTTCGGCAACGCAATTTGCGTGAACGGCAAGGCCATGCCGTTTCTTGAAGTCGAGCCGCGCAAGTATCGCTTTCGCATGGTCAACGGCTCGAACGCGCGCTTTTATCACCTCACGCTGTTGCCCGCGGATGCCTCCGGTAAGCCCAATGGCAAGCCGGTGAATGCCCCACCCTTTATTCAAATCGGCAGCGATGGCGGCCTGCTCCCCGCTCCTGTGAGATTGCATTACCTGATCTTTTCGCCGGGCGAGAGGTTCGACATCGTCATTGACTTCTCCCAGCACAAGGGCGCGAACCTCGCGATGGTCAATGACGCTCCAGCCCCGTACGCTCGCGGCGGTGAAATAGTGCCCTCCGATGTCATGCTCTTCAAGGTGACGAAACCGCTTTCCGGAACCGATACGAGTTCGGTGCCAGAGATATTAATTCCATTTTCTCCGCTCGATCCCGCCCTCGCCGTGCGTGAAAGAACGCTGGCTCTCACCGAAATGGATCGCCCATCGGATGGCTACACCATGATCGGTCTGCTTGGCCAAAAGCACTGGGACGATCCTATTTCGGAGGATCCGAAGGCGGGCTCCATGGAAATCTGGTCCTTCGCCAACACCACCGGCGACGTGCATCCGATTCATCTCCATCTGGTGCAGTTCCAGGTGCTCAATCGCCAGCCGTTCGACACCAAAGCTTACTTGCAGACTGGGAAACTGGTCTTCACCGGCATCCCGATGCCGCCGGAATCAAACGAGCGTCCCGCCTGGAAAGATACGATCAAAACTTATTCTGGTTACGTCACGCGCGTCATCGCCCGCTTCGATCTGCCTGCCGGAACCGTGACCAAGCCCGGAGACGAATTTCGTTACGTCTGGCATTGCCACGTGCTTGAACATGAAGACAACGAAATGATGCGGCCCTATAAAATCGTCGCCTAGACGGTCGCCCGAGGTACTGACTTCCTTGACCGCCGGCAATCTTTGACGCCATACTGTCCGCACCAAACTTAGTCAGATTGCAAGGTTGCGAACCTCAGCGGTCGTGCTGTTGGGGAGCGAAGTTCGCGAGAGTGCACATGTCCGTTGAAACCACTATCTTCCGCGATCTGGCGTATGTCTTCGGCGCTGCCGTCGTTGGTGGAGCTGCTGCCAAAGCACTCAAACAGCCGCTCATCTTGGGATATCTGCTGGGCGGAGTTCTGGTCGGCCCGTTTACTCCGGGTCCGACTGTTTCTGAACCTCACGTATTCCAGATTCTTGCAGAAGTCGGTGTAGTCCTGCTGATGTACTCCATCGGTTTGGAATTTTCTTTTCGCGACCTTCTGCAAGTGAAGTGGGTAGCGATTCTGGGAGGTCCGCTTGGACTCGTACTCACGATCGGACTGGCTTCGCTGGTCGGCTGGCTTCTGGGATGGACGCATACGCAAGGCTTCGTCGTAGGGGCAGTAATTTCCGTGGCCAGCACGATGGTGCTGGCAAGATTTCTTGCGGATCGTGGAGATTTGCGTTCGCCTCACGGCCAAGTGATGATTGGCATCACGCTCGTCGAGGATTTGGCCGTGGTTGTGATGACGGTGCTGCTGTCGTCGATGCATGACATCCGGGGAGACAAATTGCTGGCGCTGGGACTCGGCTTCGGTAAGGCAATTCTGATTCTCATCCCCGTGATATTTCTTGCCGCCAAGCTGGTCCCTCCCTTAATGAAGCGCGTGGCTCAGGCCGGCAACGAGGAGCTGTATCTTTTGTTCGCACTGGCTCTCGGTTTTGCCACTGCCGCCATCACCGAGGCTGTGGGGCTTTCGCTCGCGCTAGGGGCATTTCTGGCAGGGCTGATCGTAAGCGGGAGCGACGTTTCCCACACTACACTCGACAGGTTGCTCCCCTTCCGCGACGCTTTTGTGGCTCTGTTTTTCGTCACTATTGGTGCGCTGGTGGATCCGCACGTGCTTATATCTCATCCTGGTCTGTGGATCACGATTGTGGTGTTGACTGTGGCCGGCAAATTTGTGGTCTGGACCGGAGTAGTTCGACTGTTCGGATACCCGTGGCGAACCGCCGCTAAGGTGGGGGTAGGACTCACGCAAATTGGTGAATTCTCTTATGTTCTGATTGGAGTGGCCTGGAGCGCTCATCTGGTCGACGATCCCGTCTATAACGCGACCCTGGCGGCATCGGTGGTAACTATCCTGCTGAACGGCATGCTGATGAAAGCTCTTCCGGCGGAAAGCGCGCAAGCTCAAGGCGCTTGATCTGGCCGTCGTAGTTCCCAACTGGAAACGAAAGCGCATGTCTGAGTGGGGAATCCACCACGATGCGGCTCTCATCCATTATTCTAGTAATAGACATATGGCCATCCGACAGAAGACTAGAACTGAAGCATCCGTAACCGCAGTATTGGACGCGCCCAACGGAGAACGCGAACGTGTGTTCGACGCGTTTCGCCGTTGGGGATATCTCGAAGCCGACCTCGATCCTCTCGGCTTTCTCCGCCCTGTGCCCCACTCTGACTTGCCCGTCGACGGCGAATTTGCCCAGGAGGCGCGCCGGGTTTACTGCGGCACGGTCGGAGTCGAGTTCATGCACATCACCGATCCTGCGCGCCGACGCTGGATACAGGAGCGATTGGAAGGACCGCAAGCAACGGTAGATCAGCAGCGCGCGCTCGATCTCCTCATGCGCGCCGAACTGTTCGAGCAGGTTTTGCAGCAACGCTATTTGGGCAACAAGCGTTTTTCACTGGAAGGCGTGACTGTGCTTATTCCATTGATCGACGAGATTCTCGATGCCGCGGGACAGCAAGGCGCTGGCGAACTGGTGATGGGCATGAGTCATCGCGGCCGGCTGAACGTGATTGTTAACGTTGCCAGGCGCGCTCCGGAAGAAGTTTTCGCCGGATTTGAAGATGTCGATCCGCGCAGCGTGCTGGGAAGCGGAGACGTGAAGTATCACATGGGAGCAACGGGCGAGTACGTGACCCGTAGCGGCGGCAAGATCCACATCCATCTGGTTTCGAATCCCAGTCATTTGGAAGCGGTCGATCCGGTAACCATTGGCCGCACTCGCGCCAAGCACGATCGAGCGGGAGAAAACGGAATGCGGAAATATGTGCCCCTGCTGGTACACGGCGACGCGGCTTTCGCCGGACAAGGGATTGTGGCCGAGACTTTGAACTATGCCGATCTCCCCGGCTACACCGTCGGCGGGGCGGTTCATATTATCGCGAACAATTTGATCGGCTTTACTACCGTGCCGAACGAGCTGCATTCCTCGCGCTTCGCCGCACAACTGGCGCGACGCCAGTCCATCCCGGTTTTTCATGTGAACGGTGAAGATGTAGACGCGGTAATTCGCGTAGGGCGGATCGCCCTGGAATACCGCTACAAGTTTGGCACGGACGTGGTTGTCGACGTGATCGGTTACCGGCGGCACGGGCATAGCGAAGTAGACGACCCCACCATCACCCAACCGCTGCTGTACAAGGCGATCAAGGAGCATCCGCCGCTTTGGGAGATTTACGCGGAAGACATCGGCATCGAGGACGCGGAGATAAAGGTGAAGGCGATCCGCGCCGAATTGGAGGCTGCGCAGAAAAAGGCGGGTTCCGTGACCGAGAAGCCTATGTTTCGTGAGTTGCCGAAATATTGGGACAACTACACAGGAGGCCGCTACAAGCCGGAGTATGAGGTCGAAACCGGATTGCCGGCGCAAGATCTGCTCGAAATCACGGAAGCACTCACGACTTACCCGAAAGATTTCCACATCCATCCGAAAGTCAAGAAGTTGCTCGAACAACGCGCAGAAATGGGCGCGGGGAAGCGTCTCGTGGACTACGGCATGGCTGAAGCTCTAGCTTTCGGCAGCTTGGTAAAGGCCGGGGTACCGGTGCGGATGAGCGGACAGGATAGCCGGCGCGGAACTTTCAACCAGCGACATTCTGTGCTGCTCGATATTGAAAATGAGCAAGAGTACGTGCCGCTGCAGCATATTTCTACTGAACAGGCGCGTTGCGAGATTTACAACTCCACTCTTTCTGAAGCCGGCGTGCTCGGATTCGAATATGGATACAGCCGCGACTATCCCGAGGCGCTGGTTCTCTGGGAGGCCCAGTTCGGCGATTTTGCTAACGTCGCGCAGGCGGTGATCGATCAGTTCATCAGCGCCGGCGAAGATAAATGGAAGTTGCTCTCAGGCGTGGTTTTGTTGCTGCCGCACGGCTACGAGGGCCAGGGACCGGAGCACTCGAGCGCCCGCATCGAACGCTTTTTGCAGCTCGCAGCGCGAGATAATTTTCAGATCTGCCAGCCGTCGAACGCGGCGCAATATTTTCATCTGCTGCGGAGGCAGGCGTTGCGGCACTGGCGCAAACCGTTGATTGTTTTCACGCCCAAGAGCATGTTGCGTCATCCCGATGCTTCTTCGTCCATCGAAGACTTCTCTCATCCACACTTTCTGAACGTTTTGCCCGACGCGGAGATCAGCGACGCCAAGCGGATACTACTTTGCACCGGAAAAATCGGTCACGAGTTGCGCGAGGAGCGCAAGAAAAGAAAAGACACGTCCACGGCTATCGTCTTTCTCGAGCAAATGTATCCGTTTCCTGAGGCCGAACTGACCAAGGAGCTGGAACGGCATTCAGGAGCACGGGACATCGTGTGGGTACAGGAAGAGCCTGCGAATATGGGAGCGATGTCGTACGTACTACCGCGGCTGCGCCACATCGCAGGAGATCGCCCGGTGCTTTCCGTGAAGCGATCAGCCAGCGCCAGCCCCTCCACCGGATCGGCCAAGGCCCACGAGATGGAGCAGAATACCTTGCTTACGCTGGCGTTTTCGACGAACGAGTGAGTTCACCGCGGCAAATACTTTGCGCCTAATTTCCTATCGAAGAGCAGATCGGCGGGACCGCTGCGGTTTTTGCAGGCAATCCTCGCTCGAAGTACGCGGCGCTCGACTCCACAAAACCAGTGCTAATTTGGCAACCCTGCTTCAATCTCTTCTCTGCTTGAGCTGGCTCGTTCAGAGAACGGTACATTGAGGAGGCAGAGAAACAACTTGACGCGATGCCAGCTTGGCAGGCCTTGTCGAATTCCTTGATGGCGCGCGTGTTATCGACGGTCGTGCCAACGCCAGCACGATAACATTCCGCCACGCCGCCGCAGCCCCGCCAAAAACCCAGGGAGCACGATCGTTCAAGCAACATAAACGCGCGGCCGGGGTCTTTTGGAACACTCTTTCCAGCGTAGGACAGTGATCCCAGAAGAAAACAACTCTCGCCGTCGCCTCGATCACAGGCAGCTTGAAAATAGCTTCCTTGACTTTCGACGACTATCCCACGCAAGCGAGCGCAACCATCTGGCAATCCCAGTTCACAGGCGTGCGCAAAATCCTTGCCCGCTTCTGCGGGATCGCGCGTCAGCATTTGCCCACTGTCCTGCGCCGTACCCAACACCATGCAGGCTTGCCCGGAACCGTGGTAGCACGAAGTATTCATGAGTCGAACCCAGGATTCGCAAGCGTTGCCACGACGGTCGACGCATGCCTGGCGCCAGAATTCGGGGTTGGCTCCGGGATGGTTGCTGCCCAAGAAACCGGTCGCATACATGACGGCAAAAAGACATATCCAAATTCCCATGAAAGCAAAGTTCGCGCGCCTGGGAGTCCATGCCGGCATACGAAAGCGTCGGTCCAGCGCCACGCTTGCCCGGTCGAGCGCCCGCACAGTGAGATTGAGCGGAGGAACGCAGAGCAGCTTGTCATAGAAAGTGGGTGCTCCGAGCCAGCCCAGCAGCCAATACAGACCGAACACGGCTGCGCCATACCCGGCGCCGAACACGATCTTGCCGAAATTCTTTCGCGGCGAAGTGGCCGGGTCGGTGACTAGAAGGTGCAAGCCGAGGAATACCGCCGCCGGAATATTCGTATCGATAAAGAAATAGAGTCCGGTGGAGTGCGTAAAAACGAGGTTCATCGCGTACAGGGCCGCCGCCGCAGAAAGCGTGACCAGGGTTACCGAGAACAGCGCCTGAACCACTAACCCGAGCAGAAAGATTTCCAGATAAATATGTGGCGGACGGTCGAAGGAAACCGCGATTTCTTCTCCCCAACTAATGTGCGTGCTGTGAGTAACGATCAGGCCAATCGAAAAGATGAAGAGCGCAATCGCCGACGGATTGAAAATGTGGGTGCGACGGCCCTCCCTCGTCCAAGTGATGAACTCTTTGCAAAGAACGCCTGTAGCCAACATGAGG
>Ga0206812_1099_pt2 | contig 18103 bp, 15 predicted proteins | sample Alteio_BWOrgCont_54_FD_152912 | JGI IMG/M metagenome (GOLD analysis project Ga0206812, IMG submission 152912) | Enriched cells from forest soil in Barre Woods Harvard Forest LTER site, Petersham, Massachusetts, United States -... | ecosystem: Environmental > Terrestrial > Soil > Temperate forest >... | reverse complement strand
AAAGATGAGCTCCCGGCTCATGATCTCGCCCACCCGCCAGGTCTTCGGATCGTGTCCGCGTCCGCCAAGCTTCCAGTCCGGGTTCTTCTCATCCACCACGCCCACGAGTTTGCGATTCTCGGCGACTGGCCACTCAGTCGTGTCGTTCTCGCGCATCCGGGCACCGGCTGTCTGCACGGTATCGCCGGGCTCCAGGGCGCCCGCCTTTCGACCGGCCAGGGCCTTCAATGGAGGGGACTCCGACAACGATACCGCTTTGGATGGTTTGGATTTTTTGGCCATGGATTTGAATGATGCTCCCGTGCAGGGATCGACCGCGTGCCTGCGGACGGATGTATGCCGGCGGCTTTCCCAAGGAGCGGCGGTTGGCGCCATGGGCGTCCGCCGGTTCTCTGGAAAACCGTCCGTCAGCGAAATTTTTCTTGCACGTTTTGCCGGATAGTGTTCTTTTGAACACATGACTACGCCATTCGTCTTTTTGATTCGTCCCCTCTCCCTGGAGAAGGGGTTTGAGCTGGAATGTGAGGGCATCATCCGCGAACCCCTCCGGTTCCGCCGGTTGATCGAAGCCGTGATTGCCGCGGTGCAAATCGGCCAGGGCCTCGACGCCGAGGTGCAGATCCTCAATACCGAGGGCCTGACGGTCGAGGTCTTGAACATGAACGGGACCAAAGCCGAGGAACTCGTCGCCGCATGAAAACGATCACCGAATACCGTCCGATGGTCTTCTCACTCCTCGCGGCGCAATCGGACGAGCAGGCCCGCCGACGCCGGCAATTGGGCGTCGAATTGCTGGCCGTGGCCGGCTACGGCGTTCTCGGCCTCTGGCTGAGCTTCGACACCGGCTTCGCCCCGTGGCAGTGGCAGTTCTGGCTGATGTTCGCGCCGCTGTTCACCGCCGGGGAACTGGCCTGGCGGACGTTCATTTATTGAGGAAGAAGGAACTCTGCACGATAGCGTGCACGATGGACCGCACGCCGTAGGACGACTGGGCCGTCGCGTCGAGGATGCGTTCGATCTCGGCGCGGTCGGCGAAGGTCGGCGCGGCGCCAGTGCCGTAGGTGAGAAGCTGGCCGACGAAGTTCCGGGCCAACTGGCGCTCGTTCGCCAAAAGGTGCCGCTCGAGGTCGTCGAGATTGGCAAAGGCCCGGCCGTCGGCGAGCTGCCCGCTCGGATCCACGGCGAGGCCGAGCTTGAAGCCGATATTCCGGGCACCTGGCGGCACTTCCGCTTTGTCACCCTTTTCCACAGAACGATACCGATCGCGCCAGCCACCGATGACATCGTAGCTCTCGAGTGCGAGGCCGGCGGGATCGATCTTCGCGTGGCAACCGGCGCAGGTGGGATCGGCGCGGTGTTTCTCCAACTGCGCGCGGATCGTGGTGACTCCGCTGATGTCCGGCTCGACCGCGGGCACGGCGGGCGGCGGCGGTTGGGGCGGCTGGCCGAGAATCTTCCGCATCACCCACGCTCCCCGCTTGACCGGCGAAGTCGTCGTGCCGTTGGCGGTCACTTTCAAGACCGCGGCCTGCGTGAGCAAGCCGCCGCGCTTCGCGCCGTCCGCCAGCGTCACCTTGCGAATCGCTCCGCCACTCACGCCTTCGACGCCGTAGAGATCGGCGAGGCGTTGATTGAGCATGGCAAAATCGGATCGGACCACGTTGCGCACCGGGAGATCGTGCTCGAGCATCTCGCAGAAGAAGGCGCGGGTTTCCGCCGGCATGGCGTCGTGCAGGATCGGGTGAAACTCCGGGTAGAGCTTTTTATCCGGGCTGGTCAGGTCGAGATCACGCAGGTCGAGCCACTGGTCGGTAAAATCCGCGATGAAGCGGCTGGCCTTGGGATCATTCAGCAGACGCTCCGCCTGGGCATGCAGGGTGGCAGGGTCGTGCAGTTTCCCCGCGGCCGCGAGTTGCGTCAGCTCGGCATCGGGCATGGTGTCCCACAGGAAATAGGAGAGGCGCGAAGCCAGCGCGAAATCGTCGAGCGCGCCGCGCGGCTCGCGCAGGAACAGAAAATCCGGCGCGCACAGAGCCGCCTGGTAGGCGGCGCGCATGGCTTCCTCGAATGTGACCTTCGCCGCCAGGCGCTCGCGGACCAGCCCGACGTACCGGGCCAATTCCTCCTCCACGATCGGGCGCCGGAAAGCGCGGGGCAGAAAGTCGCGCAGCAGTTTCTCCGCATCCTGTTCGGGCGCGGCGGAGGCCACGGTCCAGATGGGCTGATTCGGGTAGTCCACCTTGTAGTTCGGCCAGCTCGCGGGCGTCCGCTGCCCCTGCGGGATGCGATGTGGAGGCTTGATGTCCGATTTCCGGTCGAACTGGACAAGCGGCAAATCCCCAAACACGCGCCGGTGCGCCGGCGTCGGCCACGCGTCAAGGAGCGGCCCTTCGACATCCAGCCAGTCGAGGGCGATGCCCGGTGTCGTAGCCTCGGCCGCGCGGCCTTTTTCCTCGCCGACCCGGCGCGGCACCAGTGAGGCCGCATTGAAGACCAGGTCTTCCCCGCGATTGAGCCAGACGACCGCCTCGTACTCCGTCGGCTTGAGCGACGGCGCGTCGAAATATCCGAGCACACCGCGATCGGAGGCGTTGAGCGAGGCCACTTCCGTGCGCGGCGAGGGCAGGACCTGTCCTTTGTCCCAGAAGAAACTCCAAATCGACAGGCGCACGCGATACATCCCCGGCTGAATGGGCGCGAAACGCGCGAAGTCCGCATGGAACGCGTCGTCGTCGTGGCGGAAAATGCCGATGCTGCCGTGGTAGGGAAAAAGCTTTTCCTGCTCGAACTCGCGCAGCCCTTTCTCGAGCCGGGCGCTCGGCGGCTGCGGGATTACGCTCGGGTCGTACTGCAGATCCTTCAGGCAGACGGCATCGCCACCGAGGAGGACGATCTTGATTTGATACTGGTCGCCGGGATAGAGCCGGTCCTTGAACAAGGGCGGACGCTCCGGCTGCGTGGCGATGGCGGTATTGAGTGCCTTGTCCGCGGCCTCCAAATACTTCGCCATCTGCACGTGCGAGAGGTCGAGCGCGCCGCCGACTTTATCGTAGCCGTCGGCACGGCCATCCTCCGGGAGCAGATCGCGCACGGCCAGGCCGGGAAGATCGAAAAGATCCCGCAGCGTATTTTCGTACTCCGTGCGGTTGAGCCGGCGAAAAGTGGCCCGGCCATTGGCCGCGCGGCGCGCCAGTTCGTCCGTGACCAATGTTTCATTCACCCCGGCGAGAAATGCCGCCCGCTCGGTTTCGGTCGGCTGGGGCTTCTTTTTCGGCGGCATCTCGCCGTCGCGCACGAGATCGTGCGCCCGCACCCACTTGGCGAAGGTCTTCTCGTCGAGCGGCGCGGAGAGCAGCACATCCAGGTCGAGGCCTCCCTTTTTGGTATCCGCGTCGTGACAATCGATGCACCGGTTCTCGACGAATTCGCGGGTTGGTCCGGAAAAGCCGGCGGCGAGAGTCGTTGCGGTCGTTACGAAAATGGTGACGACGAAGAGTAGCGCAACCGTCCCGGTTGCGACCGTCGACGGACACAAGCGGGACGCTTGTGCTACTTTCCACACCGCCCATCGCACGACCGCCGGGATCATGCCGTCGCTTCCAGTCCGCGCATCGTCCCCGTGCTGCTGGCAAATTTATCCGCTTCCAGGCCGAGCCGCTGGAGCATCGAGACGAAGAGATTCGGCAGCGGGTAATTCTGCTTCGCGTCAAAGACCAGATGCTGCCCGTGCTTGTAACCGCCGCCCGCGAGGAGCATCGGGAGATTGTGGTTGTCGTGCGCGTTGGCGTTGCCCAGGCAGGAGCCAAACAACACCTGGGTACGGTCGAGCAGCGTGTCGTTTTCCTCGCGCGCACCCTTCAGCCCGGCGAGCAGTTCGTCGAGCATGCGGAAATGCGCCGCCTCGATGAGCGCCAGTTCCTGGAGCGTATCGGGCCGGTTCCCGTGGTGCGTGATGCTGTGCGTCTCATGCGTCACGCCATCGATCGCCGGCACCATGCTGAATGGGTTGATGAACACGGTGACCAGTCGCGTGCTGTCCGTCTCGAGAGCGAGGCGCACGACGCCGAACATCTGCTGCATGCGCTGCACGAGCAGGTTGTTCTCGGTGATGTCCTTCGGCTCGGGCATGGCGACCTTCGGTTTCGGCCGATACTCCCACGCCTCGGCCTCGACGAGCTGGCCCTCGAGGTCGCGCACGGAGGTGAAGTACTGGTCCATGCGTTCGCGGTCCCGCGGGCCAAGATCGCGCTGCATGCGCTTCGCGCTGTCATTCACAAAATCGAGCACGCTGCGGCCGACCCGCAGATCGTTGACGCGCGCTTCGACTTCCTGCGGCGTGCCTTGCACGAACAACCGCCGATAGATCGCCGACGCGCTCTTCTCGCCCGGGATCATCACGCCGCTGCGCGTGAAGGAGAGGCTGTGCCGGTTTTCGCTGCCGACCAAAATATTGAGCGATGGAATACGCGTGCGCGTGCCGATTTGCTCCGCCGCGAATTGATCGAGCGAAATCGAGTTCTTGAATCCGCCCGCCCCCGGGTGCGGCGCCGCCGTGAGCAAGGCGAGTTCCGCCGCGTGCCCGCCATCGACCGCCGGATGCGAAGTGCCGGAAAAGACCGTGAAATCCTTCCGGTGCTGCTGGATCAATTCGAGATACGGGGACGGCGTCCAATCGAGGCCGGCCTGCTTGGGGAAGAAATTGTCGGCAATGAGCCCCATGTTGGTCTGGATGGCCAGTATCCGGCGCGGGCGGGACGCGGTCTCGCCCGCCTGCGCGGCGGCGCCGAAAGCCGGTTGCATGGCCTCGAGAAATGGCAGCGTGAGGGTGATCCCGACCCCGCGCAGGAAAGCGCGGCGGGAAAGGATGGGCCGGGCGAGGTGGGTGCTGGTCATTGGTGTCGTCGTAGGTCAATCGCCGAAAAGTGCGGTTCTTGGGAGGAAAAAGGGGAGAGCGGAGCCAACATCCAACGTCCAACGTCCAACACCCAACGTCCAATGAAAGCTGTGCCTCGCGCAATCTGGGGTGGGGTCGGCCATTGGGTGTTGGATGTTGGGTGTTGGATGTTGAATGTTCTGCCTTGGGTATTCTGCCTTCCTCTTACTTGACTACTCGGTCAAGATCCTCCACATTCCCCTCATGCCACGAACCAGCGATGCGGATGTCCGGCTCATGAACGCCGCGTTGGAACTGATCTGGGAGAACAGCTACAGCGCGACTTCGGTGGACGACATTTGCCGTGGAGCCGGTGTCCGGAAAGGGAGCTTTTACCATTTCTTCCCTTCCAAGTGCGACCTGGCGACGGCCGCCCTGGAAGCCGATTGGCGGAAGAAAAAGCCGCTCTTCGACGAAATCTTTTCACCGACGGTGCCTCCCCTGCAGCGGATCACGAACTACTTCGAGCACGTCGGGAAATGGCAGACGACGCGACGCAGCCAGGGCGGCTGCGTCCTGGGTTGCCCGGTCTTCAGCCTCGGCAGCGAGGTTTGCACCCAGAATACCTCCATCGGTGTGAAGGTCCGGGAAATCCTCGATTGCCAGGTCCTGTATTTTGAGACGGCGGTACGCGACGCGCAGGCGCAGAAAGTCCTGCGCACGAGCAATGTCCGCGCGACCGCCCGGTGGCTTTTCGCGCTTTACCTCGGAACCTTGACCCTCGCCCGCATCCGCAACGATCCGCGCCTGCTGCGGGAACTGCGCAGCGGCGCCCTCGAACTGCTGGGCGCCAACCGCGCGCGGCGAACTTCGCGCTAGGAGATCCACTCAATTCGCATTCTGCTTTTGTCCACGCTATAGATAGATGACCGGTCCAGTATTACCGTCCGTTTCTCTTCCCAGCACCGACCCTTTCCAACCAACCAAGCCCATGAAAATCCCAGCCATCGCCCAAGGCCTGCGCGGTCCGCAATGGATTCGCGCCCGCAATTCAGACGAAACGCCCCCGTCACCACCACCCGCCCCGGCGCCTGATGATGCGTCACTGCTCGACACCTACTCGCAAACCATCGCCGCAGTGGTTAACCGCGTCGCCTCGAGCGTCGTCAACGTGCGGGTCACAGCCGGCGAACGGGGCCAGGGCACCGGTTCCGGCTTCCTCATCGCCCGGGACGGTTTCATTCTCACAAACAGCCACGTCGTCCACGGCGCGCAGGCGCTGGAAGTCACGCTGCACGATGCCCGCGTCGTTCCCGCGCAGCTCGTGGGCGCCGACCCCGACACCGACCTCGCCGTGATCCGCATCGACGCCCCCGATCTCCAGCACGTCCGGCTGGCCGATTCCGTGGGCATCCGCGTCGGGCAGATCGCCGTGGCCATCGGCTCGCCCTACGGCTTCCACCAGACCGTGACCGCCGGCATCGTCAGCGCCCTCGGGCGCACGATGCGCGCGGAATCGGGACGCCTGATGGACGACATCATCCAGACCGATGCGGCCCTGAATCCAGGCAACTCCGGCGGCCCGCTGGTCAACAGCGCGGGCGAAGTCATCGGCGTCAATACCGCCGTCATCCTGCCGGCGCAGGGCATCTGCTTCGCCATCGCCAGCAACACCGCACAATTCGTGGCCGCGTGGCTGATCAAGGACGGCCGCATCCGCCGCAGTTCCATCGGTGTCGCCGGCCAGAACGTACCGCTGCATCCGCGCGTGGTCCGCTTCCACAAGCTGCCGCGCGACCGCGGCGTGCTGGTGGCCGAAGTCGAGCCGCAGAGTCCCGCGGAACAAGCGGGCCTCCGCGAAGGCGACATCATTGCCGGTTTCAAGGGCCAACCCATCGCCACGATCGACGACCTGCACAAACGCCTGGTCGCCGACGAGATCGGTGTCCCCTCGCCGCTCCTGCTGCTGCGGGGCACGGAGAAGATCTTCGTCATGGTGGTTCCAAGGGAACTGCCATCATCCCAAACGAACATTCGGGAAGCCCTGCGTTGACAGGGACCCCGCGAGGCTTCACCGGGGAGAATGAGGACTCGTGGTCGCTCTTGCGCCGATTATCTGACGGGTTGGCTAAAAAGAGCCACTTTTACGAACGATCCCGGCTGACCGCGTATGCGAACGAGAGGGTGCCAAATTAGTAGCGATACTGCCGAAGCCCCGGCCCGCCGCCATTTCCTCTCTGAAAAATGCGTTTTCGGCTTCGGTCAAACGGACAATAATATAGTGTTTATGGAAATAGCAGCAAATGTTTTCAGTATCGAATATGGGGGTTATGGCCTATATCTTGCATACATAGAAACACTTAGTTTTTGTCCACATGCTTTCCGCCACTTCCAGAAAATCGGCTAGTGAGTGCGGGGTTACCATCGTCGAGGTTCTCGCCGCGGCGCTGCTCATTTTCTTCGGGCTCGGGGCGATTTTTGCGATGAACACGCAAAGCTTGGAAATCCTGCGCAGCACCCGCCTGCTCGCCAACGGCAGCCAGATCCTGCAAGAGCGAATGGAATCGCTGCGCAGCCATCCGTGGCCGGAAGTCGCCAACGCCCAAGCGCTGGCCCAGCTCTACGCCACTCCCGCTCCCAGCGAGGTGGAACTGAGCGGCGCGCAACTGGTTGAGTTGGTGAACGTGTCGATCCCCGACACACCCGGAGTGCCGAAAAAGGACAACAGTGCCTTTTCCCTGCGCCGAAAAAACGGAGTCGTCCAGGTCGTCCTGCCAGGCGACCTCACCGCCCAACCGCTGCTCCTCGTGGAAATGACCCTCACCTGGCAGGAGAGAGATCAAACGAAGCAGCGGCAACTCCGGACCATTATCGGCCGGACTGGATTGACGCGCTGCGGGATATTTGGCAGCGCCTTTGGGAGACCGGAATTGGCGAACGCGGGCAACTCTCCTCCATGAAACGCAACTCCCGGCAACAAGCCGTCACGCTCGCGGAAATGCTCATCAGCATGGTCGGGAGCACCATCGTCGTCGGCGCGCTGCTCTTGAGTTCCATCGAACTGCAAAGGTCACTGCACACCAGCGAGAGTTACGCCGCGAATCAGGCCGACCAGCGCCGCCTCATGGATTGTCTTTCGCGCGACCTGCGCCGCGCCATCGGAGTGGCAACCGCGACCACCGTGGGCGGCAGCGGCGGCGTGAAGCTTTCCGGCGCCTCGGCGACGATTGAGGGCAGCACCTCCCTCGTCGTGACGCTGCCCGGCTATTACCAGAGCAACACGCCGACTGACCCGAATTTCGACCAGCCGATGCCGGTCGTGGCCGCGAGCAACTACGTCGACTACGGCACGGGAAATCAGCATGCGCCCGGCGTGATCGTCATCTTCCGCAAGGAGTATATCGAGAGCGAGGACTGCGTCTGTTTCGTCCGGCTCGAAGGCGATGCGCAGTTTATCATCGTGCGCAACGCGGATAATCTGCACCTCAACGTGACCATGGATCCCGATGGCCGCTCGGGTACCGTGGCAGTCACTTTTCTCTCACCCCGGCACGACTCGCAAACCATGATCGCCATGCGCGACCAAGTCCTCCTGCGGAATATCCGTACGGACTAGGAAGACGCCGATGAAAACGCTCCATACCCGCAATCAGGCCAGCGCTCTCCTCCTCTCGCTGGCCGCGCTGGCCCTGCTCGCCTTCACGGCCGCTTATACGCTCCGCCGGGTGACTCCACGTTTCCAAATGGCCTCGCAGGCCGCCGCCTGGCAGGAGGCGCGGCTGGCAGCCGAGTCAGGCATCGATGTGGCCCTGCAGGACCTCTCGAAGAATGCCACCGGCACCACGGCGGGCACCTGGCAGGGCTGGAAGCAGACCCAGAATGGCGCCATCGTCCCGGCGGTGGACAACACCCTCAGCCTGAACAGCGCACTGAACCTCGTCAACAGCCTCCTCTCACTCCTCGGCCTTGGCAATTCCGTCCAGGTCACTTCGCCCCTCAAGGTCTCTCCGCCGATTTTCCTCGATAATATGCAGACGGTTTCGCCGGGCAATCGTCCGACGAGCGTCGATGTGCAGCTCTGGGCGATCTATCCCACCCCCAGCCCGTACTACCGCTGGTTCCGGCTGCGGGCGATGGCGACTTGCGCGCTCCCGCCCACCTCCGCCTCGATTTTCGACGATCTCGAGGCGTCGATCCGCCGCTACAGCCTGCGCAATGTACGGCCGCAATTGCGCAAGGATGATGTCGGCGTCCCGATGGGAATTCCGACGCCGAACACCTCGCGCGTCGTTGAGGTTCTCGTCGAGCCGGTGCTTCCGTTCGAGCTGGCCATTCTCACCGACCAGTCGCTCAGCCTGGCGACGAGCGGGAGTTGGAGTGTGGACAGCTACGATTCCCGCGACCCGAAGAAATCCGGCCCCAATGGCGCCTATCCGGGCAAAGGAAGCCCGCAGATCCAAAAGAACGGCAACATCGCCAGCAATGCCCACCGTCCGCCGGATTCGATGTACGGCCCGCTCATCGCGGCCAATGGTTGCGCCGTCCTCGGCGGGGTGGCGACCAATGGCGGCGACAACCCCGCCACCGACGTGCATGAAAACGTCTCGGGAGCGACCCAGATCGTCGCCAGCCAGATTCGGAACGACTTTTACCGGGAGATGAAGCCTTTCGCGCGGCCCACGGGTGGTATCTTTCGGCCTCCACCCCCGCTCGGGCAGTCCTATGCGCCGGAGAGCGAATCGTCTCCGGCCCAGTATTTGGTCAGCGGGAATCTGCACGACTTCAGCGTGGCCCCTTGGTCGGGAAGCGGAAATGGCGCGCTGACCATCGCGGTGAACGGCGATCTCGACGTCAATTCGGGAACGATCAGTGTCCCGTCAAACGTCACGGTGAAAATCTACGTCCGGGGCAATATCGACTTTCACAATTATTCCATCAACCAGGGCGGATACGCCGCCCAGTTGCAGATTTACGGTGAGGAAACCAATGGCGAACTCCGGACCCTGCGCGCCTACGGCCAGGCCAGTATTTCCGCCGCCTTTTACGGCCCCGAGTACGACGTGCAACTCGCCGACGCCGTCGAATGGTTCGGTGCGGTGGCCGCACGTTCCTTTCAGATGCTCGGCGGCGGCCAGGGCGGTTTTCACTACGACGAGGCGCTCGGGGTCGTCGGCGATCCCATCGGTTTCCGGATCGCGCGGTACGTGGAAGACGTGCGCGAATAGCGCGGGTGGCCGGCCAGAATTGCATTGCCGCTGGCCGTCGCGTGACGGAGAACTGTTTCCGCCCCGAACGTTTTTTTGGCGATGAACATCGATCCTCGTTCTGCCTCCATTTCCCGCCGCGACTTCGTTCGCGACAGTTCCGCTCTCGCGGCCGCGGCCTTCCTGGGCCGCCTGGCGGAGGGCGCGCCGGGTGCCGAGCCGGCCGCGGGTCCCGCGTACGTTTGCCGCCCGCTGCTCACGGCGGCGCTGGACTTCGAGGACGTTTCCCGCGGCCACCCCAAACCTTTTGACCTTACCGGAGCCGCGTTGGAATCCGCACGCTTGACGCCGGAGACGTGGCGCCTGGAGGTGGTCGCCGATCCATTCACCAGCGAGCAAGTGAAGGAACCGGCGAGCCTCGCCAAACAGTTCACGATCGCGGACGGAACGGCCCTGGATCTTCCGGCGCTGCTCGAGTTGGGTCGAAAGCGTGGGGTCAAATTTATCAAGGCCATGCAATGCCTCAACATTGCGGAACCTTTGGGCCAGGGATTATGGGAAGGCGTGCCCCTGCGCGAAGTGCTGCGGCTCTGTGGCCCGCTGCGCAATGTCCGCCGCATCTATTATTGGGGTTTCCACAATGACGACCCGGGCCAGCTTTTCCAGTCGTCGCTCTCCTATACCGAGGCCATGGAAACGCCGCCCGGCGATTTGCCTCCGTTCCTTGCTCTTCGCCTCAACGGCGAACCGATTCCGCTGAAGCGAGGCGGGCCGGTGCGGATGATTGTGCCGTGGTCCCACGGTTTCAAATCCATCAAATGGCTCCAGCGCATCGTCCTGACGAATGACTTCCGGGCCAACGACACCTACGCGAACAGCAACAACGATCCCGATTCCCACCTCAAGACGGCCGCCTATATCAGTGCCCCACCCAAAAGCCTCGCTGCCGGCCAGTCCGCCACCGTGGGCGGACTCGTGATCTCGGGACTGTCGGGTCTGCAACGCGTGGAGTACTGGCTGCGCCGCCGGGACCCGGCGGAAAGTCCGGTCGAGGAAAATGACGAGTTCTTTTCCCACGCTACCTGGGTGCCCTGCGAATTGGAAACGCCTCCCGCCGACTGGAGCCGCATTCTGCCTGCCGGCGTTTCCTCCCGCGAAGTGCTCGGATTCGATCCGGCAACCGGCCAACCCGCGACCTGGCCGCTCCGCTACAGCATGATCTCGTGGTTCGCCACGTTGAAGGACCTCGCGCCCGGCGCGTATGAATTTCGCGTCCGCGCCGTGGACGGCAACGGTTTCGCCCAACCCGAGCCCCGCCAGCTGGCGAAAACTGGGAAAAAAGCGGTCGCCGTGTCCCGTTTCGAGGTGAAGTAAGGGACCCTGACCGCAAGAAGGCTATTCTCAAACGGTCGTTGACGACCCGTCCCCGGCCTCGCTTTACTGCGCTTTGAAAGGTCGCGGATTCACTTCCCCAGCACACCATGCGTTTCCTGGCATTTTTTCTGTCTCTCGGTTTGACCGCGCTCGCCCAAGTCCCCCTTCCAGCCACCGGCACGTTTCCATCCATCCGCGTGCAAGTCACTGTGGGCACCCAGGAACGGGCCTCGGGCAAGGATTTCTATCACAAGAACATGCATATCCAGCCGCGCGCCGTTATCGAAGGGGCGAGCACGATGGTGCCCATCCCGGCCGCGGAAATGCAGATGCTCATCATCACCATGGACACGCGCGCCAAATTCGCGCAGCACCAGGATTCCTTCAAGGTCCTCTCCACGGAGACGCTTCCCGTGCCGGCCGTGCCGACCGGCGCGCGCCGGGAATTTGCCTTTGCGGACTCGAACGTCACCTACGACGGATATCGCGACAACACCAACGCCGGCGGTGAAATGTATAAGTATTACGTCTTTGCCCTGCGGGACGCCGGGAGCAAGGCGATCATCGATTTCCAGACCAATTGCCTCCAACTTTTGAATCTCTCCAAGACGCAACCGGCGAAGCGCGACGAGGTCCCGAGGATGGACAAAGGTGCGAAATTCCCGACGGAATTCAAATAGCCCCGGCATCCCTCGGACCACTCCTTCCAAGCCACCGGCCATGACCATCGTTCAAGCCACCCGGAGTTATGAAGCATGGCTCGGCAGCCAGATCACGATACTGAAAGCCGATCTCGCCGCGAAGCATCGGCACATGGCGGCCGATCCGTTCAGCTTTTTTCGCGCGACCTTCTACCGCTGGATGCAGCTTTGGCCGGAACTGTGCAAGGAGTGCGATCGCGCTCCCGCGGTGCTCGCCGTGGGCGATCTGCATGTGGAAAACTATGGCACGTGGCGCGATGCCGAGGGCCGGCTCATCTGGGGCATCAACGACTTCGACGAAGCTTTTCCCCTGCCCTACACCCTCGACCTGGTGCGGCTCGCGACCAGCGCGTGGCTGGCCATCGACCTCGAGCACCTCATCATGGCGCCGGCCACTGCCTGCGCCGCGATCCTCGAGGGATACACCGCCGGCCTCAATGCCGGCGGGATGCCTTTTGTCCTCTCGGAAGAGCATCGCTGGTTGCGCGACACCGTCACCGGCAAGCTGCGTGACCCGACCCTGTACTGGGAAAAACTCGCCGGCTTGCCACCGCTGAAGCGAGTGCCGAAGAGCATCCTCAGCCTGCTGCGCAACGCACTGCCGAAAAAAGATATGTCGTTCTACGTCGCCCACCGCCAGGCGGGCCTCGGCAGCCTCGGCCGCGAGCGCTATACCGCTCTTGCCGACTGGCGCGGTGGAAAGATTGCCCGCGAAGCCAAAGCCCTCCTGCCTTCCGCCTGCACCTGGGCCGGCGTACGCCCGACCGACACGCACATCTATTACGCCGACATCCTGGCCCTTTCCGCGCGGGCCGCCGATCCCTTCCTTGCCTTGCAGGGCACCTGGATACTGCGGCGTCTCTCGCCGTTTTGCAGTCGCGTCGAGCTCGCCGAGCTGGCACGCTCGCGCGATGAGGAGAAGCTGCTGTGGGGCATGGGCCGCGAATTGGCCAACGTCCACGTCGGAACTCGCGGCGCCGGCCCGCGCATCCTCCGCGACCTGGACCGGCGCAAAGCCAAATGGCTCCGCCGGGCTGCGGAAATCATGACCGCGGCCACACTACGCGACTGGAAGGCGTGGAAAAAGCAGTCCCGCTAGCCTGATGTGAAAGCGCGGCATAATCCTCCGGCAGCGCCGTCCGCCCTGCCTCCACAAAAGATCGGTGGCTTTGCTCTGAATTCCGTCCACCAGCGTGATTGCATCGAAGCCATGCGGATGCTTCCCGAGCGGTGTGTCGACGTCGCCATCGCGGACCCTCCCTATAACGCGAGCAAAGGCAATCAATGGAAGTGGGATAGCTCCGCCGGCCTGCCCGGCTTCGGCGGTAACTGGTCCAAAGTCAGCGCCGCCTGGGACGACATGCCATTGGTCGATTATCTGGCCTTCACCATGCAATGGCTGCGCGAACTGAAACGCGTGGTGCGGCCGACCGGCTCACTCTGGATTCACGGAACTTATCATAACATCGGCATCATCAATTTCGCGCTGCAGCTTCTGGAGATTGAGATCATCAACGAGGTGGTTTGGTTTAAGCGCAACAGCTTTCCCAATCTTTCCGGCCGGCGCCTCACCGCCAGCCACGAAACGATTCTGTGGGCTCATACGGGTCAACGGCGCGAATACCTCTTCAATTACGAGGATTCCAAGGAGTTGCCGTTTCCGGAGGACGGCCTGAAAACACCCGGCAGGCAGATGAGAACCGTTTGGGACGTTCCCAATAACAAGGATCGCTCGGAACTGGCCGACGGGAAACATCCCACCCAAAAACCGGTGCGCCTCTTGCGGCGGATGCTGGCTCTGACGGCGCGCCCTGGACAGATCTGCCTCGTGCCATTTGCGGGTGCGGGGTCGGAGTGCATCGCGGCCACGCAACAAGGTCTGTATTTTTTGGGATTCGAGTTGGAACGCGAATATGTCGACGTGTCCAATCGCAGGCTCGGCATCGGGCTTGGCCACGCGACGACCCCAGCCATCCCCTCAGCCACATCCTGACCAGTGCCAGCATTGACTGCATCGCCACACGAATACGTCCACAGGAAGTCCATTCCTTCACTGATCAAATGGACTGGAAGCAAACGCTCCCAGGCCCGTCGCATCGCCGGGTTCTTTCCGCCGCACCGGTGCTACCATGAACCATTCCTCGGCGGAGGCGCACTCCTTTACCTTGCCGCCAAACCCGGCGCCGTGGCCGCCGACATCTATCTTCCGCTCATCGAATTATGGCAGCACATTCAGCGTTCCCCCACGCGGGTGAGCAGGAATTATCGCGTGCAGTGGCAGCAACTACAGCAGAATCTGCCCGCCTACTTTTACGCCGTACGCAAGCGCTTCAACTGCGAGAAGAACCCGCTCGACCTGAATTTTCTGATGCGAACCTGTGTCAATGGAATCGTCCGCTTTAACGGCGCCGAAGAATTCAATAATTCCTTCCATCTGTCCCGCCCCGGCATGAACCCGGACCGCTTCGATGACATCGTCCACCATTGGTCCCAGCGGATCGCCGCCGTCCAGTTCCTGTGCGCCGACTACACGCAGATCGTCGACCAAGCAGGCCGCGAGGACTTCGTCTACTTCGATCCGCCGTACGCCGGTAACAAGCAACGTTACACTGCCGATCTCGACCTGGCCCGGTTTTTCTCGAAACTGGAGACGCTCAATCAGCGCGGCGTGCGGTGGGCCTTGTCGTTCGATGGGCTGCGAGGCGGGCGCGATTTGACTCATCCCGTGCCGAAGTCCCTGTATCGCCGGTCCGTCAGCCTGGACAGCGGGAACTCGGCCGTGAACAAAGTCTTGAATGGCCCCGTGGAGATGGTCAGCGAGATGCTCTATCTCAACTATTGACGTGGCAACCCGCCATGGCGGAGGCCGCGGTGGGTTCCGTCGGCGCCGGTTCGTCCGGCTGTGCCCGTTCGCATCGGCAACAGCGCCACGGTTCCCAGCGCGCCGCAATGATCGTGATGATCCAGCACAGCCCCCACACGCCCAATGTCAGGACGGTCAGCACGAGGTGCAACTCATGGCGGGGCACACGCCGGCGCTGGACGGCTTCGGTTCCACACTCCCTGCACTCCGCGAGTCGGTAGTGATTTCGAAACATGATGCCCGTTGTGCCCGATGCATGTGTCAGACTCTTGACGCTTCGGTGAAATTCGGGTGAAGAGGCAAAAGAAAGAGCCAGGAATCGAGGAATGAGAGCCCAATGGATGGAGCGGGGCGCAATCTGCATCCTTCCTGCTTTTGACTTCGCCCGTCTGGATTTCCTCCGTTAGCGTCGCTCCCAATGCGTTCTCTCCTCCTTCCCGTCCTGATGCTTTGCCTGAGCGGCGCAATTTTCGCGGCTGGTCGCGAAGCCGCGCCGGTGAGTATCAAGGACGCCGCGTCGCCCGACGGGAAGTACACGCTCGCGGGCGTCATGGAGGGCGGATCGACCTGCCGCATTGAAGTCAAAGCGAAGTCCTCAGGCAAGGCCGTGGGCAAGCTGGTCATTCCCGGTTACGACGCGGGGGATCATCGCGACGCGATTGCCGCAATCTGGAAAGAGGACTCCTCGGCCTGCGCGCTGAATATCAGCCTTGGGCATAGCATGGCGACGTGCCGAGTCCTGGCTGGCGGCAGGGGTTCCTGGAGCGAATTGAGCCTCGCGGACGGCCTCGATCGAGTGCGCAAGGAAGCCGGCAAAGCGCAGGGATTTGTTTCCGCCGAGGCCTGGCTTCCCGACCACAACCTCAAGGTCTCGGACACCGGAAATAACGGCGTCGAAGTCGCGCTGGTCTACCATCTCATCCGCTTCGGCAAACCGCGCCTGGAAATCCTCGAAATCAAAGCTCAAAAAACGGCGCCGGGCGATCTTCCGCGGATCAGCGAATTGCCTTGTACGTTTCGCGTCTTCGCCGGAGCCGGGGAAGGCAGCGCCGACGGACCGGCGGCCACGGCGCAATTCAAGGGGCCCTCGGGTGTCGCGATCGATTCAGCCGGCAATCTCCTCGTCGCGGACCGCATCAACGAGACGCTCCGGCGCATCGATCCGGCGGGCACGGTCGAAACTCTGGCGGGTTCCGTGGGCGAATATGGAACTGCCGATGGCGCGGGAAACGCGGCGCGCTTTTGGTATCCCCAAGGCCTCGCCACCGACGCCGAAGGCAATGTCTATGTGGCCGATACCAGCGGTAAACGCGTCCGCAAAGTGACGCCGCAGGGACAAGTCACCACCCTGGCAAAGGGCTTCAAGTATCCCACCGGCGTTGCCGTGGACGGAAATGGGAACGTGTATGTGGCCGATGCCACTAATTCCGTCGTCCAAAAGATCGCCCGCGACGGCACGGTGAGCACTGTTGCCGGAAAGGAAGGCGAATCGGGAGCTCAGAATGGCCGCGCCGGAAATGCCCGGTTTCACTTTCCCTGCGGCGTCGGCGTCGCGGCTGACGGCACCCTCTATGTCGCGGAGCAGTCCTGCATCCGAAAGATCGACGCCAAAGGCAACGTCACCACCTTCGCTGGCTCGCTCGAGGAACAGGGCCGCACGGATGGCACTGGCGCGAACGCGCGCTTTTGGGGCCTGACCTCGCTCGCGCTCGACAAAAAGGGAAATCTCTACGTTGCCGACCACGAACTGAAGAATCTCCGGCGCATCACCTCAAAAGGAGTCGTGCAAACCATCCGCGCCCCTGACCACGCCGATCTCCCCTTGCAAAATCCCGTGGCTCTCGCCGTCGACACCCAGGGTCGCATCTATGTGGCCGATCAAAATACCCAGACGATCCTGCTCGTCGAGCCGGTCGGTACCGGGAGCACGACACCGAAGTAGCGCTCTTCCCAACGGCGCCGGCCAGTCCTACTTCCAGCGTTCCACGAGTTCGACCAGCGTCCGAATCCCGAACCCGGTCGCACCGCGGGCGAGGTCGGCGCGGTCTTTTTCCCGATGCCCGGTGAAGGCGATATCGAGGTGCGCCCACGGGGTGTCCTCGGCAAAGGTCTTGAGGAAAGCTGCCGCCGTGCAGGCGCCGCCCAGCCGGCCACCGGAGTTCTTGACCAGGGCCACGTCGCTCTTGATCTGCGTGGCGTACTCCTCGTGGAGCGGCATCAACCACAGGCGTTCGCCGACGGTTTCGGAAGCGGTGAGGACGTGATTGCGGAGCCAATCGTCGCTGCTCCAAAAGCCGGCGGCGTATTCGCCCAAGGCCACGCCACAGGCGCCGGTCAGGGTCGCCAGATCGATGATCGCGGACGCCCCGCAGTCGAGCCGGGCGTAGGCAATGGCATCGGCCAGGACCACTCGGCCTTCGGCATCCGTGTTGACGATTTCAATATGCTTGCCGTCGTAGGTCGTAACGATGTCGCCTGGGCGATACGCATTGCCGCCGGGCATGTTCTCGGCGCTGGCGATGATCCCGACGACGTTGCGCTTCACGCCCAACGCGGCCAGCGCGGCCATGGCGCCGAGCACGGCGATGCCGCCGCATTTGTCGAAAATCATTTCCTCCATGTTGGCCGCGGGCTTGATCGAAATGCCACCAGTATCGAAAGTGATGGCCTTGCCAACCAGGGCGACGGGGGCCTGTGACTTGGGTCCGCCGCGGTGCTCGAGGATGATCAAGCGCGGTGGCCGGACGCTCCCCTGGCCCACGGCGAGCAGTCCACCGAATTTGCGCTTGGCGAGTATTTTCTCGTTTAAGACGTTTATTTTAAGGCTGTAACGACTGGCTATCTTCTTCGCATTATCCGCCAGCGTCGACGGGTAAAGCAGATTGCCCGGCAGGTTCCCGATCTCGCGCACCCGGTTGGTCGCTTCGCTGATCACCTCCGCCCGATGGACGGTGCGTTTCGCCGCAGCGACATCGGCCGCCAGCACCCGCACAGAAAGTCCGGCCAGGCCGGCCGTCTTCGTCGTCTTGAAACGCTCGAAGCGGTAATCGGCCAGCAGCACGCCCTCCACCGCCGGACCGGCAAACTG
>Ga0206812_1104_pt1 | contig 18167 bp, 12 predicted proteins | sample Alteio_BWOrgCont_54_FD_152912 | JGI IMG/M metagenome (GOLD analysis project Ga0206812, IMG submission 152912) | Enriched cells from forest soil in Barre Woods Harvard Forest LTER site, Petersham, Massachusetts, United States -... | ecosystem: Environmental > Terrestrial > Soil > Temperate forest >... | reverse complement strand
GACTGTTAAATCCACTGGTGTTATCCACATGAGCTGAGGCGCCAACATTAAACGTTTGGGTAGATCCATCAATAGTAACAGTTATGGTACCCGTGGTGCTTGGAGGAGTTGAGCTCTTTTTACATGAGGACAAAACAAGCAGTACACAAAAAGACAATAATAATAGTTTGAAGTTTTTCATTTTGAAAAGGTTTAGGATGTTTTTTTATTTATTATGCGCAAGGTAGTTTTTTGAATTTATCTATACAAATAAATTCCTATGTATCCGGGACAAAACGCATTAAAATAATACTGTAAATATCATTGCAAACCGATGTGGAGTTAGGTGGCTTCTGATGGAGCCAGGTATTGATGGTTGTTTTTTTCTATAAACCCATACTTATCCACCCTAACACATTGGGGTTATAACCCGGCTCAAATATGTCAATCCGACAAATAAGAAGATCAAACAAGGCCGCAATTTTTTTACAACAAAAAGAGACCGCTTACGTAAAAGTGTATTACTAAAACAATGAGTGAATCAATCACTATTAAAACCTGATTAGTAGAACTTTAATGGTTAAACTAAATAACTTGATCGGATCTGTTATAACAAGGAATATCAAATATTTCATTACCGTCATTTTCATGGCAGTGTCTGCTTGTGTATTTGCACAAAATCAACAATTGCACTTTGACCATCTCGGAACAGCGGATGGTCTTTCGGAGCTTACCCCCCTTTGTATGCTGCAAGACAGCAAGGGGTTTGTCTGGATTGGTACTGAAGATGGTTTAAACAGGTATGATGGGTATAAATTCAAAATATTCAGGAACGATGTAAAGGACGCCACAAGCATTGGCAGCAATTATGTCCAGGATATAACCGAAGATAAGAATGGAAATATTTGGGTTGCAACAGCAGGTGGCGGTTTAAATAAATTTGACCGGAAAACAAATACTTTTTATCATTATCGGCATAATGTAAAAAACAAGAATAGCATTTCAAGTGATTTTGTAAGTAAGATCATAACTGATGTGTCAGGAAAAATGTGGTTGGCTACACAAGATGCAGGTTTAAATCTTTTCGACCCTAAAACTGGTAACAGCATCCATTATTTTCATAATGAGAATAACCCTAAAAGTATCAGCGCAAATGATATTATGGCTATTTGTCGCGATAGCAATAATAATATATGGGTAGGTACGGTTAATAATGGACTGAGTTTATTTGACCGGCAGGCAAATGATTTTATAAACTTTAAACATTCCGAGGCTGATAAAGGGTCAATTTCGGCAAATAAGATAACAGCAATTTTTGAAGATAGTAGGCACCATTTATGGGTAGGAACACAGGAAGCTGGGCTTAATCTTTATGACAGTGCAACGGGTGTATTCAAACATTTTAAGAATGATCCGCACAATAGCAACTCGGTAGTGCACAATAGTATTCAAAGTATTGCCGAAGATGAGAGCCATAATTTGTGGATAGGAACAGAAAACGGGGGCCTTAGTATTTATAATGATGAGTGGGATCAGTTTTTTAGCTACCAACATGATGATGTTGATAACAGCAGCCTGACCAACAATTCTGTTGATGTTATAATGAAAGATAAGGACGGCAATATGTGGCTTGGAACCTTTGCCGGCGGTATTAATTTATATAAGAAAAGCAAAGGCGATTTTGTTCATTATAAACATAATTCGTTATCTACCAGCCTGTCTAATGATTTTGTGCTTAGCATACTTGAAGACAGTAATTATAATATATGGGTTGGCACAGACGGTGGAGGCTTAAATCTGTTTAACCTGAAAACCGGCAAGTTTAAAACATACAAACATAAGGATTCTGACAAAAGCAGCATATCCGGAGATAATATATTGACTATTAAGGAAGATGATCAAAAGAATTTATGGATAGGTACATGGGGAAATGGGGCAAGCATAATGAACCCCAATACCAGGACTTTCAGATCTTTTAAACATAACGTTGCTGATCCGGCAAGCTTAAGCGACGATAATATATATTGCATTGCCCAAACTCTCGATAAAAGGATATGGCTGGGCTCATTTGGCGATGGTATTAATTTATACCAGCCTAAAACAAATAACTTTATTCACTATAAAAACAAACCGGGTGATCCCAAAAGCTTGTGTAATGATAGAATAAATGCACTTTTTAGCGATAGCAAGGGCACCCTTTGGATTGGTACTGATGACGGGTTAAGCATTTTTGATGCTAAAACAAATACTTTCACCAATTTTATACATGATGATAAAAAGAATAGCCTGAGTAATAACACAATATCTGATATTTTGGAGGATCATCATGGTAATATATGGGTATGTACCCTGGGAGGCTTAGATCTTTTTGATCCCCTGACCCGGCATTTTACCGTCTATAAAACAAAAGATGGTTTGCCAAATGATTATACACAGGCAATACTTGAGGATGATAAAGGGATGCTTTGGGTAAGTACCAATAATGGGATAACTAAGTTCGACCCGATAAAAAAGACTTTTAAAAATTTTACAACTGAAAATGGATTGCAGGGAGACGAATTTAAAGAACATTCAGCCTTTAAAAGCCGCACAGGTGCTTTATATTTTGGGGGTGTAAACGGATTTAATTCGTTCTTTCCCGACCAAATGACCCTTCCTTCATACAATCCGCCACTGGTTTTAACTAAATTTCAGGTATTTAATAAAACGATAGAGGCCGCTAAAAACGAAAATGATCCATCACCTTTAAAAGAGGACATTTCTGAAACAAAGTCCATCACCTTATCTCATGATCAGTCGGTTATCTCGTTTGAATATGCTTCGTTAGATTATTTATCGCCCGCTAAAAAGAAATATGCCTATATACTGGAAAACTTTGATAAAGGATGGAATTATGTAGATGATAAGAACATTGCCGTTTATACCAATATTCCCCCTGGCCATTATGTTTTTAAAGTTAGAAGCCAGAATGGTGAAGGGAAGTGGTCGCCCAGGATATTAAGTCTAAAAGTTACCATTGTACCTCCTTTTTGGCAAACCTGGTGGTTTGAGTTATTGGCCGCAGTTTTTATTGTGGGGAGCATTTATGCGCTATATCGTTTCCGGGTTAATATCATCATCAGGCAAAAAGCGAAACTAGAACGTGAAGTAAAAGAGCGCACCGCGCAGGTAGTGCGGCAGTCAGAAGAATTGCAGGTACAATCAGAGAACCTGCAATCGGTGAATGAAGAGTTACAGGCACAATCTGAAGAATTGCAGTCGGTAAATGAAGAATTGCTTTCTCAATCAGAAGAAATGCAATCGTTGAACGAGGAGCTACAGGCACAATCTGAAGAATTACAGGATCAAAAGAACCAGGAATATCTTGCCCGCCAGGAGGCGGATAAGGCAAACGAAGCAAAAAGCATTTTCCTGGCCACCATGAGCCACGAGATCCGTACCCCTATGAACGGAGTAATTGGTATGGCTTCGCTACTGTCAGAAACTACCTTGAATAACGAACAACGCGAATACACAGAAACTATTATCAACTGCGGCGATAGCCTGATCAATGTGATCAATGATATCCTGGACTTTTCAAAAATAGAATCCGGTAAAATGGATATCGAGGAAGTGGATTTTGATTTGCGTCAAAATATTGAGGAGATCATGGATATGTTCTCGCAAAAAGCCGCCGAACAACGCCTTGACCTGATCTACCAGATCGACTTCAATCTTCCCCATTATGTAGTGGGCGATAGCCTTCGTTTAAAACAGGTAATTATAAACCTGATTAATAATGCGATAAAGTTCACTTCTAAAGGCGAAGTGTTTATCAAAGTTTTTCTTTCGCAGGCCTTTTCAAATGATGAGTTGGAAATTGGTATCAGCGTAAAGGATACTGGCATAGGGATACCCGAGGATAAGCTTTCGAGCCTGTTTAAGCCATTTTCACAAGGCGACTCGTCCACCACCCGCAAATATGGTGGTACTGGTTTGGGGCTGATCATCAGCGAGCGTTTAGTTAAACTGATGGGCGGAAATGTATGGGTTGAGAGTCGTTTAGGTGAGGGATCGACCTTTAATTTTACCATCAAGACCAAAACAAGCAATAAGTCAGTTAGCGAAATGCTGTTATTGCCGGGGATCAATAATATACAGGGCAAACGTATATTACTGGTTGATGATAATAAAACAAACCTTGATATTTTAGAAGCCCAGATGCAGCATTGGAAACTTTCGACGGTAGCCTGTTCATCTGCGAAGCAAGCCCTGGAAATACTGACAACTGATAAAGGTTTTGACCTGGTGATATCTGACATGGAAATGCCCGGTATGGATGGTGCCGACCTGGCCCGTGAGATCAAAAATATGGCGAGGCCGGTTCCTGTTATTGTTTTAACTTCAATTGGCGATACTACCCGTAAAAAATACCCAGACCTATTCTCAGAAGTGTTGATCAAGCCGGTTAAGCAGAAACAGCTATTTAAGAGTATATATACTGAATTAGGTGAACGAAAAGAAGTTGTAAAGATCGAAGAAAAACAAAGTGCTGTACTTGATCCTGACTTTGCCCGGCAGTACCCGATAAATATTCTGATAGCTGAGGATAACCCGATCAATCAAAAGTTAATTGAACGTGTATTGGTTAAATTGGGGTATCGTGCTGACATTACCAATAATGGCCTTGAGGCTTTAAATAAGATCAAAGAAACACCATATGAGGTGGTATTAATGGATATCCAGATGCCGGAAATGGATGGGCTGGAAGCTACGAGACAGATACGTAAGCTCAATATCCCTCAACCAATTATCGTGGCCATGACGGCGAATGCCCTTTCGGAAGACCGTGATATCTGCATTAACAATGGCATGGACGACTATATCTCAAAACCTATGAAGCTGGAGGCCCTGGTAGCTATTTTAAAAGTAGCGTATAACTCCAAAAGGGGATCGGTAGAGATCTGATGATTTTGATTAATTTCAATACCTCTCATAAATAGCATCAAAATAATTAATGCTTTATTTGTTAGTTTTCATATTAATCGTAATATTGCGATATAATTATGGGCTTAACCAAATCAGAGATATTCACAGACGAGCAAAACGGGCTTGCCACTTTGCTTAAAGCGATGGCACATCCTGCGCGTATTGCTATTTTGCAGCAAATACTAAAGGCTAATGCCTGCATTTGCGGCGATTTGACCCACGAACTGGGATTGGCACAGCCAACTATATCGCAGCACCTAAAGGAATTGAAAACAGCTGGTTTGATAAAAGGAACTATTGAAGGGGTAAGTGTTTGTTATTGCATCAACCCTATTATATGGAACGAATTTAAAGACCAAATGGCCGTTTTTTTTGCTGCGTATGATTTGAAGGATACTTGCTGTTAAAAATTTGAATTGATTGATCGCTATATCGCAATAAACAAATAAGATCATGAATAAAGAAGCCATCAACTGGAGAGTATTTAAGGATACCTTATTAAAACACCCCGACCTTGACCTGCAATTTCAATATGGAGCAAGCAAATGGGTAAATGCCTCTTATCATATTACCGAGATCAAGCAAGCTCCAATTACTTCGGTTGATTGCGGCGGTGTGAAAAATGAATGGACTGAAATCATTGTTCAACTTTGGGTGCCAGAAGGTCAGCAACAATTACGCTCAATGAAAGTAAGGAAAGCTTTATCAATTGTTGAGATCGTAGAAAAAATGTTGCCTTTAAATCCCTACGGAACAGTTAAGATCGAGTTTGGCAACTCTGAATTTGATACCCGCCAAATGTTCCCTAATGAAATTACCGTTGGTGGAGAGAACCTAATTGTTGATCTGCGCCCTGATGCGGTGCAATGCAAAGCCATCAGCAGGGGAGGTAGTTGTGGCACAAACGACAAAGGTGAGCAATGTTGCGCACCTGCTGAAAAACCAAAAATAGAATTAAAGAACCTGGCAGTAGCTGCTGAAGCCTGCTGCGCACCGGGTGGAGGTTGCTGCTAAATAATATATAATCCTTAGAACCTAAATAATGATACAACATAAAGTTTTATTCGTCTGTATCCATAATTCTGCCAGGAGCCAGATGGCTGAGGCTTTTTTATCAAAACACGGTGACGGGCTATTTGAGGCAGAAAGCGCTGGTCTTGAACCGGGGTTACTAAACCCAAACGTAATTACAGTAATGCAGGAAATGGGTATTGATATCAGTCAAAACAAAACCAAAAGCGTGTTTGATCTGCTTAAAGAGGGCCGCAGCTACAGTGTCGTAATTACTGTTTGCGATGCAGCAAGTGCGGAAGCCTGCCCGGTATTTCCAGGAAAATCAAAGAAAATTGGCTGGTCATTTTCAGACCCATCATCTTTCAAAGGTACAAAAGATGAAGTTCTTGAAAACACCCGTAAAGTAAGAGATGAAATAGAAAAACAAGTACTTGCTTTTATTAAAGAAGCAAGCAACGTTGAATACTGGACAAAATAGTTTCCTGAAAAACATACCCCTGATGAAAAACTATATCGCTGAACTGATCGGAACATTCGCGCTTGTTTTTTGTGGCACAGGATCTATTATTATTGATCAGCAGTCGGGTGGTGCAGTTACCCATGTTGGCATCGCCATAACCTTTGGTCTTATCATCATGAGCATGATCTATAGCCTGGGCAATATATCAGGAGCGCATTTAAACCCAGCTGTAAGTATTGCTTTCACCGTATCGGGACGTTTTCCTATAAAACGGCTTCCTGGTTATATAATCAGTCAAATAGTAGGTGCTTTATTTGCCAGTTTGACTTTGAGATTCCTTTTTCCAGCTAATCAACTTCTTGGCGCAACTATACCTGCCGGAACAGAAATGCAGTCGTTCATTCTTGAATTGATATTAACTTTCTTTTTAATGCTGGTAATTATCAATGTAGCGGTTGGCAGTAAGGAGCAGGGTATGTTTGCCGGGCTTGCAATCGGCGCTGTGGTAGGGTTGGAGGCTATGTTTGCCGGTCCCATCTGCGGTGCATCCATGAACCCGGCACGTTCTCTGGCGCCAGCCATCGTTTCCGGACATCTCGAACATCTTTGGATATATATTCTTGCTCCTGTTACTGGCGCCGTGTTGGCTATACCCGTCTGGAAATATCTAACCAGTTAGGATACTACCTTTTTGCCTGTCTTACTCCATTTTTGCAGTATCGCTATGATCTCTGCCAGCTTCATGGGTTTGCTCAGGTAATCATTCATCCCGGCTTTAATACATATTTCCCTATCCTCACGCATGGCGTTGGCGGTCATGGCTACAATAATGGGTTGCTCCTCCATGTGCAGACGTATAAATTGAGTGGCTTCCAATCCGTCCATTTCGGGCATCTGGATATCCATCAGTATCAGGTCGTATTTCTTTTTCGCAACCATTTCTAAAACTTCATGACCGTTTGCTGCAACCTCGGGTTTGTAGCCCATTTTGCTGAGTATGTGTATGGTCAGTTTCTGGTTTACAAAATTGTCTTCGGCTATCAGGATTTCCATTGGGTGCTGCAAGGCAAACTCAACGGAGAAATCTGTTTTAACGCGTTGAGGTTCTTTAACTACACTGATATCCTTTAGCTGATCGATTATATGTTTATATAATACATGGTGCTTGGTAGGTTTTGTTAAAATAACATCAAACAAGTGCCCCTCGTTCCTGCTCTGCTCACGGCCTATCGAACTTAGTAGAATGATGCGTGTACCCGGATAGTTTTTCCTGATATTGGTAGCGAGTACAATACCGTCCATTTCGGGCATATTCATATCAGATATTATCAAGTCAACCTTACCACCGCCAGCTAATATATCAAGCGCCTGCTTGCCCGATTCGGCCATTACCGGTATAAATTTCCACTGTGTAAGCTGTGCAGCCAGGATGTTGCGGTTGGTATAGTTATCATCAACTACCAGTATCCGTTTATTTTCTACGTCGGCTACATTAATGTGTACATAATTACGCTGAGCTTTTAACCCCACTTTTGGTTTGATGCTAAAATGGAAAGTAGTGCCTTTACCCGGCTCGCTTTCAACACTTATTTTACCGCCCATCAGTTCGATCAATTTTTCGCTGATAACTAATCCCAGCCCTGTACCGCCATATTTCCTGGTGGTGCTTGAGTCAACCTGCGAAAATGCTTTAAACAACTTGTTTAATTTATCAGGAGGGATGCCTATCCCGGTATCGCGTACACTGAATAATAATTCCAGGTTGTCATGAATACTGCGCATTACCTTTACACCGATAAATATCTCGCCCTTACTGGTAAATTTCACAGCATTGCCAACTAAATTAATCAGGATCTGCCTCAACCGTAAACCATCACCAATAATTTGAGTAGGTACATTATGTTCTATCTGGTACACCAGGTCGAGGTTAAGTCTTGCTGCGTTCCCCGCAAATACGTCCAGTACGCCTTCAACACAATCCCTCAGGTCAAAATCCTGTTCTTCCAGCTCCATATTTCCCGATTCAATTTTCGAGAAATCAAGGATATCGTTTATTACTGTTAATAAGGCATCACCACAGCTCTTAATGGTATCGGTAAATTCTTCTTGTTCCTGCGTAAGCTGCGTGCTGGATAGCAGGGTAGCCATCCCGATCACCCCGTTCATTGGGGTTCGTATCTCGTGGCTCATGGTAGCCAGGAATATACTTTTAGCTTTATTGGCCCGCTCTGCCTCTTCGCGTGCTTTTTCAGCCTCCTCGCGCGATCTGCGCTCGTCAACCGTCATTTTAGCCAGCATTTCTGTACGTTCCTTTACTTGTTTTTCCAATTCTTGCTGCCGCGATTGAATAGCTTTTACCCGGAATTTGAATAGCAAATACACAATGCCTACTATCAATACTACAGCGAGTACCCTAAACCACCAGGTTAACCAGAAAGGCGGAATGATATGAATTTCCAAACTGCTCTTAACAGGTGACCACAGACCAGCGCTGTTTTTATATTTTATTCTGAATGTATAGTGCCCTGGAGGAAGGTTGGTATAGGAAGCGGTGTTCCTGCTGCCTACATAGTTCCAATCAGAATCAAACCCATCTAATTTAAAAGCATATTGTTTTTTATCGACAGAGCCGAAGTCAAGAGCAGCATATTCTATGGAAACATCCGATTGTTTGTAGGTCAGATTGATAGACCGGGTATCCGAAATATCCTGTTTTAAAGGGGACGGATCATTACTGTCTTTTGCAATAGCGAGTGGTTTGTTAAATAACTGGAATGACGTTACTACTAAAGGCGAAAATGCGATCGGGTTTAATATCTGGTCAGGATAAAATGCATTAAATCCATTTATACCACCAAAATACATTTTACCGTCGGCTGTTTTTAAGGCAGAGTGGGGCTTAAATTCATCTCCCTGTATGCCATCTTCCGTCGTGTAATTTTTAAAACTCTTATTAACGGGGTCAAATACAGACAATCCGCTATTGGTACTTACCCATAATTTGCCATAATCATCTTCTTTTATAGCATAGGCAATATCACTTGGTAAACCATCCTTTTTAGTATATACCGTAAAATGTTTGGTTACCGGGTTAAACAGGTCGAGCCCAGAAAGGGTAGTTAGCCATAAATTACCTTTACTGTCCTCAAAAATGTCGGTTACGCCATTATTACTCAGGCTGTTCTTTTTTTCGTCATGCAGGAAGTGGGTAAACGTATTTGTTTTGCGGTCCATCAGATCAAGACCCGCATCTGACGTGCCTATCCACAAGTTTCCCTTTTTATCTTCACATAAAGAATAGATGTAGTTGCTGCTTATACTATGCGGATCATGAACATCTAACTTGAAATTTTTGAAAGTTTTTGTTTTTTTATCATAGCAGTCAAGGCCATTGCCAAATATACTGATCCAGGTCTTTTTATCCCTGGTATGGATCAGGTTGTAAACGTTATTACCACTTAAACTATTGGGATTTGCGGCATCTTTATTAAGATAGCTAAATGTTTGAGTTTTAGGATTCAATATGCTGATCCCGTTTCCCCAGGTGCCTATCCATATATCATCATCTTCATCCTGGTTAACAATCAGCACATAGTTACCGGCTAAACTTTTTTTCCCGCCTGGTTGATGTTTGTAATTGACGAAGGTGCCATTTTGAGGATCGAACTTGTTTACACCGCCGCCATCAGTTCCAATCCAGATATTGTTGTCTTTATCTTCGAAAAAAGACAATACATAATTATTTGATAAACTGCTTGGTAATGAATTGTGCCGGTAAAGTGTAAAACTTGCCGTGGTTTTCTTGAAAAGATTTACCCCGCCGCTAAAGGCTCCCAGCCACATATTGCCCAACCTATCTTTGCATATCGAGTAAATGGAATTACCATCAATACTATTGTCATCAACTTCATCATGATGATAATTGTTAAACTTACCTGCGTTGATATCCAGGATGGATAACCCACCGTTTTCTGTACCTATCCACAAATTCCCGGCTTCATCCTTTTTTAAACTATATATGGTATTGCTTGAAATACTGTTTGCATCCTCTTTATGCATAAAACGACGCAGGAATGTTTTGCTCTTTTTATCAAATAAATACAGCCCATCTTCCTGTGTACCTACCCATAACTGATCTTTATTATTCTCGAGTACGCAGAGAACATTGTTTCCAACTATATTTTTAGTCTGCGGGTCTTTATATGGGAACCTTGAAAAAGTATTATTCTGGCTGTTATACAGGTTTAATCCTCCGGTAGAGGTACCTACCCATAAATTATGTTGCGAATCTTCAAATACGGTACGTACATTATCATCATCAATGCTATTCGCATCAATTTTTGAATGTAAATGATGGTGAAATATCTTTTTCCTTACATCGAGGTAATCCAGGCCGCCATTTTGGGTAGCTACCCATAAGTTACCATCAGAATCAACAGTTAGCCTATTGATGATATTATTTGAAATACTGTTGTTGTTATGATCATCATGCAGGTAGCGTGTAAAAATGCCGGTATTTCTTCCGTACCTGTTTAATCCGCTTTGCGTAGCTATCCAGATGTTTCCCTCATGATCCTCAACAACATCGGTGATCATGTTATTGCTAATGCTGTTATCATCTTTAGCATCATAGCGATAGGTAATAAATTTATAGCCATCATACCTGTTCAAACCATTCCTGCTACCGATCCACATAAACCCGCGACTATCCTGGATGATACAATTGACATTAATCTGTGATAGCCCTTCCCTTGTCCCGAAATGATCGAACTTGAGGCTTTGATTTTGAGAAAAAGTTAGTAAGGGTGCGCTTAAAAGCACAATAACTACCAGGTATTTAAATACGCTGGTCAAGCGCTGGGCGCTGCACTTTAATAGAAAATATTGAATATTAGGGGTCACCTTTTCCAGGTAAAAATTATTAATAATGGTACTAACTTACTTTATACGTAAGCGCCCCTGATAAGTTCAGGGTCAGGGCAAAAAAAACCGAGTAAAAAAAATAATTTAGAGGGATGGGTAAATGGACAAAAAAAGGCCTTATCCTTTGCAGATAAAGCCCTTTTTATTGAATTTTTTGCTGGTAGCTATAACTCTCTTACCCAGATATTGCGATAGCTGATAGGTATGCTTTTATCGCCATGCGCCTGCAATTTTATTGACGATGGCCCATGTGCTTTATATTCGGGCTTCCCTATATACAAAGTGGGGCCTAATAATGTAAAGTTGTTCTCAACCAGTACGCCGTTAAAAAATACAGTCACTCTTGCGGGTGATTTCAGCGAACCATCTTCATTAAAAACGGGTGCGGTCCATACTATATCATAAGTTTGCCATTCACCGGGCTTCCTGCCGGGATTAGCAAGGGGAATAGCCTGCTTATAAATACTGCCTGCCATGCCATTTACATAGGTTTTGTTATTGTAGGGATCTAACACTTGCAATTCATAACCTGCATCACCTTTGCCCAATGAAGCAAGAAATACACCACTGTTACCCCTGGCTTGGCCTGTACCGGCTATATCAACAGGTTCGCGCCATTCCAGGTGCAACTGGTAGTTGGTAAATTTGTGCTTGGTTTCAATATTGCCATATTGCTTATTTACAGTCAATATATTATGCGCAACATCCCACTTTGCTGGTGATTGATCGTCAGCCTGTACCCATTCATCCAGGTTTTTACCATCAAATAAAACGATGGCGTCTGATGGGGCATCAGCGAATGTTTTTCCCGGTACAACCACTTTTGGAATAGGATCCCATACTTCAGTATCTTCTGGTTTTGCTTTTTCCTGTGCGTTAGCCATAAAAAAACTCCCGGCTATTAAAGCGGTTAGTATGATCTTGGATTTCATTTTTGTAAATTTTAGTTAACTGGTTTCAAATTAAACGTGTAAAACATTTTTAATGTACGCTGCACTCTCTGTAATACTTACGTAAGGGTCTATATTGATATAGTTTTCCTGCTCCATAATAAAATGGTTTACGCCGGCTGCTTTTGCTTTTGGGATGATCGTTTTAAAATCAATGCTTCCCTTACCGATCTCGGTATTAATATCAGGATTCTTTTTGTCCCTGTCCTTAATATGAACGAGCGCAAACCTTCCCGGATGCTTCTCAAATATCTTAACCGGGTCCTGCCCGGCACGCACTACCCAGAATATATCCATTTCCATGTGGACCAGTTTAGGGTCAGTATTTTTTAATATGGTATCATAAAAAGTAGTGCCATCAATAGGTTTCCACTCAAAATTGTGGTTATGATATCCTAATTTCAAGCCTGATTTTTTACATATTTTGGCAGCTTTATTCAAATTCTCAGCAACTTTTTTGAAATCATCCGCACTTTTTAAAACACTCTCGTCTATTGACGGAACGATCACATAAGTTTGCCCGGTAATATTGGCGGCTTCTATGTAACTGTTAAGGTCATCGGTTTTTCCCTCAACAAAAAACTGGTTCAATCCATAATGCCCGCTTGCAGTAGTTAAGCCATTGGATTTGAGTAATGAACCGAACTCTTTTGCATCCAATCCCCAGAAACCAACCTTTTTCGAATATCCAAACGTTTCCACTTCTTTGTAGCCTGCCTTAGCTACTTTTGCAATTACGCCTTTTACATCTTTGGGTAACTGGTCGCGAAGGGAATATAACTGTAAACCAGCTATATGGCCGACTGGTGCTGTGGCCTTTAGCAGAGTAGGGGCTGCCAGCATACCCGCCGCCGCCAATCCCGCCTGGGCTATAAATGTTCTTCTTGTTGTCATAGTAGGTAGATGTTTGTTTATTTAGATAGATTCATTAGAAAAATTATACATCACATATCTGGATAGACTGACGCAGTGAAGCGATCTTATCTGCACGCTTAGGCACAAATTCCTGCCCAACATAACCTTTAAACCCGGTGGCAACAATGGCGCGCATTACAGCAGGGTAAAATAGCTCCTGTGTATCATCGATCTCGTGCCTGCCCGGTATGCCACCGGTATGGAAATGCGCAATATATTGATGGTAATCAGTAACATTACGGATAATATCACCTTCCATTATCTGCATGTGGTAAATGTCAAACAAGAGTTTAAAGTTCTCCGAACCCAAACGCTTGCACAGTTCAACGCCCCATTCCACATGATTGCATTGGTAATCCTTATGATCAATTTTGCTGTTCAGCAACTCCATACATAACACCACTTTATGTTTTTCAGCTAATGCTAATAATGGCTTAAGGCCCTCTATACAATTCTTCCATCCGGTTTCATCATCCTTGCCTCTGCGACTTCCGCTAAAGCAGATCAGGTTGGTATAACCATTTTTGGCTACCAACGGAATCATCTCGGTATAATTTTTCTGAAGCGTAGCGTGGAATTGCGTATCACCAAATGCATCGGTCAGGTTGATCTCGGCACCATTACACATGGGCGAATACAGACCATGCTTTTGCAGTGTGGGCCAATCTTTAGGTCCGCAAAGGTCGATCCCTTTTATGCCTATCTCTTTTGACACTACGCAAAGTTGATCGAGCGTTAATGCCGGGCTATAGCACCAGGGACTTACCGAATGATTAATATTGCCTTTAAGGGGCAGAAACCCTTGCTCATTATCAGCGGGTGTGGTGAAAGAAGATAACATACCTGATACGGTTACTGCCGCTGTGCCTGCAAGCAAATTTTTAATGGCTGATCTGCGGTTTTGTTGATTACTCATGGTTTTATATTTCCAATCTTAGTGAATGCTCCTCAATACCAGTTCAGATTTTTGAACGGGACTCTTGTCTTTGAAAAATATAACGGATATTAAAAAACAAGCGCTGTTATTTTTTCAGCGATAAAATATACTGTACCATAGTGCGGGCATCATCCATAGATAATGACGCGTGCGGCCCCATTGGTATAGTACCCCAGTTGCCACTACCGCCTTTGATGATCTTATTGGCCAAAGTATCGATCACAGCAGGGGATGAGGTGTATTTTTTAGCCACATCAACAAAAGCCGGGCCTATTAATTTTTCCTGTTCTTTGTGACAGGTACCGCAATCTGCTTTGGCTATTAATTGCGCTCCAGGAGCGGATGACATTCCGGCGGCAGCAGCCGGAGCTGAACTGGAGTCTTTTTTTGCTGATGCTGTGCTATCAGCGCCAGAGCTATTATCTGATTTACCATTGCCGCAGGCGGCTATTACCAGGCTAAGGCCAAAAATTATGAATGTTTTTTTCATGAGTGATTTTGTATTGATTTAATAAAATTGTTTTACCCCGCAATTTAATAGCAATCCTGTAAAATCGGGACTAAAATTTAAATCTATTTTTATACTGATAATTCCTGTATCCCTTCACCCTGTTGTAAAGGCTGTATTTTATTTTTTGACCGCATATAGATAACCAGGCCTGTAAAAGCTACTATTAATACCAAAGGTATTACCAGTGTTGCTTGTAATATTTTTGGCCCGGCAGTTACGCTATTGCCATTAGCTGCTGCAACTATTTGGTCATAATGCCTGCCCATGATAATAGTATACAACGATACGGCAAACATACCCGCGCCACCCATCAGGTTTAAACCGATTGCACCTGTTTTTGGCATGTTTTGATTTACAAATCCCAGCATAGTTGGCCAGAAATAACATACCCCCATACCGAAGATAATAGCGGCCGCATAAAGGGCAGGGCCGCTTACCGTGCTAAGCATATAAATGCCAATTGAGGCGAGAATAGTAGAGATCAACAATAAAACCTGGGGCGAAAAAAGTTTTAAAACCGGTTTGGCGAATCCTCGTCCCAATACCATTACACCGGTTTCAAGCGTCAATAACAGTATTGCATTATCTGATACATTTTTTAATAACACATCAATCCACTGACCCGTAAACAACTCTGTTATAGCTGTACCAAACATGCAGACGAACATGAAAATGAATAGTGGGTTCCAAAGAGCTTTATACATTCCTGCAGTTGATACACCAGATGCTACTCGTTCCGTAACTGGGAAATCCAGTTTCGAGAACAGGTAACCATAAATTAAAGTAGGGATAAGCATTAAGCCAACCTTAAATTCAAGGATATATTTTGGCTCCCAGGTTAAATGTAATGCATTGATCGCAAAAACCAGTAAGCTGCCTATTACAATGCCACCAGGAAACCACAGGTGAAAGTGGTTCAGCTTAGTGGTTTTATTATCAGTATACAAGGATGTAACTAGAGGATTGCAAGCCGCTTCAACTGTTCCGTTTGCTATCCCGATCATTAAAGTTGAAAGAAATAATGACCAGTAGCCAGTAGCAAAAACCGTCATTAATATACCCGCCAGGTGGAAAAGAAAAGCCAGTACGAGCAAGCGTTTCATTCCAATAATATCCACTACAAAGCCGCCGATAACTACGGCAATCGGGAATCCATAAAAAGCAGTAGCAGTTATAGCCGCTAACTGAGTTTTATCAAGGCCAAAAAGAGACCCAAAATCATTGAGTGTCCCGGCACGGATACCAAATGATAAGGAGGTTACCAGCAATGACAGGCAACTTGCCCGAAAGAGTTGTGTACGGTTAATAGTTTGCATGATGGTATTTTAGGTTTTAATTGGTTTCTTATTCTTTTAATACGTGTGCGTCAGCTTTTAATCTAATCCCAGCAGTCTGCGATTAAACGCGTCGTCTGATCCGGAAGCTGCAAAATCATCAAATGCTTTTTCCGTAACTTTTATAATATGATCTTTTATAAATATGGCCCCTTCTCTTGCACCATCTTCAGAATTTTTTAGTGCACATTCCCATTCCAATACAGCCCATCCTGTGTAATCATATTGGGTTAATTTACTAAAAATGCCTTTAAAATCAACCTGTCCGTCGCCCAGGGAGCGAAAACGACCAGCACGGTCAATCCAATTCTGGTAGCCGCCATAAACACCCTGTTTCCCGGTAGGATTAAATTCCGCATCTTTCACATGGAACATCTTTATCCGTTCGTGATAATTGTCAATATATTCCAGGTAATCAAGGCATTGCAATACAAAGTGGGAGGGATCATATAACAGGCAAGCCCGTGGGTGATTTTTTACCTTATCCAAAAACATCTCATAAGTAATGCCATCATGCAGATCTTCACCGGGGTGTATCTCATAGCAAAGGTCTATTCCGCATTCATCATAAATATTCAGGATGGGTTCCCAGCGTTTGGCCAGTTCTGTGAAACCTAAATCAACTATACCAGCCGGTCGTTGTGGCCATGGGTACATCATTGGCCAAAGTAAAGCGCCGCTAAAAGTTACGCTGGCATTCAATCCCAGGTTTTGTGATGCTTTTGCAGCATATTTAAGCTGTTGTACAGCCCATTTTTGTCTTTCAGCAGGATTGTTTTTATAGGCATCGGGCGCAAATGCATCAAATAAGCTATCATAAACGGGGTTTACTGCAACCAGTTGACCTTGTAAATGGGTTGATAGTTCCGTGATCTCGAGCCCCTGTTCGTTCACCTTGCCTTTTATTTCATCAGCATAGGCTTTACTTTCAGCTGCTTTTTGCAGGTCGATAAAACGGGCGTCATTGGTCGGTAGCTGAACGCCTTTATAGCCCAAATTTTTTGCCCATTTACAGATCGATGATAGGTTGTTAAATGGTTCCTGGTCGCCTATAAATTGCGCTAAAAATATTGCAGGCCCTTTGATTGTTTTCATAAATGCTTAATTAACAATATAATCAGTCCATTTTTTATCCGACTGACTGGATGCCACCACATTATCAATAAACGCCATACCTCTTATACCATCATCAACTCCCGGAAAATCAAGCCATTCGGCATGGGGTTGTTCGTTATTCAATTTAGCGCTTAAGGTTAATGCGAAATTGCGGTACAGGTTTCCAAATGCTTCTAAATAGCCTTCGGGGTGCCCACCAGGTGTGCGACAGTTATGCGTAGCATAAGGCGATTCCCAGGCGGTATAGTTTGATCCTGCCCTCAAAATCTCTGCTGGCTTATCTATCCATCTGATAGTTAAAGTATTAGGCTCTTGTTGTGCCCATTCCAGTCCACCGTTCTCACCATAAACACGTATTTTCAGCGCGTTCTCCTCACCGGCTGCTACCTGCGATGCAGAAAGTACGCCAGTCGCATTATTTTCAAAACGTAATAGAATCGCGCCGTCATCATCCAGCATTCTTCCTTCGACTACTGTGTTTAACGAAGCGCACATTTGTATGATCTTTAAACCCGAGATATATTCGGCCAAATGTGCGGCATGTGTACCTATATCGCCCATACAACCGCTTTTGCCCGATCTTTTTGGGTCTGTGCGCCAGGCAGCCTGCGCATTGCCTTCACGCTCGGATAAGCGGCTAAGCCATCCCTGGTGGTACTCTACATATATCTTTCTGATCTTACCCAATCTACCGCTTTTAACGAACTGTTTTGCTTCCTTCACCATCGGGTAGCCGGAATAAGTATGTGTTAGTAATAGCATCAGCCCGGTTTCTTCTACCTTTTTCTTTAGCTGTTTGGCTTCATCCAGAGTAAACGTTATCGGTTTTTCGATCACTACATTAAAGCCGTTCTCCAATGCAAGCATGGCAGGAGCGAAGTGTGCGAAATTGGGCGTTACTATTGTTACAAAATCCATGCGTTGATCGACAGGTAATTTTGCTTCAGCCGCAATCATTTGCTCATAACTGGTATAAGTCCGGTCTTCAGGTAAAAAAAGCATTTTACCGCTTTCTTTTGCAACATCTTCGTGTATGCTTAACGCCCCGCAAACTAATTCA
>Ga0206812_1101_pt1 | contig 18376 bp, 16 predicted proteins | sample Alteio_BWOrgCont_54_FD_152912 | JGI IMG/M metagenome (GOLD analysis project Ga0206812, IMG submission 152912) | Enriched cells from forest soil in Barre Woods Harvard Forest LTER site, Petersham, Massachusetts, United States -... | ecosystem: Environmental > Terrestrial > Soil > Temperate forest >... | reverse complement strand
CTCGGTCGGTATCGCATTGTAATCGCCGGTCAATACCACCGGCCGACCGGAAGCAAGCAATTCAGCCGCATGAATGATCAGCCGTTGAAACCAGCCCAGCTTATAATCAAATTTTGGTCCGGGCGCGGGATTGCCATTCGGCAGGTACAGGCAGCCGACAATAATACCATCGATCAATGCCTCAATATAACGGCTATGCTCATCAGCAGGATCCCCCGGAAGCACACGCCGCCGCTCCGTAATCTCTTTGCCACGCGCCAGGATAGCGACACCGTTCCAGCTTTTTTGCCCGTGCCATATCGCATTGTAACCGACATCTTTGATAGCCTGCTCAGGGAAATTTTCCTGAGGCGCTTTCAGCTCCTGCAAACAAACCACATCAGGCGCTGTCTCATTGAGCCAGCGAAGCAAAACCGGCAACCGCCCGTTTACTCCGTTCACATTATAGGTAGCTATTTTCATAACCTTGGATAAATTGTTTTAAATTCAATTTAAAAATCAGCACCTCACCAGGCGTTCCTATGGAACGCAATCCATCTGTTCATTTTTTCTACCAACGAAACGTCCCCATGGGACGAAAAATGTAACAAAGCGTCCTGTAAGGACGCATGGTTGGTAGAAACCATATCAATAATCCATTTTACGTTCCATAGGAACGTTTCGTGATATCGAAATTGCTAACGAGTGCAATTTTTATCCCCTGCGTTAAAACACCTGGCTCAATTTCGTATCCGGGTAATCCAGCTTTTCACTTTTGCGAACGCCGTTTACCGTGATGTGGATGATATTGATCTGATCGTCAAACAGGTCATGCAGCAGGCTGTCGTTCACATCAATTTTTTTGAACGCCGGTATTTTATCCGATTCAAAGTACACATCCGTCGCCTCTTTATTGATCTCAAAACCCACATAGTTTAACTGCATAGCGGCCGCGCTTGTTTTTATTTGGAGGTGACTGATAATATAATCCTTCACCAAAACATCCATCGCGGCATGCATGTCTGCTTTGCTCAGGTCTGTTTTTTTATGATAGTCCTTTACCAATGCCGCTTCAAAGTCGTCAGTAAAAATGGTGCAAATGATCTCGAGCTTGCTGTCTTGCTTATTGTACTCAATATTAGTGGTGCTCACATGGATGGGGTGCATCAATTTGTGCTTTGCAGGCAGCCACGCGGCACCAACTATGTAACAATATACTAACGGTTTACAAATTAAAGCCCACATCATGCCTCCAAATTTTTATCCTACAAAAAACGCCTTAAATTTAGCGCTTTCAATAGTTAGTTTGCAATGTCCGACTTCGCTTTTTATTTTAAGATGGGCTGGGAGCATATCATCAGCAAGGATGCCCTGGACCATCAGCTGTTTATACTGGCCCTCGCCTGCGTTTATACCCTTACGGATATTAAGCGGGTGCTGATACTCGTTACGGCCTTCACCATCGGGCATTCATTAACTTTAGCTTTAAGCGTGATGGATGTCATCCGTTTCTCCAGCAAATGGGTGGAGTTTTTGATCCCCTGCACCATTTTTATCACCGCGCTAAACAATATTTTTCAAATAGATGCTGCCGGAAAAAGTGCACGGATAAATTATTATCTTGCGTTGTGTTTCGGCCTGATACACGGGATGGGATTTGCCAATGCTATCCGCATTATGCTGGCGAAAGATCAAACAATAGGTTGGGGTTTGTTTGGTTTTAACGTGGGGTTAGAGGCCGGGCAAATTTTTGTGGTTGCCATCATTTTAGTGATCGGCATCTTATTTTTGAATTTTTTCAAAGTAAAAAGAAGAGACTGGGTATTTTTCCTGTCGGCAGGAGTATTCGCCCTTTCTTTGAAAATGGCTTTGGAAAGGATTCCATTCTAATTGCGAAAGGCGGAATGCCGATTGCGGAATTTTTGAATTTTAAAAGTCTCTCCGCTAGCTAGCGGAGGAGATTTAGAGGGGGCTGATTAACTGATCTTAATAATTAACATAAAATGAAAAAGGTTTTTACATCACTATTTGTTTCGCTCACTTGTATGGGTCTGGTCAGGGCGCAGGATATACAAAACAATCCGGGTAGCAACCATGGCAACAAGTTTGAGCAGTTGGGTACTATTTTGAGCACACCCAACGAACAGCGCACGGCAAGCGGGGCACCGGGCGTAAAATACTGGCAGCAGCGCGCGGATTACAATATCAAATGCGAGCTGGACGAAAAAGCGCTGAAATTGACAGGCAGCGAAACCATTACCTATTACAACAACTCGCCTGATCCGCTGGATTATATCTGGATGCAGCTGGACGAGAACCAGCACAACAATAACGATAACGCCAATTACCAGAGCAGCTCGGTTATGCCAAAGGCAGCCGGTACATTAGCGCTCGACCGTATGGAAAAACCAGGCGACGATAATGGTTATGGTGATAAGATCGTGAGCATTACCGATGCTACCGGCAAAGCTATCCCATACACCATCAACAAAACCATGATGCGGCTTGATCTTGCTACCCCTTTAAAATCTGGTCAGCAGTTGGTGTTTAATGTAAAATGGCACTATCAAATATCCGATCGCATGTCAAGAGGCGGTCGTGGTGGTTATGAATATTTTCCCGGCGACGGCAACTATCTGTTCACCATGACGCAGTGGTACCCACGCCTATGCGTGTACAGCGATTTCCAGGGATGGCAGAACCACCAGTTTACCGGCAGGGGCGAATTTGCCTTAACCTTCGGTAATTTCCATGTGCAAATGACCGTTCCGGCTGATCACGTAGTGGGTGGCACCGGTGAGTGTATCAATTATGCAGCTGTTTTATCACCAACGCAATTAGCCAGGTATAATAAATCAAAAACATCTCCTGTACCGGTACAAATGGTTACTTTGGATGAGGCTAAAAAAGCGGAGGCAAATCCAAGCAGTGCCAAAAAAACCTGGGTTTTCCAGGCCAATAACGTGCGCGATTTTGCATGGACATCATCCCGCAAATTTATCTGGGATGGCATGGGCCAGGATGTGGAAGGCAAAGAAGTAATGTGCATGAGCTATTACGGCAAAGAGGCTTATGGCTTATACAGCAAGTTTTCGACCCGTTTAGTAGCGCATACCGTTAAAACCTACTCCAGCTTTACATTTCCTTTCCCTTATCCTGTTGCACAAAGCGTAGAGGCTTCAAACGGGATGGAATACCCGATGATCTGCTTTAACTACGGGCGTACCGAAAAAGACGGCACTTATAGCGAAAGTACTAAGAACGGCATGATCGGGGTAATTATCCACGAGGTTGGGCACAACTTTTTCCCGATGATCGTGAACAGCGACGAGCGCCAGTGGACCTGGATGGACGAAGGTTTGAACTCCTTTGTAGAATACCTGACCGAAGAACTCTGGGACAATAAATATCCAAGCAAAAAAGGAGCAGCCTATACTATTGTGGATTACATGAAGCTACCCAAAAATGAGTTGGAGCCTATCATGACCAACTCTGAAGATATCGTGCGGTTTGGGCCAAATGCTTATACCAAACCAGCCACTGCGCTGAATATTTTACGCGAAACCATTATGGGCCGCAAGCTGTTCGACTATGCCTTTAAAGAATACGCACGGCGCTGGGAATTTAAACACCCTACCCCTGCTGACTTTTTCAGGACAATGGGTGATGCCAGCGGCGAGAATCTTGATTGGTTCTGGAGGGGCTGGTTCTATGGTACTGAACCATGCGACATTTCATTGGATTCGGTAAAAGTGGCCAAAGCGGATCTGAATGGCAACGCTCCATTTGGTCCCGGCAGGCCCGCTATGAGCCCTAAAGTTGCCGCGCCGGCAGTGAACGATTTTGACGATATCTCAAAAGTGCGTAACCGCGAGGATAAGAAAATAAACTTCTATGTTGACCGTGATACCGTTGTGCGCGATTTCTACTGGAAATATGACCGTGGTTTCTCGGTCGTAGATACCAACAAATTCAGCACCCTGGCAAAATCACAAACCTACCAACAGGGCGGCGCAGCTGCTGCCTTTACGGATGAAGACAAACAGAAATATGCAGGCAAATATTTTTATGAGCTGAATTTCAGCAATAAAGGCGGTTTGGTAATGCCGATCATTGTCGAGTTTACTTATGTTGATGGTACTAAAAACATCGACCGCATACCAGCACAAATATGGCGGCTGAACGAAAAACACGTATCAAAGTTTTATGTGCAGGACAAGGAAGTAGCATCTATCAGGTTAGATCCAATGCGCGAAACTGCCGATATTGATGAAACCAACAATTACTGGGGTAAATTGCCTGAGCCATCCAAGTTCCAGGTATTTAAACAAAAGGTTGCCGGTGGGGCAGCCCGGGGCCAGTCAACCGGTGTAAACCCGATGCAGGTAGCCGGAGGAAAATAAAAACAAAACTCCCATGTGAAAATGTAAAAGCCTCAGATTTTCCAGTCTGAGGCTTTTATTTTAGAGAAGTAAACACATCGAAAAAATTCTCTGGCATCATAATGGCTATATAGTTGACGACCCTATATAATTATGAGCCAAAGAATATTAATACTCGATGACGATCCCGATCTATTGCAAGTACTTTCCATTCTTTTGGTTGATAGTGGGTATGAGATACTGGCATTAGCCAGCGGGGAAAAGGTGTTTGAAACCATCAAAAGCTTCCACCCCGACCTGGTATTAATGGATGTTATGTTGGCTGGCATGGATGGCCGTGTTATTTGCAGGAGTATAAAGGAAAAGGCGGATACGTTAATGCTGCCTGTGATCCTTATCTCAGCCTCGGACGACCTTGTGCAATCAATGCACCAACGGGGAGCGCCGAATGATTATTTAGCCAAGCCATTTGATCTGAATTTCCTTCTTGAAAAAATAAAAAACCAATTGCTTGCTTTAAATTAAAAAATAGGCCCCATTTTGCAATGAATGCAATATGACTACAATACAAGATTAAACGTATGCAAACGGCTAATTTAAATTTGTTTTTACCTATGGCTGCTGGGCCCGGGCAAAATTTTTATTATTAATAATTAGTACATTTACAATGCGGTTCCCTAATTGAAAACATAAGATGTCGCTAAATTCCGTTAGTAATGAAGATGGCAGATTAGCCGCCCTAAAATCTTATAATATTTTAGATACAGGGGAAGAACAGGACTTTGATGACCTAACAACTTTGGCATCAGCCATTTGCCAAACGCCCATCGCTTTGATCAGTTTAATTGATGATAAACGGCAATGGTTTAAATCGCGTGTTGGAATTACTGAGAAAGAAACCCCCATTGAATATTCATTTTGCACCCATACTATGGCTACTGATCAGGATATCATGATCGTTGAGGATGCGACTAAAGATGAACGGTTTTTAGAAAACCCATTTGTTACCGGGAATGATAAATTAACCTTTTATGCAGGGGTGCCCCTGGTTAATGATGATGGCTACGTATTGGGTTCGCTATGCGTGATAGACCGCCAGCAAAAAAAACTGTCGGATGATCAGATCAATGCCTTAAAGATCATTGCCAAACAAGTAGTGGATAAGCTTGAATTAAGGAAAAAAGCGATCGTATCAGAAGAAACCATCCGGGAGTTGAGGGATTCCAATCTCTTTATGCAAAAGTTTACCGCAATGGCCGCTCATGATCTTAAAAATCCTATGAGCAGTATTTTACTGAGCGCCCAGTCGTTAAAGATGCGGTTGCAAAAATTGAATGATGAAAGCTGCGAAAGGCTGATCGATCTGAATATAGCATCCACCAAAAGGTTAGTGGCATTAATAGATGATATGCTGGAATACTCCAAGTCTCCGTCTTTGCTATTGACAAAGAAATCAACCGTCGATCTGTCAGAACTGCTAAGGCTTGTTATCAACATGGTTACTGTTCCTGATAACTTTAAAATTCAGATACCTACCGAAAAACATGCTCTTCATGTATCAAGTGTTGCCGTTCAACAGATCTTCATCAACCTGCTCACCAATGCCATTCGCTACAATGACAAAAAACAGGGGCTAATACAAATAAGGTTCCGCGAGAGCGGGGAAAACTATTACTTTGAAGTGGAGGATAACGGAATAGGTATTGCAGAAGCATATCACGAAAAGATATTCGCCAATAGTTTCACGCTCAAAATCACAGATCGTTACAATAAAAAGGGCTCGGGTATTGGCCTATCCACTGTAAAAGAGTTGGTCAAATCTCTCAATGGTAGCATTACCGTTCAATCTGCCCTTGATAAAGGTTCAACCTTTTATATTGCTATAAGTAAATAGTATCGCATTTACTCCACCCCAACTGGCGAGCTTTTCCCTATAACTTATTCCCGTTTTTCAATACCAATATCGCCCCCGGTTTGCAGCTTAAACTGATAAAACCATCGCCGGTATCTTTTACTTTAACATCCTTCTTAACTAATGTGTTCCAGGTTTTAAAAGGCAGTTTCAATTTGGTGTTCCCTCCTTTTTCCGAAACGATTTTAACTTCACTAATCTGGCCGCCCGTTTGCTTTACGCTGACAAGAAAAGCGCCTTCGGCCCGCAAGTTTTCAAATGAAATAGCTGCCCATCCGGGTGGTACGGCTGGCAGTACTTCTATAAAACCTGCATAACTCTGTAGCAGCATTTCCTGCAAACCCGCTGCAAATGCAAAATTGCCTTCCAGCGTAAACGGCCGGTACTGGAATTTCGAATACCCTGATTTGGTTTGGTCGCCATTCAAATGAAAACTATTGATGGAGCAAAACGCTTTGGCAAATATGGTTAGGTCGTTTGCTGCGCCTGTTCCATCCTTCGCCCGTGCCTTCATATTTGCCAACCAGGAATAGGAATATCCGCACCAGTAATCGGGGCCTATGCTATCCAACAAATGAATGGAGTTTTTGATGATAGATTGCGATTTTGCGCCATCTTCCCATTTGATAAGCCCTAATGGGTGTATCGCCAGCATATTAGAAAAATGGCGGTGCGACTGGTTATACGCCATCGTAGGTGCAAACATCAGCTCATGGTTTGCAGTCACCGCAAAATCGCCAAACTCTACAAGTATTTTATTCCAGTGTGCTGCCTCGTTTTTCAGGCCCAGTTCACCCGCCAATTCCGCTGCCGCTTTAAACGTAAATTTCATCAACGCCAGGTCGTAATTGGTGTTCTGCGGAAACCATGCAGTAATATCGTTATCATTGATCTCCGGGCTGGAGCTATAGGGTAATTTGCGATGCCCACTTTCATCCTTAGTCGTCAAATTCTCAATAAATGTGGCTGTACTTTTTATCCAGGGATAAGCCCGTTGCTGCAAAAATTTTCTATCCATACTATATCGCCATTGCAGATAGTAATGTTGAGCAAGCCAGCAGGAAACCGTGGGCGAAAGTGAATATTGTATCCAGCCACCCATTTCCGTTCCGTCAAGCGTGGTTACTCCCGGTACCGCCAGGCCATTTTTATCGAAATACAGTTTGGTATAGCGTTGATAGTTGGCTTTATTTTTATCCTGGAAATCGAGAAAAGCCATTCCTTCATCCAGGTGGTTACTGCTGTAAGATGGCCAGTAACTCAATTGGGTATTCAGATCGTTGTGAAAATCGCCTTTCCATGGTGGTAAACGGCCATTATCCGCGGTCCATACGGCCTGCAGCGAAATAGGGGGAGCCCCTTGCCGCGCTGCAGAACCAAATTTGTATTGTTCCAAATACCATTGCTTTTCCAATAACGGATCGGGCACATGTATAGCAGATTTGCTCCAGAAGTTTTTCCACCAGGCACCGTGCGATGCATAATCAGCTGTATAGCCCCGTTCTAATGCCCGTTTTGATATCACCGATGCAGCAGCATTGATCTTTTGACCGGGGTATTGCGAAGATATGCTCCAAACACCCTCAATCGTAGTTGCATTGATCTTCTTCCACTCGACGTTAATTTCATAAGTAAAACCTCCCCACCCTTTCTGCTTGTAAGTAATACTGTTCCCCTGCTGTTTGATGGTTCCCTGCGAATAACCCAATCTCGACAGGTCATCCCCTCCAACCGGATCACCCGATATATTTACTTTACCCTGGTATTTTGGAGCTATTAATTGCGGGACAAGATCTGCCTTTATATTTTCGAACCTGAACCAGCCAACCGGTGTAGTTGCATGAACAAGGGTTTTCAGTATGATTCCATTCGCCCACTTCACTTCGCATAACGCATTTTTTAAGTATAAATGAACCGATTGTACATCACCCCAGTTTTTTGTGTCGAATTCAAGCGCGCCGCCTGGAATTTTGGATGGTGCGGGTTCACTATCATAAGGCGCGTCAAGGTATTGTTGTACGGGTGCGTAATCCTTTTTCCTTATTTGATCCATCACCCATTGATAACTAAATTCCTTACGGTGTAAACCCTTCATAGGGCGTATATCCCAAAGGTCGGCCCTATCAAGCGACAAGCGCAAATGATCTTCTTTTTGCCAAACCAATGCGCCCAGCATACCATTACCCAATGGTATGGCTTCATCCCATCGTTTTGCCAGCGCATCAAAATGCAGATCATGCTTAGCCGATTGCCCGAACACGGTACCACATAATAAAACAAAAAAGGCAACTGCAATTATTTTTTTCATAGAAGATAGCTTGATTATAATGATCCATCCGGTAGCTATAGCACGGGGCGCTAAAATACAAATAACAAAAGCCAAAAGCCTCAAATCTTCTGACTGAGGAAAAAAAATGGAATATTAATCCCCACCCGATCTTGGGGAAATGGACAAAAAATACACTGTAATATATTAATAATCAATTATTTACAACAATTGGCATTATAATTGTCTTTTGTTTCCCAACAAAAACAACCGATACAAAGAAAAAACTAAAAATACATCGTTAAGCAACTGCCAAACCCTAAACAAATGAAAGCATCAATTCTACTATTATTAACTTTGGTTTTTCTGGCTGCCTGCCAAAAAGATATAAAAATTTTACCTAAAGTTACGCAGGTAACATCTGTTGCGACTAACTCGACTAAAACCAATCAGGTTAAACACGACACTATTCCGGATATGGCAGCTTTCAAAATAAAATTAGTTAAGGACAGTGTTAACTCTGACGAGACTATGTTTTTGTTTAATCATACCGCATCATTGAATTATGATGTTAATGTAGATGCTTCTTATTTTCCGGGCTATGGTGCAGAGAGTTTGGCAAGTATTTCAAAAGACGGCGTAGATATGATGTCTTACAGTTTGCCCTACAAATCAGGCATGGAAGTTGACTTAGACGTGAACGCAAAAGCAAACGGCTCGCTTTCTTTACAACTAAGTTACCAAAGGGATATCCCGGCAAATATCCAGATATTGGTTAAGGATACCTACCTGAAGGATAGTGTTGACGTGCGTACCGCGAATTATAATTTTAAAGTGAGTACGGCCGATGCTAATTCATTCGGCAATAAAAGATTTAAACTGATCATAAAAAGTAAATAGCAAACTTCAAACCTTCATTCAAATCAATAGTGTAAAAATGCCTTTGGTCTTCCGACTTTAGGCATTTTTCTTTAGATAACGGTTGGTAAGCCATTTACGAACAGGCTCATCATACAGTTTCAGGCTGGCATAAGCAATGGCGATGCTGGCGATAACTACACCCAGCCCAACCAAAAGCCCGGTTGACTCCGGTAATTTGTAGTTGCTTACCCAGGCGATATGCAGGTAGATCAACGGGTAATGCGTAATATAAAGCGGGTAAGATATCGCCCCCAGGAACTTGCATACTTTGTTGGCAAATTTCCCGGTTATTTCGCCCCCGGCGCCAATAGAAACGATGAGCGGGAAAAGAAGAATGATACATACCGATTCATACACGCCATTCATCCAAAGATGGTCACCCCCCCCCTATTCTCGGGATAAAAAAGATAACAATAAGCAGCAGGCTACATACCGCGAAAGCATTTTTAATACGGATCAGTTTTCCCATCCTGCAAAGCAGCATCCCCGCAAAGAAGGGGTATAGCAAGCGGGCAAAGCCAATGTGAAGCTGCGTTTTATCAATGCTCCAGCCACCAATAACATCGCCCTGTGGGCCCATTATCAAAAACTGCACCAGGTAGCAGGCCGATAGCGCTACAAATATCGCAAGCAATGTTTTGGAGAATTTACGGATCACCAGCGCATACAAAATATTGGCAATGTATTCGAAAAACAGCGACCAGGCAGGGCCATTCAGCGGGTGCATTTCCTGCCAGCCCCGGATATCCATTGAGGGGGTCAGCGGCACCATCGTAAAACCAACCAGCATCACCAGCAGCATCTTCCATAGAGGCGTTGCACTGATCAGCGGGAACGCCCCGCATGCCTGGAAGTAAAACAGTGCCGCCCCTATCAGCGTACCCATGATCACCATCGGCTGCAAACGGATGAGGCGGCGTTTATAAAAATCCCATTGGGTCATTTTTCCCCAGCGGTCATCATAAGCATAAGCAACCACAAAACCAGATAACACAAAAAAGAAATCGACCGCCAAATAACCGTGATTGATGATCTGGTGGAAACGATCACCTGAATAAGTTTCAAAAATGTGAAAGGCAACTACCAAAATAGAGGCCACACCACGCAACCCGTCGAGGATTTCGTAATGTTGTTTTGGTTCGAGATACTCGTGGGTTTTGCTCATTAGCTGGTCAATATAAATTGGATAAAGGTGGTTGTTTTTGGCTCGATGATCCTGTTCGTTAACCCAGCAGGATGCGAATCATAAATATGCTTTTAATTTATCTGAAATACAAAAATGATAATTGGTTATTCCCGGAAGCACAAATTCATTGCGTTCACCTGACACAATAATAAATAAAACTTTTGGATATGCAAGAGAAATCACATTAAATCTGTCGGCTGATCTCCAATAAATCTATCGAACCTTTTTAATTAAATTTGTTTTAGGTAATAAACAGGTATCCAATGTCTTTAGCAGATAAGGAAGTCACTGAACCAACCTCTCATGAAGGAGATTCTAATAAGTCCCTCTCCTTTGGAGAGGGGTTTGGGGTGAGGCCTCCCCCAACCTACTGGCTTACCCGTTTTGTTATCCTTCGTTTGTTGGGAGTGGTGTATGCTGTAGGCTTCCTGGTGGCGATTAATCAGATCGTCCCATTGATAGGGTCTAATGGACTGCTTCCTGTCGGCAATTATCTAAACCAGGTAAGCCACGCGCTTGGCTCTGCTGGGGCTGGCTTCGTACGGCTACCTACACTCTTTTGGCTCTGGCATTCTGATACTGCGCTTTTAACGGTCGCCTGGATCGGCTTCGCGCTATCCTGCGTAATGGTGGCTGGTTATGCCAATGCACCGTTAATGGGTATTCTTTGGTTTCTCTATATGTCCTTTGTTCACGCCGGGCAGGATTGGTATGGCTACGGCTGGGAGATCCAGCTTACCGAGACCGGCTTCCTCGCTATCTTTCTCTGCCCGCTGCTGGATATGCGTCCATTCCCCCGGCGTGCGCCGCCCATGCCCATTATCATCTTATTTCGCTGGCTGGCTTTCCGTATTATGCTTGGTTCCGGGTTGATCAAATTCCGCGGGGATACAAGTTGGCGCAACGGCACCGCCCTTTGGTATTACTTCGAATCACAACCTATCCCTGGTCCGCTGAGCCGGTGGTTCCATTTTCTGCCGCATGTGGCTCTGAAAATTGGGGTCTGGTTCAATTGGCTGGCTGAGTTGGCAGCCCCCTGGTTCGTTTTCGGACCGCGACCGGCACGGCATATCGCCGGGGTGGTGATCGTATTGTTCCAGGTCGTCATCATCCTCAGCGGCAACCTGTCGTTTTTAAACTGGCTCACCATTATCCCCGCTTTAGCTTGTTTTGATGATGGCTTCTGGGCAAAGCTGCTTCCGCGTGTGCTCGTCCGTAAAGCCGAAGCTGCTGCTGACCAGGCTGAAGAATCCAAACCGATGCTAACCACTGCCTGGGTGATTGCTGCGCTCATTGGCGTTCTCAGCGTTCAGCCTGTACTGAATATGCTGTCTCCGGGTCAGATCATGAACGGCTCCTTCGATCCGCTCGATCTTGTTAATACCTACGGTGCATTTGGAAGCGTAGGACAGGAGCGTTTGAATGTAGTATTCGAAGGCACGATGGACGATACCACTAACAACAAAGCCAATTGGAAACCCTATATCTACAAGGGACTGCCGGTACTTTTGGATAAGGAACCACCGCAAATAGCCCCCTACCAACTGCGGTTAGACTGGCAAATGTGGTTCGCGGCAATGTCCACCGCCGAAGAATACCCGTGGGTGTATAACCTGGTTTGGAAACTCCTGCATAACGACCCCGGCGCTATCAGTTTGTTTGCCGGTAACCCATTCCCAAATAAACCGCCGCGATATATCCGAGCAGTATTATACCGCTATCATTTTTTAAACTCCAGCAACCCGCAGGGCCTTTACTGGACACGTGAGCAGCTTGGTGAATGGATGCCAGTCTTGTCCGCGAATAATGCGCAATTGGTTAAGTTTTTGGGGTATGAGGGGTGGGTGAGGTGAGGTTTAATATAATTGAAGTTTTTCTGAAATGTGTTCTTTTTTAATTAAACTAATCCCCAGACTGCAATAAGTCTTGTCTAATTCAATACTTATTGACTGGATATCTAAATTAAAAGCTGCTCTTGCTGTTGTAAAGCTACCAGCGTATGGATCTAGAATTATTTCGTTTTTAGACATGTTTTGTAGTAATAAATTTGGTAGTCCTTTTGGGAAAGGGGCAGTATGACCCAATATGTTCTCGCCTTTTACAATCTTATAGATCGGTTTAACGTTAGCTATATCAGGCAATTCGATTGAGATATTTTCATTGCTTGGCTTCACAAATTGGTATATATGTTCATAGCAATTAAGAGGGGCTTGATAATAAGGAAACGTATTGCCTTGATTAAAACTTCTGTTACCCTGTATATGCCCTTTGTACCATATTACATTGCTTTTAATTTCAAAGCCCGCCTTCTTAAAAAGATGTATAATATAAGCACCTAAAATCATTCTCTTCTTTCCCATAGCAGAGAAAACTATGGTATTCTCATTATCAAAATAATCAAAAATATTATACAAGTAAGTTGCTCCTGGTTTTAATACATTGAAAACCTCACAAGCATTGTTATACATGTCATATAAATAGCAATAAATGTTATCCCATTGAGAGTATTCCTTTGCATTATAATATGGTGGGGATGTTATTGCAGCGTCAAATGTTTCTTTCGCAAGTGTACTAAGAACCTCTGTACTATTTCCATTAAATATTTGATGTTTTGGAAATGGGGATATATTGCTGAATTCATTGACATTAAACTCGTTTTTCCGAATAACAAATCTTTTAAAAAAAGATGAATTGTAAAACTCCTCAAGAATATTATCATTAACTTTTTCAAAAGGAATAAAAACAACATTTCTTTTGTGTACATTATTTAATTTTGGCAAATAATGTACAATTTCTATTGTATCATTAACTAATGTATAATGCTTTATTAAAAATTCAAGTACATCATCCTTTTCAACTCTTTGAAGTACATCAAGCTGCCATTTCCGAATAGTACCATTCTTGATTTCATTTGCTTCATCAAAAATCGCTTCCTGTTTGATTAATGATGCAAGTGAATACCTTTTGCCTCTATTAAACTTACTTTTATCTAGACAAAGAATATTATTACATTCCCAACTTTTAACACCAATAACTGGATAAGAATTTCCCCTTACATTATAACTTCTACAGGCTGGGCATGGAATTATTGTTTCATCTCTTTCATTCTTTTCAAAGAGCAATAAAAGGCTATAATTATCATGGTATTCAATATGTTTGCTATTCCTTAAATCATTCTGCGTTAAGATAAAGCAATCTTTATATGTAAAGCCTCCATTTGCTATCTCAAAATTTGCTTCATTATCATTTATTCCATCAATATATTTTTTAGTGATTTCTTTAATCTTGTTTGGATGGAAATATCCAATCTCCAATTTTTCTTCAATAAATTTTTCAGCATAGAGTACAATATCCGAAAAAAGCTCCCATTTTAAAGCTTTACTGTCTTCCTCAAGGTCTATATAAATGGATAGATAACAATGATTTGATAAGCTATTATAAGCCGTTTTAATAAAAGAGCATAGTGAATCTTTAAACGCTTCAATGCTTTGACAGGACTTAATCAAATCATTATTAATCACCAAGAATGAAAGTGCTTTTCCTCTTTTTAATTTATCCCCAATGCAATTATGTAAATATTCGTAATAGTTAGCTACATAAGTTCCTTTGTTTTTTTTATGAGAATTGGAAAAATATTGATGAACATTTTCAACGTTAAAAGAACAAAAGACATAAGCAGCGAATAATGAATGTAAAATATCTTCAGCTTGTTTTGAGTTATTAATAATATGGTGCAATTGTTTTATAGTGTCCTCATTTGTTATTGGGGTAAAATGCCTTAGATAAAGTATTTGTACTTCTTTATCTTTAAATTTTTCTTCTATCCAGCATTGAAATGCAATCTTATTTGAAGAATCAAAGTAATTTTTAATCATCTTTTTTTCATGATAATTAAAATACACTTTTTGGCTTGCCGCAAAATCAATAAATAATCTTATACCTTCTTTATTTAATTCGAATTTTTGATTTATAGATAAAAAGCACGCCTCATCTCTTAAAAGCATAGGCAATATTGAATCCTTACAGCTATCAATTAGTTTTTGAGTTTCCAATATATATTCAGGCATAGGTATAAAATTCCACCCAACAACATTACAGAAGTCGTTTATAAGGACGGATATTTCAACTGCTTTTTTACTCATAAAACAAATATACAACTTTATATTGAAGTATGCGATTTTGGCATAGTCTAAAATCGCATATAGTTTTACAAAACAATGGCCATAAAGAAACTAAAAAAGACAATTAATGCGAAAGAATACCATAAGGTTATCTCCTTATTAAGAGAGTGTCGTGAATCTAAAAATATAACTCAAAAAAATCTAGCTGATAAAATTGGTAGCGACCAAACATTTATTAGCAAAATTGAAATCGGTGAAAGAAGATTAGACATCATCGAACTACGTGTTTTTTGTGAAGCCCTGGGAATAACATTAACTGATTTTGTCTCACAGTTAGAATTCAAAATAAAGAATAACAAATAATGATAGATATTACTCAATTTCCAGAATCTGACGCTAACTGGAGCGAAGATCATTGGAAACAATTTATTGATTTTTTAGTTGAAAGTGGGTTAGCAACATACGGGCAAATTTGCAGTGCAGCATTAGGCCAATTAAATCCTCCACAAGTTGGTACCGGTACTACAAATATTGTAAAACATAATTATCCTCATAGAAAGGTATGGCAAAATGTTAAGGCCTGGTTCTATGAACGAACTGGAAAATGTGAAGACTGTGGAACAAGGTTGGATTTACAAACTGATCATGTTATTCCCAGAGAAGAAATTGGTACCGAAGCAGATAAGCTTGAAAACTTTACTTTACGTTGTAGGAGATGTAATGTGATTAGAAGACCATCACACAAACAGGGTGGCGTTTTACATCTAACTACTGCTGCAGCTTTAATGTGGATATTATTAACAAGGCAACCCCAAACATATCAAGAATTTAAAAGAATGTGCCGAGCCTATGGAATGACAATGGCTGATATAAGATTTCAAGAAGCGTGGGCTTTGGCAATCTGGTTAAATAGAGAAGGGAAATATGAAATAGAATAGCCTGCTGTCTAGGTTCATAAATCGGGCGACTATGCCTATAGCCTCCCACTACAAAAAAATAACAAGCAACAAGCTACCCCAACCAACAGGGTGTTTAGGCTTGTGTTAACTTTTGCGCTGCTCCAGCACCAGTTTGTGGAGCTTATTTATATCGCCTGGGCCCTGGCTTTGTTACATTGGATCAGGAAATAGCCCGAACCTATGGCAAGTAATGCAAATAAAGCAACAGTTGTCCAGCCCATAGGGTTCGACAGGGTATTTAACTGCGCCTTTAGGGTTATGCCCAGCTGTAAAACATCATAAACCAGACTATAAAGCAACAACTTAGGCCACGATTTTGCCGTTGGGGAAACACTGCTGTACGACCAGAATATCATGCCGATAAACAAATTGGCAGCACCAAAATACCTGGCCATGATTACGCCGCCGCCGCCCAGGCCAATATTGTAAAAGGCCATCAACTTAACAGGAATAAACACAAATGCAAGGCCAAAGCCAATTGCTAAAACGGTAATGATAATTGCAAAGGTTGAAAGTTTCATCTCTTTAGGTTTTGATTATTATAAATTTACCTATTCCCGTAACAAAACCAACTAATTTTCAATATTATTTCAAAACAACCTACTGATTAGCAGAAATATAGCAAATCCATGATAGCTGGAAAACAATCCCGCGTCAATCTGGTAATGCAATACTAAACGATGTATGCTCCCCTTCTACCGATTCCACATTGAGTTCTCCTTCATGAGCTTTTATCACATCATAACTTAATGATAGTCCCAAACCTGTACCCTCTCCCGTAGGTTTTGTTGTGAAGAAAGGCTGAAATATCTTTTGCAATATTTGGGGGGAAATGCCTGTTCCGTTATCACTCACAATGATCAGGATGTTATCACCGCTCTTTTTGGTTGTTACGGAAACAACGGGACCATAACTTTCGCCCAACCGTTTCTTTTTCTCCCTGACGGAATAAAACGCGTTGTTAAACAGGTTGATAAACACCCTTTTTACTGCTTGAGGGACAACAGCTACATGATCAATACTATCATCGAAAAAAGTTTCGCAGGATGCGGCAAATGTATTGTCCTTTGCGCGGAAGGTATTGTAACTCAATCTCAAACTTTCAGCTGCCAGTTTATTAATATCCGTAGGTTCTTTTTGCCCGGTGTCGACCCTTGAATGCTCCAGCATCCCTTTTACAATATTATCTGCACGTTTGCCATGCTGATTTATTTTTTCGAGGGTTTGCTTAATGCTATCAGCAATGAGCATGGCTTCTTCTATGTCAACGTCCTTTAATTCGCTGCACAGTTCATCTACAAGCTCAATCGTCACCTCAGAGAAATTATTGACGAAATTTAAGGGGTTTTGTATCTCATGCGCTATGCCTGCGGTAAGCTCGCCCAGCGAAGCCATCTTTTCTTTTTGTATCAATTGCGACTGAGCGAGGTTAAGTTCATGCAGTGATTTTTGCAATTCGTTTTTTTGAAACACCAGCTCCGTTGTTCTTTCTTCAACGCGTTCCTCCAACAATATATTCTGCTGGGTGAGGATTTGCTGCTGTTCTTCATGCAGTGCAAGCAGGTCTTTATGATACTGCAATTTCTTTCGCTGGCTCACCACAAATACGATTAGGAAGCTGGTAAAAAGCAATACCATGCCCGAGATACCGAATATCACCCGATATTCTAAACTAATTTCAAGCAGTTGCATATTTTCCAGTAGTTGCATATAATCCTCTTGTTATAAAAAGACATAAAATGATGAACGCCGCATCGTGAACCTTCCAAATATGAAGGGCTAATATCATGTTCTGGGTAATCATGGGAACATAAAATAAAAATACAAAGAAATTGATCACTACGTACAGGCTCAAGCCGGTAACAATCCAGAAAACAGGCCCTTTAAAAGCAGCATCGTCCTCATCATTTAATACAGCCAGGTAATAGAGCATGCAGTAAATTAACAGGAGGTAGGACTCCACCGACAAGATGTTGCCACTTAGATGATAGAAATAAAAGAAATTCTCAAAAAAAGCGAAATTAATAATGGTATATAATATGAAAACCACAACAATGACTTTTTTAAAGGTTTTAAATTGCGGCTGTGGAAGGGATATAAAAAAATAGCTAAAGCAGGCAAATCGCACCACAGAGTGAATGTTATAAATAGGGTTATTACTTTGGAGCCAGGCAGGAAAGTGGTAAGGCTTTTTAAAATCGGCAATAACATCTCCGAAAAGATTGAGTATAAGCGCAAGGCATAAGTAAACAATAACCGGTTTTAACAAGGCAGGCTGATTACCCCTGAACATTAAAAAAAGCAGAGGTATGAGCAAAGCCCATACCTCCGACCAATCAGAGATCAGTTCTGCTATCTTACCCATACTTTAATATATCAAGCGATCAATCGCTTATTGTTTTATGTTATTTTAAATCTAAGCCGGCGGCGAAGGATCAATTGGTTTGGAAAGAACTATATTTTCGTTAGTTAATGTTTCGGCAACATAACGCACATAGGCAGTTTCTACACCGTCTTGATTATAATACCCCCCCGATGGATATGCCTTTAGATCTGAAGTGATACCTGCAGGGTACAAAGCACCAAGTAATGTTAAATTCAGCTTCATATTTGCAAATTGAATATTCGGTTTTGTTCCGAGAAAATTGTC
>Ga0206812_1100_pt1 | contig 18460 bp, 16 predicted proteins | sample Alteio_BWOrgCont_54_FD_152912 | JGI IMG/M metagenome (GOLD analysis project Ga0206812, IMG submission 152912) | Enriched cells from forest soil in Barre Woods Harvard Forest LTER site, Petersham, Massachusetts, United States -... | ecosystem: Environmental > Terrestrial > Soil > Temperate forest >... | reverse complement strand
GGCAAGGGAACTGCTTGCTCGCATCAGCGCCCGACTGGAAATTGCACGTTTGCAGGGCGAAGGTGAGCGTCGATATCGTGAACTTGCCGAGTCCTTGGAAATACAGGTTCGTGCGCGCACCGAACAGTTGGAGCAGCGGACCGGCGAACTAGTGAAACAGTCGGAAGATATTCGAAATCTCTCAGCCCAACTACTTCAGATCCAGAATGAAGAACGGCGGCGTATTGCACGCGAGTTACATGATAGCGCAGGGCAGACGTTAGCGGTCTTGGGGATGAACCTGGGGCAGCTGGCTCAAGTCGTAAAAACAAAAGCTCCCGAGATTGCAGGGCAAGCCGAAACATCTGAAGAGCTAGTGCGACAGTTGCAGCAAGAAATACGAACCGCGTCATACCTCCTGCATCCACCGCTGCTGGACGAAACTGGCTTAACTTCGGCTCTGGGATGGTACACACAGGGACTTAAGGAACGAACTGGTCTAAATATTACGTTGGATGTTCATGAAGACTTCGGACGGATTCAAAGAGACATAGAATTGGTGGTCTTTCGCTTGGTGCAGGAATGCTTGACGAACATTCATCGACACTCAGGCAGCAAAAGCGCCGCTATCCGGCTCACTCGCGAGGCAGACATGGTCGTCTTGGAAGTTCACGACAAAGGTCAGGGCATTTCACGCGAGAGACTAACAGAGATTCAGTCGGGCGGCTCCGGCGTCGGAATCCGAGGAATGGGAGAACGCGTTGCTCAATTCTCGGGCACTATGAGAATAGATTCCAACGGTTCAGGGACCGGAGTCTACGTCGCAATTCCAATCGTCAAAGCCGCCTCTCGGGAAATGGCAGTCTAGGGGATAGGCCAGGCTTAGCCTGACACGCCACGGGGTGGGTGGGGCCCGGTTCCAGACTCCTCTTTTCGAGCCCATCGACATCGCATCCGCCGCCCGTCCATCCCTACATTCGCCTCGTAAAATCTACACTTGGCGCAGCGGACCATCCTTTCAAGCTTATGAATACTATCGGCGATGCGATGGCATCTTTCTTGCGACTTGCCGCGAGGTACCAGATACGCTCAGGATGCGCACATGAAGCACGCAAGCCGGCTGAGGGTGACTTTGATCTTAACCCTGGCCGGGGCGACTTTAACTTGGCTTGCGGGATGCTCCCGGCAGACGGCCTCTCCCTCATTGGCCACCGCCGCGAACAGCCAACTCCCATTTGAGCGCGCCTCCGATAGCAGTGGAATCTCTCCTACGGCAGGATTCACCTCCGACGGAATCCCGACCGGTACAGAGCTCAACGTCCAGATTCAGTCTGCATTGTCGAGCGCAGACGCCCATCCCGGCGACTCTTTCCAGGCTACGCTCGCCGAGCCCATTGTCGTAGCGGGCAAGACGCTTGCGCCGCAAGGAACGCCGATTACGGGAAAGATAGTAGCGGTGAACCCGTCCAAAGGCCTGAGTAATCCGGGCTACCTGCGTTTGACCCTGTTGACGATTGGTATGAACGGACAGCCTACTCCGCTGCAGACCGCGAGCATGTTCTTCAAAGGCGGATGGTACGGGAAAGGGTCGGCCATGCGATCCGGAGCAGACAGTCGAGGCGACGTGAAGTTTTCCACAGGGCATCGTTTGACCTTCCGACTGGCTCAGCCGCTGCGTCTGCCCAGTTGAAGCTGCGGCAAAGTTGCGATTGTGCTTTGCGGGCCTATGAGTTCGCGGTAAACCCTTCCTCCCATTTTGACTTCGCTTTGAATCTGCAAATCCCTGTTCAACCGTCACAGCGTTAATCGACGCGCCCACCCTACACTTCCCAAATGGGGAGCGCACAACCGGCGCTTCACCCCACACTTCAATGACAGGACAAATGTCAGCTATGAGCGCAATCGCACAACTTCAAGTCAGAGCGGAAGAAGTGGGAGAGCGTCCGCAAACCGAGCAGCAGTTGCGGGAAGCGCACAAGATGGAAGCAATTGGCCGCCTGGTCGGAGGCGTGGCCCACGATTTCAACAACCTGCTCACCGGCATGGTGCTGTGCAGTGAACTGATTCTCGCCGGATTGGACCAGAACAGCCGGCTACGGCATTTCGCCGAGGAGATTCGCAAGGCCGGCGAGCAGGGCGCGGGACTGATCCAGCAGTTGATGGCGGTAGCGCGGCAGCGCGCGGTCGAGCCTCGGCTGCTCTGCCTGAATGAGGTGGTCTGCGAGGTGCGCAATCTGCTGACGCGGCTGATTGGCGAGAACATCGAACTGGCGGTCGAGCTGGCGGATGATCTCGGCTGGGTGCGAATGGATCCTGCGCAAGTTCAGCAGATCATCCTAAACCTGGTGCTGAACGCACGCGATGCCATGCCCGATGGCGGGCGCATCACGCTGAATACCAGAAATTGCGAGGGTCCGAAACCAGAGGCCGGCACGCGCAACCAGTTTTGCGATTCCTGGATCACGCTCGGAGTCAGCGACACCGGCTGCGGCATGAACGTTGAAACTCGCGCCCGGCTCTTCGAACCTTTCTTTACCACCAAGAAACCAGGGCAGGGGAATGGATTGGGTCTGGCCACGGTCTATCGCATCGTCACGCACGAAGGCGGAAGGATCGAGGTGGAAAGTCAACTAGGACGAGGTACGCGCGTCATCGTGTATCTGCCGCGCGTGGAAGCGGTTGCGAAGACGCTCGGCTCGGAGGTCGCAACGAACAAGATTGCTCCGGTCCCAAGTCAGAAAAGCCGGGGTGCAAGAAAAGGTAAATCAGGAAGAGGTAAATCTGTATGACCAGCGCAATTGCTCACGCCTTCAATCCGCCGCAGCTTGAGGCGGCGAATCTACTCAATCTGCTGATCGTGGACGACGAACGCACGGTTCGCGAAGTCTGTCGCGAAGTGGCGCAGTCCTTAGGCTACGCCGTGATCGTTGCGGAGTCGGCCGAGCACACCTACCGTTTGCTGGAATCGCAGGCGATTGATGTGGTTCTGCTCGACCTGAAGTTGCCGGGCGCGGGCGGATTAGAGGCGCTGCACAAGATCAAGCAACGCCGTCCCGATGCGGAAGTGGTCGTGGTTACCGGGTACGCGACCGTGCAGTCGGCGGTGCAAGCCATGAAAAACGGCGCTTATGACTACGTGACCAAGCCCTTCACTATGGAGGAGCTCAGGCTGTTGCTGGAGCGGGTTGCAAACCACTTGCAGCTGAAAACTGAAAACCGCATGTTGCGCGAGAAGATTAAGGCGAGGCTGGGCTTCGGCAGCATTGTGGGACATGCGCCGGAGATGGAAAAGCTTTATCGCATGATCGCCAAGGCCGCGCTCAGCAACCATCCCGTGCTGATTCTGGGGGAAAGCGGGACTGGAAAGGAAATGGTGGCGCGATCGATTCATTTCTCGGGACCATTTCGTGACAAACCGTTTATCCCGGTGGACTGCGGCTCGCTGGTTCCTACTTTGATTGAAAGTGAACTGTTCGGCTACGTGAAAGGCGCTTTCACCGGCGCTGTGCAAGCCAAAGAAGGGTTGCTGGCGATGGCGGAGGGCGGCACGGTGTTCCTCGACGAGATTGGAGAATTGCCGGTCGATTTGCAAGCCAAGCTGCTGCGGGCCATTCAGGAGAAGGAGATTCGTCCGGTCGGCAGCACCAAACGCATGACCATCAATGTGCGAATCCTGGCGGCGACCAATCGCGATCTGGAAGTTGCGGTGGCGCAAGGCACCTTCCGGCGCGACCTGTACTTCCGCTTAAATGTGTTGAACCTCCGCATTCCCGCGTTGCGCGAACGCCGGCAGGACATTCCTGTGCTGGCGCTGTATTTCATGGAACGTATGGCGCGAGAATTCGGACAAGAGCGCGCCATCAGCGACGATTCCATGAAGGCTTTGCTGGCCTACGACTGGCCCGGCAACGTGCGGGAACTGGAGAACTGTCTGCAGCGCGCGTGCGCCATGAACAGCGGACCGATTATTCAGGTTGCGGATCTACCTAACGGCATGAATGGCGGCAACGGCCATGCGACGGTCGAAGGAGATGGTTCCGCGAAGATCATTCCCATCTCTGAGATGGAGCGGAAGACAATTCTCAACACGATTACGCAGCTCAACGGGGACAAGCTGCTGGCCGCGCGGCTTTTGGGCATCGGGAAGACTACGCTGTATCGCAAGCTGAAGGAGTACGATTTGCGGGCTTAGGGGACATTGTAGAAATTCCGGTTTTTGGGCTGGACGTGCTGCCCGTGACGGTTTCACGGGTGGGCCGCGATGTCGGATAGGACCGTGGTAATGAAGTCGAGGTATCCAGCGCCGTAGTGGCGGCGCAAACTTGTAGGCATGGAAACTTGTGACACGACTGGGGATTTAGCTGTGACCAATGAACATCCGGGAGAGTTTCAGCGGCCCACTCGTGAAGCTGCCACGGGTGGGGCATCCCGTTTCTTGTTAGGCGACGGCTGAACCAGCCCCCGTCAAACTTCTTACTTTCAGAATTTAATGTCTTCATTTGGCGGTTCCATTTCCATTAATTCGTCGAGCTTTTTCTCCTCCCAGCAATGAACTGATCCTAGCTTCCCCCTCGTCAAAATCTAACCTTACCGGAAGTTCCCTCCACCTGGCGCTTGGCCCGTTTCTGGTGCGGGTCGATTGGAGCCAGCTCTTGAAAACGGTCCTGATTTGAACTTCGTTTTCCCGCGATAAAACCTGCGCCAGCGTGAAAAGGCTGGTAAGCCATCTGTTTTCAATCGGCGAAGTCTGGCGGGAGACGTGCAGCGAGCATTGCATGATTCTGCTGATTACGTCCCTCACCAAGTCGCAAGATTGCGCGAAGGCATTGGAAGAAGTCACAAGTGAGCCGATCCGGGTTTCGGCGACGCTGTCCAACGCAGTGACCCAGCTGCAAGCTCAGGAATTCTCAGCCGTGGTTCTCGATCAACTGCTGCTGGATGCGGAGCCGAACGAGGTCGAAGCAATTTTCAAACACATGGGAAGCGCGGTTGCCGTGCATTCAAACTTTGCTGTCAGCGGAGCCGAGCGGGTAGCACGCGAGCTGCGTTCGGCACTCTATCGGCGCAAGCGAGAATTATCGCTCGCCAGGCAAGACGCGGAACGGACTTTGCGCAGTGAACTGACGGACACGATCACGGCGTTGCTGCTGTCTTGCGAGATGGCGCTCGACGTTCCGAATCTGCCGTTATTCGCGGAAACTAAGTTGCGAGCGGTCGATGCTTTGGCGAAGGAGATGCGCACCAAGCTGGGTGACAGCGCGACGGGGGACGGCAGTGCTGGAGTTGCCCTCGCGAGGAGCTAGCAACGGGAGGGAACGGCTTCGGTCGTGCCCTCAGACCTTGACACTGCGCTCGAGATCCTTCACGCGCTGAAGCCAGATTCAGGACGTCATTTGAAATTTGCGTTGCGAGCCGGGTTCCGGATGACGTCATGCGGAAGTTTACGTTGCGAAGGCCGGGTGAGGATGACCGCTCTTCCCAAAAGCACGATGAGACTCGTTCGCTGATCGTCGTCCAAAAGAAAAAGGGCAGCGGGAATCGCTGCCCTCTCGGTTCGCTAGGGCGATTTTACGGTTCGGGGACTTCGGCGAAGTCCACGCTCTGGACGGGCACGCTGCTGATCTTATGGCGCCCGTCGGTCCAGGTGACATAGGCAGTCCCAGTCGCGCCGGTATCAGCTGCGTTTAGGGCTGTGTTGTAGTCGTAGTCACCCGCGTAGCAGGAGACGACGTTGGGGTCGTCCTGCGATGGCTGAGTGATCACGGCAGTACTAAGTGTGATCTCCGCATTCCAGGACGCGCCATTGGTGCTCGATTGACGGCCTACGCGCTCGTAGTTGCATCCCGGATCTCCGACGTTGGTGCAAGAACTGGTGGCTTTGCGACGATCGTACCAGGACGCGGTGACGTTGCCGTCCGAGGTGGCGGATAGCGAAGGCATCCACTGCGTCTTGTTGGGAGCGTCCTTGTCGGTGTTGAGTTTGATCGGCTTCGACCAAGTCTTGCCGTTGTTGGTGGAACGCGTGTAGAAGATATCGCCGTGATCTCCGTTCGTTCCTGCTCCGGCATAGTCATAATGGACTACGCCATCCGGGCCGACGGCCGGTTCGCCCCATCCCATGTGCCGAATGATGGGATTTACTTGATAGAAGTATCCGCAGCTCTGATCACCGACTGGGTTGAAGCGTGCACCCATGGTCACTTGTTTCCAAGTTTTTCCGCCGTTGGATGAGATGAACATGAGATTTTGGCGAGTAGCATTGCCTCCGCCTCCTTCATCCATGCTGGCGAGGAATACGTTGCTGTCCTTGCCGCCCAGCGCAGCGCCGCGGGGTGAGCCAGTGATCTGCACGTCGCGCAGGAAGGTGGTGGTGTTGAGCTGCTTTGGGGTGCTCCAGGACTTGCCGTTGTCGGAATAGGTAACGAAAAGGCAGCCACCCGCGCCGCAAGTCGTAGTGTAGTCATTGTAAGAGATATACATGCGGCCGTAGGTTCCGCTGGTGGGTTCGTTGTCCGCCCACATCGACGGTCGATCATCTGCTTCACCAACGTGGGCGCAGCTGCCCGTGGTCCAAGTCTTGCCATTCTTGGACGTCCACAAGCCAATGCCCTCATCACCGCAATCAGCCCCTGAGACCAAGTCTCCACCGAAGAACTCGCCCAACTTGGAATTGAAAACGACCAGTGGATCGCCGAAGTTAGTGCCATGGCCAGTGTTAAAAGGCGAAGGTTGAATCTCCGTGAAGGTGGCCCCACCGTTGGTAGAGTACGAGGTGCCGGAATAGCTAGCTTGGTCGTCGTAGTTGGCGTTGTAGTTGACCACTACGATTTTTCCTTTATCCGCGGTGCTGGCCGCGACCATGCTTTCACTTCCGCACACGTCGGCGGAAGAATTACAGTCTGAACCGCTGCTAACACGGATGTTGGGAGGGACAGTCGGCTTATGAGTTACGACACCTTCTGTTGGCTTGCCCCCTTGCACGATTCCGCATTCAATCAGGATTCGACCCGCGCGCATGTTGTCCTGCATCATCAGGGAGCGAGCGTTGATTTGCGAGCAGTCGACGCCCAGTGAAGTCATTTGAGCATTGGCCGGCGATGATTGAACGGCAAACGCCGCCAGTAACAACACTGGAAGCGCAAAATAGCGAAGAATTCTACTTCCGTGACTAGTCATTGTTGCTTTCTCCCTTTGTTGCTGATTTCTGAAGCTCAGACGGTGGATCGGAAGTGCGCTGCTGCGCGCCTGGGACGGGAGCCACCGCAGTCCCAAAATACTGTTCGTCCATCCAGATACCGGCCTTCTTTTTTAGATCGTTCAGGAGCGCCTCCATCTTTTGCCCTTGCAGTTCCTTCTCGATACGCGACGATACCTGGCCGATCTGTAGACGGTCGCGCTTAACCAGTTGAATGAGGAGAAGGTGCGCCGGAGTATCTTCAACCTCGGACCAATCGCCGGGCTTGAGCGCGAATGCGATTTCCTCCATGTGCGGTGAAAGTTCTCCGCGTGGAAAAGTGAGCGGCCGGGGATCTAGTAAGCCGTCGCCAGATTTCGTTAGATCCTCGGACACTTTTTTCACGTCGGTTCCTGAGGCGCATGCCTGGCGGATCTGATCGGCTTTGGACTGTGCAGCCTGCGAACTCAGGACTGGCGCGTCCTTGGCGTTGTCTCGCCGTCTCCAGATGAACAGGCGTCGAATTTGGACTTCATCGTAGTCGGAGAGATGGGCAGCGTAATATCGGTTGATTTCTTCGAAGCTCGGCTGGGCTTGGCGCATTAGGCTGGCGAATTCGGCGTCGGACAGGACCTGCATCCGCGCGACCGCCAGTTGCCGGCTGACTTCAGGCGATGAGTCCAGGTGGTTAGCAACGGCCTGCTGCGAAAGCATCAGCACGGAGGCGTAATCGTCGCCCAACTTTCGCCGATCTTTCCCAGGAACGCCTTCCTTGCCAGAGTCGCCATTTGGGCCTTCTATATCGTCGATTCTGGAGTTGAATTCTTCCTCGGTGACCTGGACGCTGCCGACCTTGATAATCACGCGATCAGAACCGGCAGAGTCGCTTTTCCCGGGGGCAGAGGCGGATGTTGTTGATGAGGGGGGAGGGCTGGTCGGGGTCGATTGCTGCGCCTGGATAGTGGCCGAGAGAAAGCTCGCTAGTGCAAGGCAACGGATTATGAGCGCTCTCATCGAGTCCACTTAGCCTTCTGAACGCTGGTCAACCTGACATTACTGTGACGCCAAAAAATGCCCGAGGTCATGACCAGAAAGCTCAGCACTAATCGGACCCGGTTGGAGCGGAAACGATGCCCGGTAGTAGAGCGTCCGCAACTTTAGTTCATAAGTGGCGTGAAGTCAATATGAAAAGTTCGGCATGGTAAGAGGAGCAGCGGTTCTAACGATTTCATGAAGTCGGCTGACTCGCATCGATAATCAGTAACCCGAGAGGAATTAGACTGCGGCTTCGTCAAGCTGCTCCAACACTTCTTCGGGTTTTTCTTCCAGCATGAAGGCGAGTACTTCTTGCGGCACGGGGTTGTTCCAGACGGGAGCGAAGGACTGTCGATGGAGCGGGGACGGTCCGTGCTGGCGAAGAGCGGCCAGGTGATGAGGCGTGCTGTATCCCTTGTTCGAAGCCAGTCCGTAAACCGGGAAGACCGGGTCCCATTCGCGAACCATACGATCGCGCTCGACCTTGGCCAGAATCGAAGCGGCGGCAATCGAGGCAGACAGTGCATCGCCGTGGATAATGGCTCGTTGCGGGAGATCGCAGTCGAGACGCATGGCGTCGATCAGCAAGTGGTCGGGGCCCGGGCGAAGGTTTATGACCGCTTCACGCATGGCGACTCGCGAAGCCTGGTAGATATTGATCTGATCGATGCGGGCAGCGTCGACGGCCGCAATCGCCCATGCGATGGCGTGTTCGCGAATGCGTTCGGCCAGCACTTCGCGCCGTTCCGCAAGCAACAATTTGGAATCACGCAGACCGCGAATGCGATAGCTCGGATCGAGGATGACGGCGGCGGCAACGACGGGTCCGAATAAAGAGCCGCGGCCGACTTCGTCCACTCCGGCGATCAGGCGCGCGCCCGACTGCGAGGCTTGCTTCTCGAATTTCAATGTGCAATGCAGGCGTTTAAGCAGACGAAGCTTGGCGGCTGAGGGGGAGATTTTTTTGTCGGGGGCGAGTTTGAGCTTGGGCGACACGAAGTCCGCGGATCAAAGGGCCGATCTAGAAGCATCTTCGCCGAGGTCGAGCCTGTGGAGCAAGGAGGAAAATTGATCACTCGCGTGGAGTTTACGACGTGGATCGTCACTGCTCACCGGTTCATTGAGTCATGGTGCATCTTGATGGGTTGGAGTCGGCTGCCACATGGCCGGAGACGAACCGGTGAGCATCGCGCCACCCGGCTCGCCTAGAGGTAGGCGCACCAACATTTACTTCGTCGTTGCGGCTGCCGTTGGGTGCTCGCGCTCGACGTCTTTGAGGCGGGCAGCCTTACCGCGCAGCGCGCGCAGATAGTACAGCTTGGCGCGTCGGACCTTTGAAGACCGAATCAACTCCACTTTGTCGATGACGCGGGAATTGTCGGGGAAGATACGCTCGACGCCTTGACCGAAGCTGATCTTGCGCACGGTAAAACTTGCCTGAGGACCGCGCGAGCGGGAGATCACGACGCCTTCGAAGGCCTGGGTGCGCTCTTTGTCGCCTTCCTTAATCTTGACGTGTACGCGGACGGAATCGCCCGGAACGAATGCGGGAAGGTCATTGCGCTTGGTTTTGGCGAGCAATTTTTCGATGATAAGGTTCGACATAATCTTTTCCTCGTTCTATGTTCTATAAGTTCTTGCCCGTGATCTGGGCCAGCAATTTCTTGTCTTCGTCGCTAAGTACAGCCTCGTGCAAAAGATCGGGCCGGTTGCGCAGCGTTTTCTCAAGTGCAGTGCGACGGCGCCAGCGCCGTATTTCGTCGTGATTGCCCGACGCCAGCACTTCCGGTACACCCATTCCGCGAAAGTCAGCGGGACGCGTGTAGTGCGGGTAATCCAGCAATCCGCCCGAGGTGCATGTCGAACTCGGACCGTTCCCAGGGTGCGATTGCGAGAACGTGGTGAAAGATTCCTGTTGCGTGGACGCCTGGTTGCCGACTGCGCCCGGAATCAATCGCGTGATGCAATCCACGATCACTGCGGCGCCCAACTCGCCACCGCTTAGCACGTAGTCGCCTATGGACAGCTCGCGGTCGGCTAAATAGTGGCCCACCCTTTCGTCCACGCCTTCATAACGGCCGCAGATCAGAACGATTCGCTCCAAGGCAGCCAGTTCATTGGCAACACTCTGATCAAATCTTTTTCCCTGTGCCGAAAGCAGAACCACGGTCTCGGCTGCGCCGCGCTTTTCCCGCGGTCCCACATTCATCGCTTCAATACATTCAAAGATCGGTTCCGGCTTGAGCACCATGCCCTCGCCGCCGCCAAATGGGCGGTCATCCACAGTCTTGTGGCGATCGTGCGCGAATGCCCGCAGATCGTGGACTTCGATGGTCGCCAAGCCAGCTTCGCGAGCCCGGCGGATGATTCCGTGATCCAGAGGTCCGCGAAAGAAGTCGGGAAAGATCGTTACAATGTCGATCTTCATCGCGTAACCAGATCAAAAACTTCTGCCACAGAGGACACAAGGTCCACAAAGAGAATGAGAAACTCGCGCCTAAAATCTTCCGCTATGATTCATGCTTTCTTCGCTCGTGAACCAGCTTGCTGCTCTTTTTCTTCTGCCGTCAGCGGCGCGTTCAGATCGAGCATTCCTTCGGGCAGTTGCATTTGTATCTGCTTATGCTCGAGATCCGCCGCTTTCAAATACGCTTCCGCGTAAGGAATCTCGTACCGCTTGCTTCCGTCTACGACAATCAGCAGCGGCGCCTCGCCCGTGCCAAACTGAACATCGTCAATCTTGCCAATTTCCTGGCCGGCATCAAACACGACGCAACCGATCAAATCGCTGATGTAATTCCATCCCGACTCAAGCTGCGCTCGCTGGCTTCGCGGAATCTGTAGTTCGCAGCCCAACAATGCTTCTGCATCGGAGATCGAATCGATCCCTGCGAATTTCAGAACCAGGTGGCCTTTGTGGGGCCAGAGTTCTTCAATCTGCAACTCGCGTCGACTGTCATCCTCGGCAAGAGCGAGCAGCTTTAGACCTGGCCGGAACCGGTCGGGAACATCGCTGTGCAGCTCGACCGCGACTTCGCCGTGGCGTCCCTGCGTTTTTCGGACGCGGGCCAAGGTGACGAACTCGGCCGACTCGGTTATTCCTGGTTCTCCTATTCTAGGATCTCCAGCGTGAAACGCTTGTGCGAGCGGACTCCCGCGGCGCCGATCAAGGCGCGCAGAGCGTGGGCGACGCGACCTTTACTTCCGATCACCTTGCCCACATCGTTCGGCGCGACTTTAAGTTCGAGCACGTCGTTTTCGAGCTGGTTTACGGAAACCTGATCGGGTTCGTCGACCAGCCATTTCGCGATCTGCTCGACCAACGCCCGTACGTCCCCGTTCTGCTGGCTCATTTCGGTTCCTAGAGGCTGGGCTGTAAACTCCTACCGGGACAATCGCCGTATCAGGCGACGGGAGCGGCGCTCGCCAAAGCGGGCTTGGCTACAATCTTGCCAACCCGGTCTGACAGCTTGGCGCCTTTCGATACCCAGTAATCGATGCGCTCACGCTTAAGTTCGATGCTGGCAGGATTGGTGCGCGGATTGTACGTGCCCACGACCTCGACCGGCCGGCCATTGCGCGCCCGTTCTTTCTCAATCACGACCACGCGATAATGCGGTTGTTTACGCGCACCGGTGCGCGACAGACGAATCATTAACACAGAACTTTGTTTCCTTTCCTAGTCCTTCTGGCAGGGGTAAGACAAACTGTTATTTTTGCAGAAGTTGGCAGGATTAGCAAGCGCGAGATTGGTATAGCGAAGCCGCTGCCGCAATTCCACTGAATGAACTCGCAGCGTAGTGCCATCTCAGAGCCTCCGGGTGCTCAATCAAGATTTTTTCAGTTGCTAATTTTTTGTCAGCCACTCGCAAGAATCTATTGTCCCTTAATATCATCTGGTGCTACTTTGGCAAAGATAGACCTTACGAAGGCTTAGGTATGGCAAAACACTTTCGTCTCATGAGAGTTGTGCTGCGTGAAGCCGTCATAATGCCGCATACCTAACCGGATCTAGGGTCGGTGTCAGCCACGAGACTGTCGAAGATCATGAGGGCCAGTCGATTTGGATTCCCGGTTCAACTGGATACCTAAAACGCAGTTCACGCCGTACGACCGATTGCCGCGAGGGGGAAAATGGCTTCGGAATCATGCGAGCATTCCAATAGGGTCAGCGGTTTGGTGAGATTGGATTTTGCCCGTCGGGAGGCTCCTGACGGTCCTACGTACTCAGGCGCGGTCTCGGCGGGGGTGTGCGAGGAATGCGGGCACATTGAACTGTACGCAAAACTCCCCAATCTTCTGCGCGATTGGCTGATGAAGGCCTAAAGGTGGCGCGCTCGCGTGCTTTGAGCGGCAGATGTCGTAGTGTCACCTCTGTGGACTTCCGGTCTCGGCAGCGAACGCTCAGGCTAATTAAGGCTTCCAATACTTCCGACGACTGATTCGATTACGGGTGAGGCAGCGCGCTTTTTGCGGTTCTTCATGACGAATCATGCCTGCGAAACGAGTAATCCTCAACAAAATCTCTTGCGCAGCTCACATTCAGGTTTATGATTACCCCGATTCGAGTTTCCTGTGGTTTTGCGTCAAGGTTCGAGGAGGGGGACGGACCTTCGGACTTGCGCAAATGTTTAGGCACTGTGACGTAGAAGGTGTAGCGGGTTCTTCGCCGAACTTCGTTCTCGGGAGCAGGGAATCATGATCGAACGATTCTCGAGCCTGGGAATGAGGCGGAGATTTTCTTTTTGGCCCGCAGTCCTTGTCGGAATAGTAGTCGTCAAAGCCTTTCTTTCACTCGCCATCAAGCCAGGCTCCTGGATGGCCGCATACAGCGGCGTCGCTTATTTCCTTCTGTTGGGTTTGACTGCCAGCTTCGCAATTCGCAGTGGTGTGGTGGATATCACCGCGCGCAAGCGCGCAGAAAACGAGCTGCGCGAAAGCGAAGACCGCTACCGGGATTTGGTTGAAACGCTTCCTGATGCAATTTTTGTTGTAAGCGAAGAACGAATCTTGTTTGTCAATCGCAGCGCGATGAAACTGTTGGGAGCGCGCCAGTCCGAGCAGATCGTAGGTAAGAATATTTCCGAGGTTGTTCATCCCGCTTCGCTGGAATCCATAAGGCGCCGCATGCAGGATTCGCATCGGACTGGGGTCGCAACTCCCCCGATGGAGCACACTCTCATTGCTCTCGATGGTTCACAGGTGGAGATAGAGTCGGCTTCGATTCCCATTACATGGGAAGGATCGCCGGCCACCGAGGCAATTGCGCGAGATGTACGCGAGCGCAAGCGGGCGGAGGCGAGGCTGCGTGAATACGAGCAGGCCTTGGAAGGTCTGGAAGAGATGATTGTGGTTGTAGACCGGCAGTATCGCCTCGTCCTTGCCAATCGTGCCTATCTGAATTACCGCGGTATGCAGAGAGAACAAGTCGTGGGGCACTTAGTTCCAGAACTATCTGGCCAAGGCGTGTTTGAGACGGTCGTGAAGAACAAATTGAATGAATGTTTTCAGGGCAAGGTACTGCACTATGAACTGAAGCACAAATATCCCGACACCATCGAAAGAGACTTACTCATCTCGTATTTTCCCATTGACGACGGCGATGGTGTCGACCGAGTCGTTTCTGTTTTGCAGGACGTCACCGAACGGAAGCGGGCGGAAAAGGCACTGTCCAGGCTCGCAGCCATCGTCGCCTTTTCCGACGACGCGATCATTTCAAAGGATCTGAATGGAGTGATCACCAGCTGGAATGCGGGTGCAGAGCGCATGTTCGGATATACGGAAGCGGAAGCGGTGGGACAGCGGATCACGATTATCGTGCCTCCCGAACTGCTAGACGAAGAAGCCCGGATTTTGCAGCGGTTGCGGGCCGACGAGCACATTGAACATTACGAAACCAGCCGTCTCACGAAAGCTCGCAAGAGAGTCGATGTGTCGCTCACTATTTCGCCGATGAAGGATTCCGAAGGCAGGGTCGTGGGCGCTTCCAAAATCGCGCGCGACATCACCGAGCGCAAACAGGCGGAAGAAGCTCTGCGGCGAAGCGAAGCCAAGGCCAAAGCCCAGGCTGAAGAATTGGCGGCCATTCTGGATGCCGTGCCGGGAATGGCTCTTATTTCCCGAGACCCAAGGGCGCAGAAAATCACCGGCAGCCGTGTCGCTTACGAGTGGCTACGCCTGTCGTACGGTTCCAATATCTCCAAGTCCGCGCCAGAGGGGGATCGGCCTTCGAACTTCCGCATAATCAGGGACGGCCGGGAACTTCCGCCCAACGAGTTGCCGATACAGAAGGCCGCCGCTACCGGGCAAGTCGTTCGAGAGTCCGAGCTCACGCTCCTATTTGAAGATGGAGCCGCTCGTGAAATGTTCGGCAACGCCGCTCCACTGCTGAACGACGAGGGAGTGGTTCGAGGAGCGGTGGGCGTTTTTGTCGATGTCAGTGGACGAAAGCGCGCGGAAAAATCTTTAAAGCTCTTTCGGACCCTGCTTGACCAATCCAACGACTTCATTTATGTGATCGACCCGGAAACGCTGCGCTTCGTCGACGTCAATGATAGAACCTGCGTGAGCTTGGGCTACACCCGCGAAGAACTTCTTTCGATGAAGGTCCAAGACGTTGATCCCAACGCTAACGAATCTTTGCACACAAGAGTTTCGGATGAGTTGAAGGCTTCGGGATCTGCAATTTTCGAGAGTCTTCACCGACGGAAAGACGGGTCGACGTTCCCGGTGGAAGTCAGCGTTAAGCAAGTCTCTCTTGAACGAGTCTATACAGTCACAGTGGCCCGCGACATCACGGAGCGGAAACGGGCCGAACAGACCGCCCAGGAATGGCAGAAGCGTTTGGAATTGGCACAAAAGGCCGGGCTTCGAATCGGTCTTTGGGATTGGGATATGGTTGCCAACACCGTGGTTTGGTCGGACGAGACCTGCCGTCAGTGGGGATTTACCCGAGATGCGTTCTCCGGACGGGCGAGGGATGCTTTCCCACGGATCCACCCAAAAGATCGATTGCTGGTCGAGGATGCGATACAAGGGGTACGTGGAGGCGGCTCGGAATTCTCGGCGGAATACCGCATTCTACGCCCGGATGGAACTACGTGCTGGATCGACGCCCACGGCGTAGTGATTCGTCCAGGAGCCCGCATGATAGGGATTGGAATTGACGTCACAGATCAGAAAAAAGGGGAGCAATCACTTCAGGAGGCGCAGGCGGAGTTGGCCCGTGTAGCTCGGATCGTCACTCTTGGAGAGTTGACGGCCTCTATCGCACACGAGATCAACCAACCCCTGGCCGCCGCCGTCACGAATGCCGGCGCTTCGCTGCACTGGCTTGCGGTACAGCCTCCCAACCTGGCCGAAGCGCGCGAAGCGATGGCTGGCGTCATGCAGGAAGCCAATCGCGCCAGCTCCGTGATCCAGAGGATTCGAACCCTCTTGCAAAAGTCCTCGCCGGAAATGCGGAGGATAGATGTGAATGAAGTAATCCGAGAAGTATTGGCGCTGACTCACAGCGAGCTTTTGAAGTGTGGCGTTGCTGTATCGACGAACTTATCGCCCGATGTTCCCGCCGTGTTAGGGGACAGGGTTCAGTTGCAGCAGGTAATCCTGAACTTGATCATGAATGCGATCGACGCGATGATTTCGGTCCGAGACGGGCCAAGGACGCTGCGGATCGAGTCAGAGAAGGACCCCGAAGGTGTGTTGATTGAGGTTCAGGATTCGGGGAAGGGAATTAATCTCGAGAATATGCCGCGTATTTTCGATTCCTTTTTTACAACCAAGGCCGACGGTCTCGGAATGGGACTGTCGATCAGCCGCTCTATTGTCGAAGCCCATTGCGGACGCCTCTGGGCTAAGTGCCGGCACCCATGCGGCGCGGTTTTCGCACTGATCTTGCCGGGGGCAGAGACCGACGCATGACCGAAGAACCTTCCATCGTGTTCGTGGTCGATGACGATGCATCGCTACGGGACGCAATCAAGAGCCTGTTGCGCTCGGTCGGCCTACAGGTTGAACTATTCGGCTCAGCCCAAGAGTTCCTTCAAGCAAGGCGGATTGATGTGCCAGCTTGCCTCATCCTCGACATCAGATTGCCCGGAATCAGCGGGCTCGACTTCCAGCGTAAGTTGGCTGAGGCGAAGATTGCCATTCCCGTCGTCTTCATTACCGGTCACGGGGACATTCCGATGTCGGTTCGCGCCATGAAGGCAGGCGCGGTCGAATTCCTGACCAAGCCGTTCCGCGATCAGGATCTACTGGACGCGATTCAACTGGCTCTCGATCGCGATCGGGCCCGACGTGAACAGGACGCCCAAATCGCCGGCCTCCGCGAGCGCTTTGAATGGCTCACACCCCGTGAGCGGGAGGTCTTACCGCTGGTTGTTTCCGGGATTCCCAACAAACAAATTGCGGTCGAAATTGGAGCCAGCGAAACCACTGTGAAGGTTCATCGCGGCCAGCTCATGCGAAAGATGGGCGCGGAGTCTTTACCTGATTTAGTCAGAATGGCTGAAAGGATGGGAATCCCCACCACGAGATCCTAGACTTTCGTGGAATGCCGCAACATGAAAGCATATCCGCTCGAAGCGGGCTCTTAATTGTCTTGGTTGCAGATCCGTAGCATCGAATCGGTTCACATTCCTGGCAGCTTCATTCCGGCCAACTTGCGAGCGAAGCTGGCTTTCCCCATGTCTTTGAACATCTTGCGCATCTGGGCATACTGGCGGAGCAGATTGTTGACTTCCTGTACGCTGGTGCCCGAACCGCGTGAAATGCGCTTGCGCCGGCTGCCGTTGATGACCTCGTGATGCATGCGTTCGTGGACGGTCATTGAATTGATGATGGCCTCCACGCGATTAATCTGCTTTTCATCAACTTTGTCGGCGTGCTTTTGCAGTCCGGCAAAAGGACCAATACTCGGGAGCATGCCCATGATGTTTTTGAGCGATCCCATCTTTTTCACCTGACGCAGCTGGTCACGGAAGTCCTCCAGCGAAAATCCATCGCCTGAGAGGGCTCGGCTAGCCATCTCCTGAGCCTTCTTCTTGTCGACATTCTGCTCGGCCTTTTCGATCAGCGAAAGAATGTCGCCCATCCCGAGGATGCGGGAGACGATGCGATCGGGATGGAAAGGCTCGAGAGCGTCATATTTTTCGCCCACGCCTATGAATTTGATGGGCTGGCCCGTGACCTGGCGAATGGAGAGCGCTGCGCCGCCACGCGCGTCGCCGTCCATCTTGGTAAGCACTACGCCGGTCAACGAAAGCTTCTTGTGGAACTCGTCGGCGGAATTGACCGCGTCTTGTCCCGTCATGGCGTCGGCGACGAAGAGGATCTCTTGCGGATTGAGCAGCCGCTTTAGCGATTGCATCTCGTCCATGAGTTGATCGTCGATGTGAAGGCGGCCGGCGGTATCGACGATCAGAACGTCGCAGCCAGTGTTGACGGCCTCGCGGCGCGCCTCTTTTGCGAGGCGCTCGACAGTCGAAGTGTTAGCCTCGACGTTCGCACCTTCATAAATATTTGCCTTGATGGCCTGCGCAACGACTTTGAGTTGCTCCCGTGCCGCGGGTCGGTAAACGTCCACCGATACCAGCAATGGCCGATGCCCGCCATTTTTAAGCCAATTTGCCAATTTGCCTGATGTCGTCGTTTTGCCGGAGCCCTGCAAGCCAGCCATCAAGACCACGGTTGGCGGTTGTGAGGCAAACTTCAGGCGGGCGGTATCACGGCCGAGGGTCTCAATCAGTTCGTCGCGCAGGATTTTGATGACCTGCTCACCCGGCGAAAGCGCGGTCGCGACCTGCTGGCCGACGGCCTTTTCCTGAATGTGGTCGATGAGTTGCTTTACGACTTTGAAGTTAACGTCGGCTTCGAGCAGCGCGAGACGAATCTCTCGCAGAGCCTCTTGAATATTTTCTTCATTCAGGACGGCCTGGCCGCGCAGGGTTTTGAAGGCGCGCTGAAGTTTTTCCGAAAGATTCTCGAACATAGGAGTTTACAGAAGCTGGAAGATTTATTTTAGCAGCCCTCACCCCAGAAAGAGCACTACCAGCCCTACAGCGCGCAAAACTTTCATTGCGCATACGCCGCCTCTTCAACGAAACCCTCTGACGGCGGCAGTGGCGTGCTAAACTTGTTTCACAGATTTCTCCTATCTGAGGGACAGGCTATGCCCGAAAAACCTAGTACCACTCTGCCCGCCAAGGTCGAGAAGATTATCAAATCTCCGGATCCCAGTGAACCAGAAAAGGCGCAGATCGCCGTGGA